>TARA_R110000787_G_scaffold13189_4_pt1 | contig 19646 bp, 15 predicted proteins | sample TARA_R110000787 | Tara Oceans TARA_R110000787 (sample SAMEA4397920) | marine metagenome | biome: Polar Biome; feature: [DCM] deep chlorophyll maximum layer (ENVO:01000326); material: water (ENVO:00002006), including particulate matter (ENVO:01000060) such as... | depth 35 m | reverse complement strand
GCCAAGTGAGGCAACAAATTAGCAAAATTAAAAGTTGTGTAAATTTTTTCATAAAATTGAGTTGATTGATTAGTGTTATTTTTTTTAGTTAAACAAAATGGTTAGTTTAATTATAGTATATAATGTTGAAAGGTTAAGTAATACCAACAATAATTTGTTATTTACACTTTGTACTCCATCTATTTCCGTTAATACCGAAGTAAATTTTGCTGGAAGGGTGTGCGTTTTCGGCTCTCCCGTGCAGTCATACGTTGTTTTCACAAAACTAGACATGACGATGGATTGCAGTTAATGATAGTGTGCTAATTTTCATTATTTATTATGAATATAATCGGCTAATATATGTTAATATTTTGCTAAAATCAGACTTTTTAGACGAAGTGCACTTTAATCCGTTAAAGGGTTAGTCTTACGTTTTATCTGAATAATTTTAACATTTTTTATTAATGTAAAAGCCTCATTTTCAATTAAGAAAAGGAGGCTTTTAAAATTAAAATACGATTGATTATTAATAATTATTTATAATCAACGTTTTAGTTGAAGTCCCTTGACTTCCTTTAATCACTAACAAAAAATCTCATTCTTCTGAAGGGCTTAAGGAGCGATTATAGCAATTAATAAAAACAAAAAACACAAAGAATTAGAACAACAGATTTAAAATACGCCATATGCCTTATTTTAAAAACTATTAATTCACCCTATATTTGAATAAATAATTCACACCAATAAATTAAAATCATGAAAAATCTATTTACACTTATTGTTTTACTGTTAAGTACCACATTATTGGTTGCTCAAAAGACAAAAATTAATGAAGGGAAGTTTTCTAATTTAAAAGGAATTACCGAGTATAATTTAGTTTTTGATTATACGGATGTTCAAATTCCAAAGTTTAAATCTGAAGAAGATTTTCTTCAAGATAAAATGGCAAAACGCGACGAAAAAGAACCAGGAACTGGAGAGAAATTTAAAATAGATTGGTTTGATGACAGACACGAACAATACGAACCTAAATTTGAAGTATCATTTAATAAACGTTTTGAAGAAGGAGAAGTTAAAGTAGGAAAAAAGTTAAGCAGTGCTGCCTATACCATGAAAATCCATACTACCTCATTATATTCAGGATATAATATAGGGATTTCAAGAAAAAACGCTAATATTAATGCAGTAATATCGGTGTATAAAAATGATGCTCCCGATCAACTACTTTTAAAAGTTTCCTATACTAAAGCAGAAGGAGGAGGAGCCATGGGTTATGATTATGATACGGGATATCGTATTTCTGAATGCTATGCTAAATTGGCAAAAACATTCGCAAAAACAATCATTAAAAAAACAAAGTAATTTAAACTTTATAAAACATAAAAATTTATTAATTAAACCTGCTAGGTCTTAAAAACTTAGTAGGTTTGTTTTATATATGAATCATCCAAAAGAATTTTACACCCAACAAAAAGAGCTCTTTAAATTAGAGCTAGTAACTATTAAGCGAAAACTATTTAAGTTAAGTATGATTCGGTTATTTGTGTTTCTATCCATCGTGTTTTGCGGTTGGTTTTTCTATGGAAGTATAAAGGTGATTATTCCTGTTTTAATTATTGGAATTGCATTGTTCTTTTATTTGGTCACTATGTATTCAGATTTAAAATTATTAAAACAGAAAACACAACAATTAATCAAGATCAATCAAGTGGAACTCCATGTTTTAGATGGAGACTTATCTCATTTAGAAGAAGGAGATCAATTTAAAGATCCAAGTCATTTTTATAGTTACGACATTGATTTGTTTGGGAAAGGTTCCTTTTTTCAATACCTAAATAGAACGACCATTAATACTGGAAAAAATAAGTTAGCTGCAATACTTACCCAGAACTCCATAAAAAATATTATTGAAAAGCAACGTGCAATTAAAGAGCTTTCTAATTTAGCCAAATGGCGACAACAATTTTCGGCTACAGGAAGTTTGATTAAAGTAGATGAAAGTATAGAAACCATTGTTAATTGGTTGAAAAAACACCAAGATTTTACACCAAAATTGATGCGTTATTTACCTAATCTTTTTGGCGGAATATCTTTAGGACTATTTGTGTTGAGTTATTTTAATTTGGTTCCAAATTCCTTAATTGCTATTTGGTTTTTTGTTGGATTGACCATTACGGGTATTTATATAAAAAAAATTAACAATTTATACCTACATGCTAATAAGGCAAAAGAGACTTTTAAGCAATACCATCAATTATTAGCTTTTATTGAAAAAGAAACCTTTATTTCAGAAATATTAAAACAAAAACAGGCAGCCATAAAAACAGAAAACAAAAAGGCTTCTCAAATATTCCTGGAACTTTCAAAAATATTGGACGCCTTTGATCAACGAAATAATATGATTATTGGTGTGTTTGCAAATTCTTTTGCATTGCGAGATTTGCACCATTGTTATCGCATAGAGCAATGGATGGGTGATTATGTAGAGAAGGTTGATAGTTGGTTTGAAGTTATTGCTTTTTTCGACGCTCAAAATTCCTTGGCTAATTTTAACTTTAACCATCCTAATTTTACGTTCCCAAAAATTGTTGATCATAAAATCACTATAAAAGGAGAGGATTTAGGTCATCCTTTAATTTCAGAAAAAAAACGAATCACAAGTTCTGTAACCATAAATAATGAAGAGTTTTTTATTATCACGGGAGCAAATATGGCCGGGAAAAGTACTTTTTTAAGAACCATTTCCTTATCCATTGTCATGGCTAATATTGGACTTCCAGTTTGTGCTAGCAACTTTGAGTATAAGCCCATAAAATTAATTACGAGTATGCGTACTACTGATTCACTTACTGAAGATGAATCGTATTTTTTCTCTGAGTTGAAGCGTTTAAAATACATTGTAGATACGATTGCTAAAGACAATTACTTTATCATTTTGGATGAAATATTAAAAGGCACCAACAGTACCGATAAAGCCATTGGATCTCGAAAATTTGTTCAAAAATTGGTGGGTTCAAATTCTACCGGAATCATCGCAACACATGATTTAAGCTTATGTGAAATAACGGAGGAGCTTCCTGAAGTTAAAAACTATTTCTTTGATGCTGAAATAATCAACGACGAATTGCATTTTGATTATACCCTTAAAACAGGAATTTGTAAAAACATGAATGCTTCCTTTTTATTGAAGAAAATGGAGATAATTTAAGGTAGTTTTAGCGCTTTGTTTTTATAAAAAACTTCCCAAATAAAGTACCCGATCACCATTAAATATTCCAAAACAACCAGCCATAAGTTTTCTGAGAATCCATTTATACCATAAGCTGAATAACTTAACATCACCACCAAACTCCAAACTAAAGGAAATCTATATTTAGTGAAAACTGAAAGTAAAAGGGGAGTGGCTATGTACCAAGGATGAACGGTAGTAGAAAGTAAATAGTAAAATGAAATCCCAAACAAAAGGGATGTTATTAATCCTGAAATTGATTTATTGTTTCTTAAAAACGAAATTAGAACTAGGAATGCTATCACAATCATTGGCAAGATTTTTCCAACTGTTTCTATCAAATTCCAACCTATAGTTTTAAAACCTATCCAACGAATAACGTAATAAACACTTGCATTAAACTCAAAGTTCTGAAACCAAAGCACAATCGTTTCTGTAAAGTTACCAAGAAATTGAGTAGATAAAAAAGGTGTAAATGTTACTAAGGTTGTGCTTATTACAATCAGGTAAAAAAGGAATAATTTAAAAAACCCTCGATTTGTATTATTGATAAACCATCTATAATATAGAGGAAGAAACAATAAAGGAATCAGTTTTACAGAAACCGAAATTCCTAATAAAACAGCTGACCAAAACCATTTTTTTTGATGTAATACATAAAGAGATGCAATTAAAAAGAAAAGCATCACGCCTTCAAAATGAAGGTTTCCTGTAAGTTCAATAATGATAAAAGGGTTTAAGAAATACCAAAAAATTTGATTTGGATTTAATTGTAGTTTTAATAATAGTTTTCTTCCTATAAATAAGATTCCAATATCTGCTGCAATTAATATAATTCGCATCACCACCACGGATCCTAAAATACTTTTTCCTGCAAAAATGGAAGCAATTGCAAAACATAGCTGATTAATTGGTGGGTAGTTGCTAAAATGGCTGCCATTTAAATTGCCCATTCCATTATAAAGTTCTTGAGCTTGATTAACTATAATTTCAAATGAATTAGAAGAGTCATCTATATAGCTTTCTGGGCTAAATAAATACGGACTTATGCCTTGCGTTATTAATCTTCCATCCCAAATAAAACGGTAAAAATCTTGAGATAAATTGGGGAGGATTGCAATAAAAAGCAATCTAAAAACGATTCCGATACCTGCTAGCAACCAAAAACGATCTTGATTTATTTGAATGATTTTATAAGAAATAAAAAATAAAGCCCCAAAAAGAGTGATGAGTTTTATAAAATCATTTCGTTCTAAGTTATAAGCAAAAACTAAATAAAATAATACGCATAGGGAAACCAGCATTATGGTTGTTCTATTATTTTTTATAGTTGTGAGCACGTATAGAATTTATTATAAATAGTAATGTCGTATGTTTTATTAAAAACATACGACATTAAAAATAGACATTCAAAATTAGAATTGAGAATTCGCAAGAATTAATCTTGCCATTCTGCTATAAAAAGGTTGGTATCACGTCCACCACCATTATTTCTGTTAGATGAAAATATTAAATGTTTTCCATCATTAGAAAAAACTGGAAAAGCATCAAATGTTTCACCGTGGGTAATACGCTCTAAGTTTTTCCCATCTATATCAATCATATATAAATTAAAAGGGAACCCTCTTTCCGATTCATAATTACTAGAGAATAATATTCTTTTACCATCTGGTGTAAAAAACGGACTCCAGTTAGCATTTCCTAAGTTCGTTAATTGTTTCATGTTACTTCCATCTGCATCACAAATATAAAGTTCCATATTGGTAGGTTCTACAAGCCCTTCAGCCAATAAACCTTTGTATTTACTAATTGCTTCTTCGGTTTTAGGTCTAGACGAACGGAAGATTAATTTGGTTCCATCTGGAGAAAAGAAAGCACCACCATCATAGCCTAACTCATCAGTGATTTGTTGTACATCGCTTCCGTCTATATTCATCGTATATAGCTCTAAATCTCCACTTCTTGTTGATGTAAATACTATTTTATCACCTTTTGGAGAAACTGTAGCTTCAGCATCATAACCAGGTAAATCTGTTAATTGCCCCGTAATATTGCCTTCTAAATCGGAAACAAAAATGTCGAAACTATCATAAACAGGCCATACATACCTCCCGTTTTTACGCAATGGAACTTCTGGACATGCTTTATCTGCTAAGTGTGTTGAGCCATAAACAAAACTTTTATTATCTGGTAAAAAATAGGCGCACGTTGTTCGACCCATTCCGGTACTTACCATTGGCGGAATATTTCCATCAAAAGTTTCATCAGCATTCATTAAAAACATCTGATCACATGCTAATCCCCATTCCTTATTATTGGATTGAAAAATTAGCTGTTTATCATCAAAACTCCAATATGCTTCTGCGTTATCGCCTCCAAAAGTTACTTGGCGTAACGATTTAAAATGAATTTCTTCAGGAAAAATTAAAGAGTCTTTTTTTGTTTCTTCAGGCGCTTCTTTAATGGTAGAAACTTCGGTTGGTTTAGTTTCAGTTTTATTTTCTTTACAAGCGAATATGAATAAAACAAGTAATAAAATTGGTATTCGTTTCATAATTAGATTAATTTTGTGTAAAAATAACAATTTAGGAACTTTGTTAATAATGATTCTGGTTATTTCTAATAATATATATTAAAATTTTTAACGATGAAAGTATTTTATTTATTTACTGCAGCATTGGTAGTGTTTTCTTGTAAAACGGAAACACCTGTTAAGGAGATTTCCATGAAAGAAGATGTGTATTTTTTGGCAGATGATGCTCAAGAAGGAAGACAAACTGGATCTGAATCAGAAAAACTATCAGCGAATTACCTTGCTGAAAGATTTAAAACTATGGGTTTAGCGCCAAAAGGTACCGATGGTTATTTACAGCCATTTTCTTTTAAACCAAAAACGAATCCTCATGGGGAAGCTAGCTTTGTTGTAAACAAAGAGGATAGTACCATTACGGGTTTAAATGTGGTTGCTTATATCGATAATAAAGCAGAAAACACCGTGATTATTGGAGCGCATTACGATCATTTAGGATTTGGTAGTGAAGGTTCTTTATATAGAGGTGAAGAAGCAAAAATTCATAATGGTGCAGATGATAATGCGAGTGGAGTTGCTGTGATGATGAATTTAGCACAACAGTTAAAGGAAAAAAACACTAATAATAATTACTTGTTTATTTCATTTTCGGGAGAAGAAATGGGATTGTTAGGTTCTAATTATTTTGTGAAAAATCCAACCATTGATACTAAAAAAGTAAATTACATGATTAACATGGATATGGTGGGAAGATTAAAAGAGGATAAATCACTTGCCATCTATGGAGTTGGCACTTCACCAAAATTTAGTCAAACCTTATTTGCTAATAATACCGATTTTAACCTTATCGAAAAAGAATCTGGAGTTGGACCAAGTGATCATACTTCATTTTATTTAGCCGATATGCCAGTATTGCATTTTTTTACTGGACAGCATGAAGATTATCATAAACCAAGTGATGATGCAGAAAAGCTAAATTATGAGGGAATGAATGCTATTTCAACTTACATTATGGACATTATTACTGATTTAGATAATGATGGTAGGTTAGCATTCAGAAAGACAAAAAATGAAAGCGAAGAAACTCCTGATTTTAAAGTTACTTTAGGTGTAATTCCAGATTATTTATATGACGATATAGGAATGCGTATTGATGGTGTAAGTGAAGAAAGACCAGCGCAACGTGCCGGAATGATGAAAGGTGATGTAGTAACTAAAGTTGGTGAATACGAAATAACCGATATGATGAGTTATATGAAATCGCTTTCAAAATTTGAAAAAGGACAAAAAACAATGGTAGTTGTAGAACGAAATGGGGAGCCTCTAGAATTAGAAGTGACTTGGTAGTTTCTTGTTAAAAATAGTATTTAAAGGCTTCTTGAAAAGGAAGCCTTTTTTATTTTACACGAAGTGTAATTAAGGGTAAAATGATTCCAATTACTAAAAGGGTTAGTCCGATAGTTTTTCCTAAAATTAATAATGTAAAAAGGACCAATAGAAGTAAATAAATAGGAGCTAATGTTAAGATTAATGCATACCTGAAAGTTCCAATAAATTCATCTTCTTTAATTTTTGGAAATGCAACTTTTTTCCAAATAAAATAAGGTAAAAAATAAAAAACCTTTATTAAAAAACTGAAAAAGGAATACAAAACTGAAGACTCTTTAATTTTCTTCTCCGTGTATGAGAGCTTGTTTTCGAGGCATTTATTAACTGCTTCTGGTTGGGTATAATCTACTTTTAAATCGTTTAGCTTTTTTAGGTTTGTTTCATAGTCAGAAATGCTTCCTATATGAGTAGTTAGTTGTTTAAGTTCTATAGAAATACTTTTGTTTAATCCTTGCATATCGAGCAGGCTACCATTCCAAAATTTATTGGGAGAAATATGTTTACCAAAATAAACAGACATGGAGTCTCCATACTCAGTAGGAGCTTGATAATTAACTCCAACAGGGATAATTACAATTTCTGTATTAGGGTAGTTTTGATAGGTTTCTTCAATGATCCTAGCAGCTCCTTTTTTTAAAGGACGGATTTTTCGTTTTAAGGAATGACTTCCTTCCGGAAATAATAATATCGATTTTTTTTGATGAAGTAACTTGCTACAGAAAGTAAAAATCGCTTTGTTTTTTTTAATTGTATTTGCTCCGTCTACCATTCTATAAACCGGAAGCATTTGCAAACTGTTTAAAAGTTTTGCAACGGTTGGGTTTTTAAAAACCGCAGCTCTTGTTAGAAAATAATTTTTTCGGGTACTACTAATGCTAATTAATAAAGGATCTAATAATGCATTTTGATGGTTGCCCAAAAAAATAACAGCTTTATCCTTTGGGATTTTTTCTTGGCAAACAACATCGATTTTTTTATAATAAAACTTAAAACCAACTGTGAGATAAAACTGAACAAAACTGAACCAAAGTAATTTCAAAATAAATATGATTTAAATTCTTTTTTTAGACCAAAAAGTAGCAATTGTGAGTCCGGATATAATATGCCATATCCCCCAAAAAGCAGCTAAAAGTGCCATTCCGCCAAGACCATCAAAAAAACTAAAAATTAGTAACATTCCCAAACCAGAATTTTGTATTCCGGTTTCAATGGCTAAAGTGCGTCTATCTCTTTTGGATAAACCAAAAATACTAGCAATACTATACCCCAAAGTAAATGCTAATATATTATGTACTAATACAATTATAAAAACATAATGAATATAGTTTTTAAAAACAGTAATGTTTTTTGATAATGCTAAAATAATAAGCGCCATAAAAAATAAAATAGATCCAATTTTAAAAAAAGGAGCCGTTTTTAATGCGAATTTTGGAAAGTAATTTCTAACTAACATTCCTAAAATTAAAGGAACTCCTAATAATAATGAAATTACTTTTACCATTTCTAAAGGAGATATTGATATGGTATTTATTAAATTGGAGGTTGGTTCATAAAGTCCTGACCATAATTGAAAATTTAAGGGAACCATGACAATTCCTAAGAGTGTCGCTATGGCTGTTAAACTTACTGAAAGTGCTGCGTTTCCTTTTGCATAATTGGTCATGAAGTTAGATATGTTCCCTCCAGGACAGGCAGCAACCATAAACATTCCTAAAGCAATACTAGGAATAGGTTTTATGATACTTACTAATAAAAAAGTGAATGCTGGAAGCAGTATAAATTGAGATAAAACTCCAATTAATACACTTTTTGGTTTTTTAATGATTCTTGAAAAATCTGAAACGGTAATGTTTAAAGAAACTCCAAACATAATCACCGCAAGGGTTAAATTAAGAAAGAATAAATTCTCCGAATCAAAATCTAAAATTATAGTGTCTAACTCTTGTTGCATTTATGTTTTAAAAATAAATAAATTTTAGCTCTAGCTCGTGAAAATAGTATAATTAAAAATTTCTAGCTAATGATAATGTCATATTTAAATGATAATCGGTAGTTCTAGTTTCTGAACTTTTAAAATTATAAAATATTTTAATATCAGTTTGGCCTCTTCTAATATACAATTCAGCATTAATTAATAATAAATGATGATTAGGTTCCACTAAAAACACGGAAGAATCTCCGATTAGACTTCCTTGTAACATGGTGTTATGAGCTACGTATCGATAACCTGTTCTAATGCCGAAAAATAATTCATTATTTAAAACTCCTAATTGACTATACGCTACAGTTTGTGTTATAGAGTTTCTTTTTCCAAAGAAAAAAACAAAATCATTTTGAATATAAACATCTTTTATTCCAATAGCAGCACTTGGACTAAGTGTAAAATATACGCTAAATGGGTTAGCGTTCAATTTCCATTCTTTTATATAATTGAAATAACAATTATTTGTAAAATTATTGTTAATCTGACCTACCCAAGAAGCTATTCTAGAGTCTGTTGCAGCAGTGCTATGAAATAAATTCTGAAGCCATTCTCCTCCAGAAATTTCTCCCGTAATTCCAAAAGCATACACAAAATCAAAAATCCAATCATCTCCTGTTACGGTATGTTGGAAATTAAAACCTAAATAACTCGCATAAGGCCTATCAAATTTTGATATATCTGTTTCTTCTATATCGGAAGGCGTATAAATTTCTTGACCTAGAAAGAAGCTGTTTTGTCTTTTATATTTTTTTTTATCGAGGAGCCTTCTGTAGGCAATAAAGTTTCCTGTGGTATAATACCTATCGGTAAATTGAAGAAAATCATTATCGTGACGTAGTTCGATTTGATTCTTATACGACTCTTCGAAATCATCCTTTAATTCAACACTTTGACATCTAGAAAAAGAATAGAAAAAGGAAAATATAATAAGTAAATTATATTTATTTAACGCGTTGATTTGGTTTTAAACTTTAGTTGTTAGGCTCTTGAAAAATACAAAACTAAAACCAATAAAAAGCATTAAATGAAAAGGGAATAATCCAAAGTCACCACCTTGATCTCCAACGATAAAAGCACTATACATACCAAAAGCAAAATAAATTGCAAGTAAACCTTCAATAACTACATTGGGTGAAATATTTTTTGAAATGTATTTGTTTTTTTTCCAACCATCTTTCATGGTTTCAATATTGAATTTTGGGGTCCTAATAAACTCACTTTTTTTACCAAAGTGCCCTTCCAGAACAGCTATAGAATTATGTAGTGAGAATCCCATAGCAACAGAGAAAAACACAAAAAATAATCCAATATATTTTATAAATTGTTTAAACCCTCCACCATAGATACTTTTAAAAGTATACCAATAACAGGTAAAGAAAATAAGTGTGCTTATTACAAAAAAGCTCATCGCAAAAAAGTAATATTTTAGATGCTCATATTCATTTTTAATATACAGCATAGGGATACTTAATATACCTACAATTAAAATATTTAAAAACATGGTGCTATTAAGCAAATGAAGCAAACCGTGCATTTTAGTTTTATAAGACAGTTTCTTGTCTTTTAAAACCCGCCATATTAATTTCTGAAAATTTTCAGCCCCACCTTTATTCCATCTAAATTGTTGTGATCTTGCTGCACTAATTACTAATGGTAGTTCCGCCGGAGTTTCCACATCAACTAAATATTTAAATTTCCAATTTTTTAGTTGGGCTCTATAACTTAAATCCAAATCTTCGGTTAAGGTATCTCCTTCCCAATTTCCTGCGTCCAGGATGCATTTTTTTCTCCAGACACCTGCTGTACCGTTAAAATTAATGAAATGGCCTTTACTATTTCTACCAACTTGTTCTAGAGTAAAATGTGCATCTAAAGCAAATGCTTGAACTCTGGTTAAGATGGAAAAATTTCTATTTAAATGTCCCCATCGAGTTTGAACAACTCCAATTTCTGGGTTTTTAAAAAAGGGAATGGTTTGAAGTAGCCAGTTTTTTTGAGGAAGAAAATCAGCATCAAAAATTGCTATGAATTCTCCTTTTGCAATTTTTAAACCTTCCTTTAAAGCACCTGCTTTGTAATTTTTTCTGTCCGATCTAGAGATATGTTGAATATCTAAGCCAGTTTTTTGTAGCGTTTTTATTTGTATTGCAGTAGTTTCAAAAGATTCATCCGTAGAATCGTCTAATACCTGAATTTCTAATTTATCGTTTGGGTATTCTAATTCGGAAATGTTATTTAGCAACCTTTCCATGACATATAATTCGTTATAAACAGGAAGTTGTATAGTTACAAAAGGTATTTCCTCTTGTTTCGAAAAGTCGAATTTCTCACTTTTTAAATTTTGTTTTTTTGCTTTTAAAAAATTAAATAACAAATTAAGTTGAGCCAAAGCATACAAGAAAATTAGTAGCAAGGCAATAGAATAAATTGCAATAATGATGGTTTCTAGAATCATTTTTTATATGAATACTTAAATATCCAATATAGAATATTAACACCAGCAAATATAGCGCCTTTTATGGTTCCAGAAACTTTTGAGACCCCTATTCTGTTTCTGTATTTTACAGGAATTTCTTCATAAGAATAGTTATTTTTTAAAACTTTTAATTGCATCTCAACGGTCCATCCATAGGTTTTGTCTTCCATTTTTAGCGCCAATAATTCATTATATTTAATCGCTCTAAAAGGGCCCAGATCTGTAAATTTTGAATTAAAGAAAAGAGACATTAAACTAGTTGCTAACCAATTTCCAAAAATTTGAGGTTTGGTCATAGATCCTTGCTCTCTAAACTCTGAAACTCTAGCGCCAATTACAAAATCAATATTCTTATTTATAATAGGAGCTATTAATTTGGTTAGTTCTTCAGGGTAATCACTAAAATCTCCATCTAAAAAAACAATAATTTCGGGTTTTGTAGCTTGTTTAGAAACATAGTCCATTCCTTTTAAACAAGCATAACCATACCCCTTATTGTTTTCAGTTAAAACAGTGGCGCCAGCATTTTTTGCGACGTTTATAGTGTTGTCTGTCGAGTTATTGCTTATTACAATTACCTCTGAAACTATAGTTGGTATTGCTTTTATTACGTGTCCAATAGATGCTTCTTCATTATGTGCTGGTATAATGACTTTAATGATGGTTTTCATAAATTGAACACTTAATTTTTGCTAAAATTTGCAATAATGATACTTGATTATTTATCGTTTATTAAAGACATCAAATCTACATTATTTCCTAATAAAATATCAGTTGGATTAATTCTTCCATTTTCTGGGCCATTTTCTAATTTTAAAACTCCTCTAGGGCAAACCGCAGAACAGATTCCGCAACCAACACAACTAGCACGTACAATGTTTTCTCCTTTTTGAGCATAAGCTCTCACGTCGATACCTTGTTCGCAATAGGTAGAGCAATTTCCACAAGAAATACATTGTCCTCCGTTAGTGGTAATTCTAAATTTAGATTTAAAACGTTGTACAATACCCATATAAGCAGCTAGCGGGCAACCAAAACGACACCAAACACGATTTCCGAAAATTGGATAGAAGCCTGTTCCAATAACACCAGCAAATATGGAGCCTATTAAAAAGCCATAAATATCTTGAATGGTTTGCGTTTTAATACCTAAAACAGATTCATTACCTGAAAAATAAGCATACAACGTAAAACCTGTCATGACTAAAGCAAAAACCAAAACCCCATGAACGAGCCATCTCTCTAATTTCCATGATTTCAGAGATTTGTCTGATAATTGACGGTAAGGATCTCCTAAAGTTTCAGCCAATCCCCCACATCCACAAACCCACGAACAGTACCATCGTTTACCAAAAAAGTAAACCATGACGGGGACAATAACTAGTGTTAGTACAATACCCCAAATTAACACGAATAACCCAAAACCACCGCTGGCAATCAATTGATCTAAATTCCAACTAAAAAAGAAGTCATAATCTAATGGGAATGCATTTTTAAAATCATACCAAGGTTTCTCAAAACGAACTAGAATTTCAGGAATTAAAAAAGCAAAAACTATTTGAAAGAATAATACGGACGTAGTACGCAATATTTGATATTTATTATGACGGTATTTTATATACATTCTAACTGCCATCACAGACATTACAGTACAATATAAAAATCCATACAAAAACCATTGACTAGCAAGGTTGCCACTAAGGTTTTCGCTTAAAGGGTCAACTACATAAGTCCAGTTTACAATGTAATCTGGCCTAAAATAAAGCAGTAGATAAAAAGAAACTAAAAATATAAAAACTAGATATCCTATCCTTCCTCTATTGGTTGCTGAATTTAAAAATATACCGTTGTTTTTAATTCCTTTAGGGCCTAATAAAATTACATTAGGAATTATAAAAAATAACGATCCTATGATTCCTAACCCAAATGTTAACCACCAAAAAAGGGTTTTGTTTTCATTTACGATTCCTATGCCAGAACTTTTTGCTAACTGATAAGAAAAACTATGTGGCTTGTCCCATATTACCTTATCCCATTCGCTGTTTTTTTTATGAATTTCATTTGAAGATTCCATTGCTGAAATAATTTCAGATGAAAAAGAAAATGAGTTTGAGTATTCAATTCCAACTACATTTTCTTTCATTTTATTTAAAAACAATTCGCTTTTTATTCCTTTGTTTGAGGTGAATTGTTCAAAATCACTAGAAGTGACTTCATACTTCCCAATAAAAAGTAATGAAATAAAAATAGCGAGACTTAATAAAAATATTCCTAGTCCTATTTTTTGTAATCCTTTCATATTATGACTTCATTTTAAAAATTCGTGACCAGCTTTTTTTTCTTAATTGAATATTGGAATTATTCTCATTATTGAATTTTTCTACAATTTCATTTTCATGTAGTTTGTAAAATTCAGGATCAAAATTTGCATCCGCCAAATGTTCTAAAACATAATGTATGGATTGTTTTTTGGTTAAAACAGAATCGAAAAATTCATGACGCATACGTATTCCGAAGGTATTTATTCCAAGAAATTCGTTGGTGTTTTTATCGTAATTGATATGAATACACTTTTTACCATCTTTATATTCCCAATAAAAATGAGCTTCATTTTCCTTAGCTTGTGCCCAAATCCATCCATAAGTTTGGTATTCGATGTCTAAAAATTTTGCAGAATTAAACCAATGTCCAGGTTGATATTGTGTTTTGTTACCACATAATGTTTGTGCTAAAGTTTCTCCCATCATACGACCTGTATACCAAACGGCTTCAATAGGCCTTCTTTGATCTATTGCTTCATGTTGTTCGGCACAATCACCAATGGCATAAATATCTTGGATGTTGGTTTCAAGGTATTTATTAACCTTAACGCCTCTTCCGAGTTCAATTCCAGATTCTTTTAAAAAATTGACATTAGGTGAAACTCCTGCTGTTAAACCAACCACGTCGCATGTTATTTCTTCACCAGTTTCTGTGATTACAATAGATTTAACTTTCCCGGAGCCATTGTCTTTAATTTCTTTTAAATTAACTCCAAGCCTTAAATCAATGCCATTACTAATTATTTCTCTGTTGATCATTGCAGATTCACCTTTGGGTAATACGCCGTTCCAAAAACTAGATTCTCTTACTAAAAAGGTTACTGGGATATGACGTGAGTGCAACATTTCGGCTAGTTCGATACCAATTAACCCTCCGCCAACAATTACGGCTCGTTTACAAATTTTGTTGTTTGGGGCGTGTTTTTCAAGATTGTCTAAATCTTGTTTATGGTACATTCCCATAACGCCATCTAAATCTTGTCCTGGCCATCCAAATTTATTGGGTTTACTTCCAGTTGCAATAACTAATTTGTCATAAACCATAATTTCTCCATTCGAGAAAATTAATTTTTTTTCTGAATGATTTACATTTTCAACAAATCCTTTTTTTAAATTGATGTTGTTTTTTTTCCAAAACCATTTTTCATAGGGTTGAGTGTGTTCAAATTTCATATGGCCCATATAGACGTACATCAGCGCCGTTCTTGAAAAAAAGTAATCATGTTCTGCCGAAACAATTGTAATCTTTTTATTGGAAAGTTTTCGGATGTGGCGTGCCGTAGTTACTCCTGAAATTCCGTTACCAATTATTACAATATGTTCCATAGTATTTAATTTGTCTTTAACTTCTGTCGGTTATAAATGTAATACCTTAATAACTATTTTTGAAATAAAATTATATCAAGTTTTATGTTAATAAAGTAGGGTATTGATGCTGTTAGTTGTTTTGTTTTGATAAACACATACGAATCTTTAATTGCAAAGTGCATTTTTGTTATATTTGATTTCTTAAAAAATAGAATCTAACAGGTGTTATGAAATCTTTAAATTTTCTAACTAAATGTTAAGTGATTATTAAATCAAAAAAATTGAATTATGAAAAAAACAATACTCCTAATTTGCTTAATTGTACTTTCTACTGGTGCAAATTCACAAATCGTAATTAATGAAATAAATTATAAAGATGCCCTCGATTTTCCAACTAAAGACTGGATTGAGTTATATAATAATTCTGGGGTAACGGTTGATATTTCTAATTGGGTTTTTAAAGATAATGATGATTTACACGAGTTTATAATCCCAAGCGGAACCACTATGGCGCCTGGATCCTATTTAGTACTAACTCAGTTTTTAGCAGATTTCCAAGCGTTATTTCCAGGAGCTTCACCTGTTATTGGTGACTTTGAATTTGGATTAAGTGGAGGCGGAGAACTAATCCGTTTGTATAATGCTACAGATCAATTAGTGGATTTTGTAGAATACAGTGATTTAGACCCTTGGCCAACAGAACCAGATGGTAACGGACCAACTTTAGAATTAAGAGCCCCAGATTTAGATAATAATTTGGCATCCAGTTGGGCTGCGTCTATTGCTCCTGATGGCACTCATGGAACACCGTGTCAAATTAACAGTGTTTCCTTGTTAGGTCTTGATAATTTTAATAAAGTTTCTTTTTCAATATCTCCAAACCCATTAACAACTTCAACTACTATAAAAATTTCAAATAGTAACAATTCTCATCAATTAAGAATATATGATGTTTTAGGGAAGTTAATTAAAACTCTAAAAATTACTTCAAATGAATTTATCCTTCAAAAAGAGAATTTAGAGACAGGAATTTATATGTTAAATATTTATTCTGAAGACGGATCTTTTCAGGATTCAAAAAAACTAATCGTAAACTAGTAATAAAATAAAATCAGATGAAAAAAATAATAATTTTTTTGGGCCTAGTTATGTTTATCATGCCCATTTATAGTCAGGTTGTAGTAAACGAGTATTCTGTTTCTAACTTAACAGGATATTTGGACAATTATGATAGCGAAGAAGATTGGATCGAATTATACAATACAAGTGGGTCTTCTGTGAATATTGGAGGGTATCATTTAAGTGATAAAAGTTCAAATCCAACCAAATGGGAAATACCTGCTGGTACTATAATACCTGCGAATGGTTATTTAGTTTTTTGGTGTTCTGGAAGAGACGAAGCTTCTGGAGGAAATTACCACACCAATTTTAAACTAAAACAAACCAAAAATACTCCAGAACATGTTGTTTTTGCAGATACCAATGGTACTGTAATTGATGACTTAGAGATACAAAAAACACAATTGGAACATGCTATGGGTAGAAGCTCAAATGGCTCTTCAGATTGGAAAATATTTATAAATCCAACTATCGGTTCTAGTAATACAGGGCCTAGTTATTTGGCATATGCTCAAACTCCAGAAATGAATTTGGAAGCTGGTTTTTATCCAGGATCTCAAAGTGTTGAAATCTCTAGTACAGAACCAAATTCAACAATACATTATACTTTAAATGGGAATCTTCCAGACAATGGTGCTACAGAATATACTGGAGCATTAACAGTAGCATCAACGCAAGTTATTAAAGCGATAGTGGTTTCAAATAACTCAGAAATTTTACCGAGCTTTATTTCTTTTAATACTTATTTTATTAACGAAACTCATTCCTTACCAGTATTGTCAACTTCAGCAGATGAATTAACAATATTACTTAATGGAGATAACACATTAAAACCTCACGGGACTATTGAATATTTTGATATAGATGGAAATAGAAAAGATGCTGGTTATGGTGAATACAATAAACACGGTCAAGATTCTTGGCAGTTTCCACAACGAAGTTTTGATTATATCGCTCGTGATGAAATGGGATATCATGATGCAATTAATGATAAATTATTAGAATATTCAGAAAGAGAAAGTTTTCAAAGAATAATTATTAGAGCTTCAGGAGATGATAACTATCCTGGTATAGATTCCAGTGCTCATACTCGAGATATTTTTATTCAGAAATTAGCGAATAAGAATAACTTAAATGTAGATATGCGAAGAGGAGAACGTTGTGTTGTTTATGCAAACGGACAGTTCTGGGGAGTATATTCGATTAGAGAAAAAGTAAGTGATTCTGATTATACAGATTTCTATTACGATCAAGATAAATATAATATTCAGTATTTAATGAATTGGGGAGGTACTTGGGCTCAATATGGAGGTCAAGATGCATTTGATGATTGGAATGAAATACACGATTTTGCATTAAATAATGATTTATCAAATCAAACAAATTATGATCATGTTGCAGATGAAATAGATGTTACTAGCTTAACAGATTACATATTAATAAACTCATTTGTGGTTTGTACCGATTGGATTAATTGGAACACCTCTTGGTGGAGAGGTATAGATCCATCGGGTAGCCATCAAAAATGGGGTTATGTTTTATGGGATGAAGATGCTACTTTTAATCATTATATAAACTATACAGGTGTGCCAGACGATACTGCCGAAGCAGACCCTTGCTATCCTGAAGGAATAACTGCCGACCCAGAACAACATATTGTTTTATTAAATAAATTATTGGAGAACGAGGGGTTTAGACAATATTATATTACAAGATATATGGATTTAATGAACACTACGTTTCAAGAAGAAGAAATGATTGGTGTTTTAGAAGGAATAGAAAACTCGATTAGTCCAGATATGCCTCAGCATATTGACAGATGGGGAGGAAGTATGAATGAATGGCAAGATAATGTTCAGAAAGTAAAGGATTTTATTATTGATAGAATCGATTATATTCCAGGCGGTCTTAACGACTGTTATACCTTATCAGGTCCTTATGATATTACTTTAAATGTAGAGCCTGAAGGTGCTGGACAAATACAATTTAATTCTATTACTATAGAGAATGGAGATTATCCTTGGTCGGGTTCGTATAATGGAGGAATAGATATGTTATTAGAAGCGGTACAAAGTAATTCTAGTTATGCATTTGATCATTGGGAACTAGATAACCATACCGTAACAGATGTTAATGCTGTAAATACATCTTTCTTTTTAGAAGAAGCAGATAACATTACAGCGGTGTTTACTTTTACTGGAGGTTCGGATATCGTTATTAATGAAATCAATTATAAAGATGCTGTAGATTTTGAAGTAAAAGACTGGGTAGAACTTTATAATAATTCTGATAGTACCGTAGATTTATCAGGTTGGATTTTTAAAGATGATGATGATTTACACGAATTTATCATTCCAGATGGAACAACATTAGCTCCAGATTCTTATATTGTTTTAGCACAAAGTTTAGTTGATTTTCAATCTGAATTTCCAAGTGTAAGTCCAGTTTTAGGAGATTTTGAATTTGGTTTAAGTGGTGGTGGAGAATTAGTTCGTTTATATGATAATACTGGGATTTTAGTAGATTCTGTTACATATAATGATGAGAGTCCTTGGCCAACTGAAGCAGATGGTAATGGTCCAACATTAGAACTGATTAGTCCAGATTTAGATAATAATTTAGGAGAAAATTGGGACGCGTGTGCCGCACCTGGTTTTGAGCATGGAACACCAACTACAGTTAATAACGATTGTACGTTAGGAATTGAAGATTTCAGTAATGTGAAAGTGTTAGTGTATCCTAATCCAATGAAAACAGAAGCTACCATTATTGTTTCTAATATAACCTCTCCAATAGTATTAAAAGTTTATGATATGCTAGGCAGAGAAATAACTACGATGGAATCTAATACTAATAAATTCATTTTTACTAAAGGGAATTTAAATACAGGAATTTATTTACTTAAAATTTTGACTTTAGATCAAACTATGATTCAAACTCAAAAACTAATAATCGAATAAATTATTAAATTAAAAACTCTATGAATAAATATTTTTTAGTAGCTTTTTTGTTTACTTGTTTGCAAATTTCTGCTCAAGATTATTCAATTTTTGACGATAGCTATTTGCATGAAATAAAGATAAATTCCGATGAGGAAAACTTTTGGCAAAATTTAGATGATGAATATCAAGACTTCTTAGATTTTGGTACAGAAATACCTTATCACTCGGTTACAGTTGAGGTCGATGGTAATTTAGTTGAAAATGCAGGAGTTCGTCAAAAAGGATTTTCTTCTAATTTTTTTACAAATACGAATAAAAAACCTTTAAAAATTAATTTCGGAATTTTTGTAGAAGACCAAGAATATA
>TARA_R110000787_G_scaffold203779_3_pt1 | contig 19649 bp, 15 predicted proteins | sample TARA_R110000787 | Tara Oceans TARA_R110000787 (sample SAMEA4397920) | marine metagenome | biome: Polar Biome; feature: [DCM] deep chlorophyll maximum layer (ENVO:01000326); material: water (ENVO:00002006), including particulate matter (ENVO:01000060) such as... | depth 35 m | reverse complement strand
GGAAAGCGCGGTGACCCCTCCACCAGCTAACGCTGGTCCCCCTCCCCATGCTTCGCACAGGGAGGAAATTCAGGAAATAACCCTCACCGCCAATGTCTCCAAAGGAACCTATATCCGCTCGCTCGCCCGCGATATCGCCCGGGCCGTTGGCACGTTTGGTCATGTCACGATGTTGCGCCGTACCAAGGCTGGTCCGTTCAGCTTGAAACAGGCGATTTCGCTGGACAAACTCAACGAAATTGGTAAGGGCGCGGACATTAAGGAATACCTCTTGCCGCTTGAGGCGGGGCTGGACGACATCCCGGCTTTCGACCTCGACCCTGATCAGGCAAGAATGCTTCGGCAAGGCTTAACGCTGGACGAGCAGGATTTGATCGGGAACCCCGCACTCAACGGGCTTTTTCTTGCGACAGAGAATCTAGGTTCTCCGGTTGCTCTGGCAGAGATTGTTGATGGCGCCGTGAAGGTGGTCCGCGGGTTCAATATGTAAAAGATGTTCGAAGGAATGATGAATAATGACGATTACCGCAGAAAAAAAACAGGAACTGATTACAAAATTCGCCCAGACCAAAGGCGATACCGGTTCTCCGGAAGTTCAGGTCGCTGTGCTTACAGAGCGTATTGTGAACTTGACTGAGCATTTCAAAGGTCACCACAAGGATAACCACTCTCGTCGCGGATTGCTGATGATGGTGAACAAGCGGCGCAGCCTGCTGGACTATCTTCGCAAGAAAGATGTCGCGCGTTACGCCAAGTTGATCAAGGACCTTGGTCTCCGGAAATAAGAGTTTCGAAGGCGGCCTCCTGAGTGGGGCCGTTTTCACTTTGTGCGCCTGTGTAGACAGGTGGCCATCTCCAGAAAGTGCCAATTTACGCAAACCTGGGAGATGGACTTCCGCCCTGGCGGAGGAGCAGATCGGCAGATTCTTGCAATAAGGTGAGAATCGGCCAAGCAAAGGGGCACAATGACCCCGAACCGCTGTTCAGCCGGATTGCTGGACACAAGAAAGCCCCCGCACTGCATAGGGCAGGCGGGACAAAGGAAAATACGAATGTTTGATATCAAAAAAGTCGAAATGGAATGGGGCGGACAGACCCTCACTCTCGAAACGGGCCGGATTGCCCGCCAGGCTGACGGCGCGGTTCTCGCGACCCTCGGCGAAACGGTTGTACTGTGCGCAGTTACCGCCGCCAAATCGGTACGCGAAGGGCAGGATTTCTTCCCGCTGACCGTTCACTATCAGGAAAAATTCTCTGCCGCCGGTCGTATCCCGGGCGGTTTCTTCAAGCGCGAAGGCCGTGCGACGGAAAAAGAAACGCTGACATCGCGTTTGATCGACCGTCCTTGCCGTCCGCTGTTCCCGGAAGGTTTCTACAACGAAATCAACGTAATCTGTCAGGTCATGAGCTATGATGGCGTCAACGAACCCGACATCCTCGCCATGGTTGCAGCTTCTGCTGCGCTGACCATCTCTGGCGTTCCTTTCATGGGACCGATCGGTGCGGCTCGCGTTGGTTATAAAGAAGGCGAATATCAGCTGAACCCGTCGATGGAAGAAATTGCCACAGGCGAACTCGATCTGGTTGTCGCTGCTACCCAGGGCGCAGTGATGATGGTTGAATCGGAAGCCCAAGAGCTTTCCGAAGAAGTCATGCTCGGCGCTGTCGCATTTGCCCATGAAGCATCCAAGCAGGTTGCTGGCCTGATCATCGATCTGGCTGAACAGGCTGCGAAAGAGCCTTGGCAGCTTGATGCCGGTGACGACAATAGCGCTATCAAGGACGAACTGCGCAAGCTGGTCGGAAAAGATATTGCTGCGGCTTACAAGAAAACCGACAAATCAGAACGTTCCGACGCGCTGAACAAGGTTCGCGACAAAGCCAAAGAAAAATATGCCGATGCAGACGGCCAGACCCAGATGACCGCCGGCAAGATGGTCAAGAAGCTGGAAGCTGAAATCGTTCGCGGTGCCATCATCAAGGACGGCACCCGCATCGACGGTCGTAAGCTCGATCAGGTTCGCCCGATCGAAGCCATGGTTGGCCTGTTGCCGCGGACCCACGGTTCGGCTCTGTTCACCCGCGGTGAAACGCAGGCGATCGTGACCACGACCCTGGGCACCAAGGACGCGGAGCAGATGATCGACGGTCTCGACGGTCTGAGCTACACCAACTTCATGCTGCACTATAACTTCCCGCCTTATTCGGTTGGTGAAGTTGGCCGTTTCGGATTTACCAGCCGCCGCGAAACCGGCCATGGCAAGCTCGCTTTCCGCGCGCTCCGTCCGGTATTGCCGACAGTGGAAGAATTCCCGTACACGATCCGTGTTCTCTCGGACATTACCGAGTCCAACGGTTCGTCCTCGATGGCGACCGTTTGTGGCGGTTCGCTTGCGATGATGGATGCGGGTGTACCTCTGGCGCGTCCGGTTTCCGGTATTGCGATGGGTCTGATCCTCGAAGGCGAAGAATTTGCGGTTCTTTCCGACATTCTCGGCGACGAAGATCATCTCGGCGACATGGACTTCAAGGTTGCGGGTACCGAAAAGGGTATCACTTCGTTGCAGATGGACATCAAGGTAGCCGGCATTACGCAGGAAATCATGAAGTCTGCTCTGGAACAGGCCAGTGGCGGTCGTGCTCATATCCTCGGTGAAATGAGCAAGGCGCTCAGCGGCACCCGGACTGAAATGTCCGAACATGCTCCGCGCATCGAAACCTTGCAGATCAACAAAGAGAAGATCCGTGAAGTTATCGGTACCGGCGGCAAGGTGATCCGCGAAATCGTTGCAGAAACCGGCGCGAAGGTAGACATCGACGATGAAGGCCTGATCAAGGTTTCCTCTTCCGACAAATCCCAGATCGATGCGGCAATCGCATGGATCAAGGGCATTGTTGAAGAAGCCGAAGTCGGCAAAGTCTATGACGGCAAGGTTGTGAACCTCGTCGACTTTGGCGCATTCGTGAACTTCATGGGCGGCAAGGACGGTCTCGTCCACGTTTCCGAAATCAAGAACGAGCGTGTCGAGAAGGTCTCTGACGAACTGAGCGAAGGCCAGGAAGTCAAGGTCAAGGTTCTCGAAATCGACCAGCGCGGCAAGGTCCGTCTGTCGATGCGGGTTGTTGATCAGGAAACCGGCGAAGAGCTCGAAGATACGCGTCCTGCACGCGAACCACGCGGTGACAAGCCTCGTGGACCACGCCGTGACGGTGCTGGTGGCGGCGGTCGCGGACGCGACGGCGGTGGCCGTGGCCGTGACGGCGGCGGACGTGGCCGGAACAATGATGGTCCGAAGGATGACGGCGGCGATATTCCATTGCCTGCTTCGATCACCGAAGACTAGATTTTCGCAAAATGAAACAGCAAGGGGCCCGGAGCGATCCGGGCCCTTTTCTTTTCCGGGAATATTTCCGGCTGCACCGTCCGATTAATCTCTGGTAAAGCTGAAACAGAACAGGGAGTATTGATCTCCTCCAGCGGTTTTTTTGCTTTGTTCTTGGCTGGATGAAAACAAGCGGTTAAGAGGTCTGCCATATGAAAAAACACATTCTCAAATGGGCCGTATTGGGTCTCTCCGCTTCGCTACTTTCCGGCTGTGCTTTGCTAGGGGGAGGCGGTGGCGGTAGTGGTACCGACACGAAATACGTCGCTCGGGATGTCGATACGCTCTACAATGCGGCAAAAGACCGCCTTGACCGTGGCCAGTACAAGATTGCGGCGGCGCTGTTTGACGAAGTCGAGCGCCAGCATCCCTATTCGCCATGGGCCCGTCGGGCGCAGCAGATGAGCGCGTTCAGCTATTATCTTGCCGCGGACTATAACAAGGCGATAGAATCATCGCGCCGTTTCCTGTCGATTCATCCGGGGAACAAGGACGCCGCTTATGCCTATTATCTGATCTCGCTCTGCTATTACGAGCAGATCAGCGATGTCACTCGCGACCAGAAAATCACCGAGCAGGCGCTGGCGTCTCTCGGCGAGGTTTCCCGTCGCTATCCCAATACGCGCTATGCCGCCGACGCCCAGTTGAAAATGGATCTGGTCAATGACCATCTGGCCGGTAAGGAAATGGAAATCGGCCGCTTTTACCAGCGTCGCGGCAAATGGCTCGCAGCAACCATCCGGTTCCGCACGGTGATCGAGAAATATCAGACGACCACCCATACGCCGGAAGCGCTCATGCGGCTGACCGAATCCTATCTCGCGCTGGGTGTTCCGACAGAAGCGAAGAAGACCGCCGCTGTGCTGGGTGCCAACTATCCGGGTACCAAATGGTATGAGCGCGCTTATGATCTCGTGAACAAGCACGTGGCCAGTTAGGAATACAGGTGCTGCAATGCGTTGCAGCTAGAGTAAACGTGTTTTAAGAGGGTATTGTGCTGCAGTCCCTTTCCATCCGCGATATTGTACTGATCGAAGCGCTTGATCTCGAATTCGGGTCGGGCCTGACGGTGCTGACCGGCGAGACCGGCGCGGGCAAGTCTATCCTGCTCGACAGTCTGGGGCTGGCGCTCGGCAATAGGGCGGATAGCGGTCTGGTCCGGCAGGGCACCGAAAAGGCACAGGTTACCGCCAGTTTTGCATCACCCGCCAAGGGCAGCAAGCTGGCCGCTACGCTCGCCGAAAATGATATTGAAATCGAACCTGGCGAGCCGCTGATCATCAAGCGATCGGTCAAGGCCGATGGTGGCAGCCGCGCCTTCATCAACGACCAGCCCTGTTCGGCGACGCTGCTGCGCACGGTGGGCGGGCAGCTTATTGAAATCCATGGCCAGCATGATGATCGCGGCCTGATCAATCCCAAGGGACATAGAGCGTTGCTCGATGCTTTCGCCGGTGTCGAAGGCAATGTGGTTCGCGATGCCTATGAGGCCTGGCAGTCGGCGAAAACGGCGCTGGAGCAGGCGAAACAGGATCAGGAAGCTGCGGAACAGGACCGCGAATATCTCGAGCATAGCGTTGCGGAACTCTCCAAATTTGCGCCGCAACCAGGCGAGGAAGAGGAACTGGCGCTGGACCGGGCGACGATGATGAAGGGCGAGAAGCTGACCGGCGATCTCGAAGCGATTCGCGCGGCTTTTGACGGTTCCAACGGCGGGTTGGCCTCGCTGAGGGCGGCGGCGCGGCGGCTCGACATGATCTCCGAAGGTCATCCCTTGCTCGGCGAGGCGCTGGAGTCGCTCGACCGCTCGATTGTCGACGCCAGCGAAGCCGAGGACAAGCTCAACGAAGCGGCGGCTGCGTTGAGCTTCGACCCGCAGCGACTCGACGATATGGAGACCCGGCTGTTCGATCTGAGGGGCCTGGCGCGGAAGCATCGGGTGGAGCCGGACAAGCTTTCGGACCTGCTCAGCGAACTGCAGAACAAGCTGGCCGCGATCAGCGATGGCGGCAGGACATTGGAAGATTTGGAAGCATCTTTGACCGGGGCGAAACAATCCTACATTGCGGCTGCGGAGAATCTGCGGGCGCAGCGGAGCAAGGCAGCGAAAGCGCTCGACAAAGCGGTGGCCGGAGAATTGGCGCCGCTGAAACTGGATGCGGCGAGATTTGAGACTTTGCTTGAACTATTGCCCGAAGAGCATTGGAATAAAGGCGGAATGGACCGGGTCGAGTTTCTGATCTCGACCAACCCCGGCGCGCCACTGGCACCTCTGGGCAAAATTGCGTCGGGCGGCGAACTTTCCCGGTTTATTCTCGCCCTGAAAGTTGCATTGGCCGAAGAATATGGCCTGAAAACCATTATTTTTGACGAAGTCGACCGCGGCGTCGGCGGCGCGGTGGCGTCGGCGATCGGCGACCGCCTGTCGCGGCTATCGAGAGGCGCCCAGCTGCTGGTTGTAACCCACAGCCCGCAGGTCGCCTCCAAGGGCGACGCCCATATGCTGATCAACAAGTCGCTTAGCGGCACCGTATCGCGCACCGATGTCAGCGCGCTGGACGACAAAGGCCGGCGGCAGGAGATTGCGCGGATGCTTTCGGGTGCGGATGTGACCGATGAGGCGAGAGCGCAGGCGGATCGGTTGCTGGAGGGGGTTTGAGTGCTGCCACATATTGTACCAAAACAGGACAGCCTCCTTTGGTCAGATTTGCAATTTGCTCAACAAGGGTTCAATAGAATGCATGAACGCGGGTCTGCATAAACGTAGAGTTATAAACATGTATAAACATTTAATATCGTTATCATTTTTCGCGACTTCTTTGGTGGCTATGCCGTCAACTGCCGCAGTTCTTATCGATTCTAGCGTTTCAGGAAGCACATTTTCGATAGACTATGAAGGCAAAGTCGCCGGCTCGATGACGTCACTGATCAGCGCATCGCAAGAATTTACATTTGTTGGGGCCACCAATGGCAACACAACATATAATTTCAGCTATTCGCTGGCCAATGATTCAACCAATGCATCGCGCCTCCGGTCTTTTGGCTTTGATGTGACATCGACAGATACGATTTCCTCTTTTTCGGCGACCGGAGCCTATCCGTTTTCAGCCGCCAATAATAATTTTCCCGAAGGCCTTGGAGTACGCGAGATATGTTTCCGCGCAACAGGCGGCAATAATTGTACCGGTGGGCCCAATGGCCTCACACAAAACCAGACCGGTATAGGTACGTTTTCGATCAATTTTGCGGATGCAACCAATACGATTGAGCTGGATAATTTTGTTACCCGCTTTCAATCAATTGCGCCGGGTATCAATGGGTCCGACAGCGGTGTCGGGATAGGTACGATGAACGCTGTGCCGGAACCGGCCACCTGGATGATGCTGATATTCGGTTTTGGCTTGATTGGTGGAGCCTTGCGCACAGCACCGGTGGCATCACGGAAGCGCTTCGCTCTCTCCTGAATAAAACTTGATTTTAGCGGCTTTTGTTCGTGTTTCTATGCGGCTAAAGCCTTGTGATGAACGAAGCCGAAGCAGCCAACGAACTGATGCGCCTGGCGCGCACGATCGCGAAGCATAACAAGCTTTATCACGCCGAAGACACGCCGGAAATTTCCGATGCGGAATATGACGCGCTGGTGCGGCGGAACAACGAGTTGGAGGAGGCCTTCCCGCATCTGGTGCGGGAGAATAGTCCGAACAGGCTGGTTGGCGCGGCGGTGGCGGCTTCGCCATTGTCGAAGGTTACCCACGCCCAGCGGATGATGAGCCTCGACAACGGTTTTTCCGACGAGGATATCGCCGAATGGCTGGCGCGGGTGCGGCGGTTCCTCAATCTGGACGAGGGCGCGCCGGTGGCGGTGACCGCCGAGGACAAGATTGACGGGCTGTCCTGTTCGCTGCGTTACGAGAAGGGCGAGCTGGTGCTGGCTGCGACGCGCGGGGACGGGCAGGTTGGCGAGGATGTGACCGCTAATGTGCGGATGATTTCGGATATTCCGCAATCTCTCCGTTCGTCTCGAGCGCAGCCGAGCGACGGTGAGGCGGGAACAGGTGTCTCGACTTCGCTCGACACGAACGGCGATTCCAACACCATCCCCGACCTGTTCGAAATCCGTGGCGAGGTCTATATGGCCAAGGCCGATTTTGCCGGGATCAACGAGCGGCTGATGGACGAGGGCAGGGCCGATGCGGAGGCCAAGGGTGTCGACTTCGATCCCGAGAAAATCCGCCAGTTCGCCAATCCGCGCAACGCTGCTGCCGGTTCGCTGCGGCAGAAAGATGCGAATGTCACCGCCAAGCGGCCGCTGAAATTCTGGGCGCATGGCTGGGGCGTGCATAGCGACGTGCCGGGCGAGGCGGCATTTGACGTCATGAAGGCGATCGAGAGTTGGGGCGTGCCGGTGTCGCCGCTGGTTCAGCGGTTTGAGACGCTCGAGCAGATGCTCGCCCATTATCGCCATATCGAGGCGGAACGGGCGGACTTGCCTTATGATATCGATGGTGTGGTCTACAAGGTCGACCGGCTCGACTGGCAGCAACGGCTCGGTTTCGTCGCCAAAGCGCCGCGTTGGGCATTAGCGCATAAATTTCCAGCGGAACAGGCGCAGACGACGCTGGAGAGTATCGATATCCAGGTTGGACGGACCGGCAAGCTGACGCCGGTAGGGCGCCTGAAACCCGTCACAGTAGGTGGCGTTGTGGTTTCCAACGTGACGCTGCACAACCGCGACGAGGTTGAACGGCTTGGGGTGCGGCCGGGCGACCGGGTGGTGATCCAGCGGGCAGGGGACGTGATCCCGCAGGTGGTCGAAAATCTGACCCGCGACGAACAACGCCAGCCTTATCATTTCCCCGAACATTGCCCCGAATGCGACAGCGAAGCGGTCGCCGAGGAAGGCGAGGTCGATGTGCGCTGCACCGGCGGTCTGATCTGCCCGGCGCAGCGGTTCCAGCGTCTGGCTCATTTTGTCTCGCGGGTTGCCCTCGACATCGACGGGCTGGGCGAGAAAAGCATCGCCGAATTTATCGAGACGGGCTGGCTGGAAAGTCCCGCGGATATATTCCGGCTGCACGAGCATCGCGCCGATATATTGGCGCGCGAAGGCTGGCAGGACAAGTCTGTGGATAATCTGTTGGCGGCTGTGGAAAAGAAACGGCAACCGGATGCGGCACGGCTGCTGTTCGGGCTGGGCATAAGGCATATCGGCACAGTAACGGCAAAGGATTTGCTGAAGAATTTCAGAACACTGCCGCGGTTGCGGGAAATTGCCGAGATTGCGCAAGAATCGGAAAAATACCGTTCGTCTCGAGCGCAGTCGAGAGACGGGGAGGGCGCGGATACCGGTGTCTCGACTTCGCTCGACACGAACGGAGAGGCTTCGCCTCATACGACCGGAACCGAAGCGGGTAATGCGGCCTGGGCGGAAATCACCTCGATCGACGGCGTCGGCCCGACCGTGGCGCAGGCGCTGGCGGATTTCTTCCACGAACCGCATAATGTCGCGGTCTGGGAAGACCTGCTGAAACAGGTTACCCCGCCCGACTATATCGTCGAAACCCGCGACAGTGCGGTGGCCGGAAAAACGGTGGTCTTCACCGGCAAGCTGGAAACCATGAGCCGCGACGAAGCCAAGGCGCAAGCCGAGGCGCTGGGCGCCAAGGCTTCCGGTTCGGTGAGCGCGAAAACTGATCTGGTGGTTGCCGGACCGGGCGCGGGTTCGAAAGCGAAAAAGGCGGCTGAACTGGGGATTGAAGTGATCGACGAGGCCGCCTGGGCGGAGATTGTCGCTGCGGCGGGGTGACGGATCTGCCTCGATCAGAGCTAGCTGGTTTGTACATCTTGTCCCGAAGTCCTTGTTGGGCGGTTGAGACCCCCCTTCTCCCTCACGGGAGAAGGGAGCATTCAGTCAAGGCCGTTCGTCCTGAGCTTGTCGAAGGACAGCGTTCCCCCGAGAGGTGCACTTCGACAAGCTCAGTGCGAACGGTTTTTCTCGACGGATGACGAGCTAACTATCGTCATTGCGAGCGCAGCGAGCCGACGCCGACCGGAGATCAACCAATCCAGTGCGTCGCTTGCCGCTCTGGATTGCCGCGTCGCTTCGCTCCTCGTAATGACGGGATCATGCCTTGGCCGCAGCTTCAACCGCCGCCAGTTCCTTCACCCCGTTGCCCTTGTTGCGGCTGTTTCCGAGGAACCGGAATATTTTCTATCCGACGGCCGTTGGATTGTCGTGGAATATCTTTCGCATCAGCGGTTCAAAACTTTCCAGCGAATCGACTTCGAAGTCGGGATCAAATGCCGGTGCATCCCATTCGTCGACGAGTTTGACCGCGAGATCATACCATGGTTCATCGACCCATTTTTTCCTGAGATCGGTGGGTGCGCCCATATAATGGTAATAATGTTCGCCCTGAAAAGCCTGGTGGTTGCGGATCACGTGATAGCTGTCATCGCTGATGTAAGGCCGCATCATCTCTGCGGCAATCGGACCGTGATTGGGAACATTGACCGCTTTTGCAATGTCATGACAAAGAGCGATAACGATTTCCTCGACACTGGCGCCCGCCCTGCGTGCAAGCGTTCCTGTCATCAGGGAATGCTGGAGCTGATCACAGGCAAATCCGAGCGTATGCTGCTCGAGTGATTTCAACATGCCGATAAAACGATCAGCGGTATTCTTGAATTCCTCTTTGTGGGCGGCGCCGATAACCTTCCATTCTTCGAGCGTGCCATCCTGCATTCTGGTAAAAGTCGCCTGAGAGGTCATATCGGTATTTCCTTCTATCTTTGATGGCACGTATCGAACCTTATAATTTATCGGCACGACAAGTCCATAGGCCAGCGTCGACAGAGGTCTCCCAAGCCGCTTAAACCTCTGCTGCCGCCTCGATCGCCGCCAATTCATTTACGCCATGGCCGCCTTCCTTATTCTCCGGAAAGATCGGCCAGGCCAGTTGCTGGCCCAGAGTGGCGGGTGCGAGGTTTTCGACGCCATATGTTTCCGGGTAGCGGCGCGTGATTTTGGCTGTGCCGAACAGGACGTCCCAGAAGAACAGCAGGTTTCCGAAATTACCCTTGTAATGGGTCACGCCGTCGCTCTTGTGGCGGCCGTGATGCGCGTGGTGGGTGGCGGGGGTCGATATTGTGCGCTCGACCAGCCACATAACCGGCGACAGCCATTTGATCCTGTAGAGCGGCTCGTCCCAGGCGACATCGCTGTGCGCGCCGACAATCACCGCCATCTTGACGATGATATAGCCGACATAGACCCAGCCGAGGCCGAGATAGATCAAGGCGCCGGAAAACCAGATGCTCGGCATGGTCAGATAATAGAAGATATTATTCCGGTAGACGAGGCGGACGCTCATATATTTCGCATTATGATGCGAGCGGTGCAGATTGTAGAGGAAGGGTACGCTGTGCGACAGCCGGTGCCAGAAATATTGCATCATGTCGTCAAACACCAGAAACAGGGCAATGGCGGCGATCAGCGGAATGCTGGCCAGCGCGCCTTGCCATTGCGGCGCGACATTGCCGAGGATGAACTGGGCAGCGAGAATGATGCCGGGCTGGGTGATGGCCAGCAGCACGAACGAGCCGATTATCTCGACCATTGCATCGTCGCGGGTCTGTTCGGGTTTGCTGAACAGACGGGTACGGAAAAATTCCAGAAGTCCGAAGATGATGAAAATTCCGGTAATCGCCAGAAGTTCGGGTCGCATGATGTCTCTCCCAGAGGATTGCTTGCGGATTTTTATTAGCCGATGTAGTTGTCCACAAATGCAAACTAGTTATCATTCTTGTGATTTTTCATGAACGCGCCGGCTCCAATGGCCGGGACGGGCTTTGTGAAAGCATTACCCGAGAGGATAAGGCGCGATTTGCTGGCGCGCGGGCAGCTGCGGGGCTTCGCCAAGGGGCAGATCATCCAGCAGCGCGGTGATGTGGCGAAGGAATTCTGGTATATCGAAAGCGGATCGGTGCAGGTCGGGCGCTATGGCATAGACGGGCGGTTGACATTGTTCGCGCTGATTGGTGCCGGCGATACCTTTGGTGAACTGGCCTTCATGGGCGAGTTTCCGCGCACGGTAGATGCGATTGCCGGCAGCGACAGCCGCCTGATCCGGATCGGTCAAAGCGAGCTGCAGAGTTTGATGGACTCCGATCCGGCGGTCATCGGTCTGCTGCTCAAGACAATGGCGCTGACGGTGCAGGAGGTGTTCGACCTGATCGAATCCAGCCGCAGCCTGTCGGTGCCGCAAAGGCTGGCGGTGGCATTGCTACAGCTTTGCGGTGATCAGCAAGATGGCGCGGAAATTTTCGTCACCCAGCAGGAACTCGCCGATCTGGTAGGGGTGTCGCGGATATCACTGGGCAAGGCGCTGACCAAATTGCACGCGGCGGCCATGGTTGAGCCGGGCTATGGGGCGGTGACGATCAGGGACCGGACCGGCTTGCGGGATATGGTATCGGCTTAGTCGATGGTGCTCAGGCGAAAGAGGTGGTTCGACAGGCTCACCACGAACGGCATATTTGGAATAACTCGTCCGTCTTCGCAATAACCCTTTCGTCCTGAGCTTGTCGAAGGACCTCTGTCCGCCGAAATCTGCCTTCAGGCAGGCTTGCCACTAACCCCTCATTCTGTACTTTCCGGAAACCAGCGCATTACGCCGCCCTGGAACGGGGTCCAGCGCCCGGTGCGGATACCGGCCTGTTGCAGGACGTCGCTGGTCCAGTTGTTGCAGGTGTAGAAGGCGCTATAATGGCCGTTGGCCTCGTAAAACAGGTCATCCTGGCCATAGCCGGGCGTCGGCAGGGAGCGATACTGATCGTCGAGGACGAAGCGTGCTTCTATCTCCTTGACGATTATCCGATATTCCGCTTCGCTGACTTTCAGGCGGCGGCGGTAATAGGGATAAGCCTGTGGATATTTCAGGTGGTAGACGTGGATAAGTACGTCGTCGCTGCCCCAGATTGCGCTCAGGGCATCGGCGGGCCGGAGCCCGGTCCATTGCGGAGCGTTGCGATAGACGCCTTCATGGCCCCATCCGACCAGGATATGGCTGCCATAAAGCGACGGGTCCGCCAGATGCTCTGGCCGGATCAGGGGCGTCCAGTCGTGGACATCGCTCCATATCGGCATGATGATCCCGCTGTGCAGGCCGTTGGTTTCGATGAACAGCTCGATACCGTCACCGGGGCTTTGCCAGTTCTGGTTGGCGGGTAACAAACTGCCGCCCAGCGCCGCGAGCAGATAGGCGGAAATGATCGCACCCGCTGCAACCACAATGCGTTTCAACCATTTATGCGCTGTAGTTGCCATGGAAACCTTTTTTGCTGTAAGATGACGCATGCCAAGCACACCCGAAACCGAAACCCATGTCTATGACAAGCCGCCGGCGCACGCAAATGCCGACTGGACGATTGACCAGGACTGGCAGGCCTATTCCGCAGAAGATCATGAGACCTGGGACATATTGTTCGCGCGCCAGCAGAAAATGCTGCCGGGGCGGGCGGCGCAGGCGTTTCTCGACGGCATCGACATATTGAAACTGTCGCAGCCGGGTATTCCCGATTTTGACGAGCTCAACCGGATATTGATGGATGCCACCGGCTGGCAGGTTGTCGCTGCACCCGGTCTGGTGCCGGATGATGTGTTTTTCGACCATCTTGCCAACCGGCGCTTTGTCTCGGGCAATTTCATTCGGCGGCGGGACCAGCTGGATTATCTGCAGGAACCGGACATTTTCCACGATGTCTTCGGCCATGTGCCGATGCTCGCGGACCAGAGGTTCGGGGATTATATGGCTGCTTATGGCCGTGGCGGGTTACGGGCGCTGAAATATGGCACGCTGAAACAGCTGGCGCGGCTTTACTGGTATACCGTGGAATTCGGCCTGATTCAGGAAGCCGAGGGCCTGCGCATTTACGGCGCGGGCATTGTGTCCAGCTATGGCGAGAGCGTCTTTGCGCTCGACGATCCCAGCCCCAACCGGATATTGTTTGATCTCGAGCGGGTCTTGCGCACCGAGTACCGGATCGACGATTATCAGCAGAATTATTTCGTTATCCCCAGTCTCGACGAGCTGCTGCGGGTGACCGTGGAGACGGATTTCAAACCGGTTTACGACAAGATTGCAGGGCTGCCCGACATCAAGATTGCCGAGATTGTGGCGGGTGACGAGGTGCTGACCGAGGGTACGCAGGCATATGCGCTTTCGAAGGCAGGGGAAGCTGTGGTCGTTTGAGAGTTTGTGTACCTGCGTAGGCAGGTACCCATCTCTTGAAATGGCGTTTTGACGGACTGGTCCTAGATGGACCGCAACGAGAGTCACACGCCTCGCTTTGCCGTTCGCAGGGGAGCAAGTCTATGCAGATAAGGCACTTTTTTGGAACAAAAATCCAAAATAGTGTAGGGATTGTTGCAACTGTCATCGGAATACTAAGGCGATTGCCATGAAACTAACTACGGATGAATTGAAAAGAGTAAAAAGTATAATTGAAATTGATGAAAAAAACAAGATAGTAATAATTGATGAATACAAAGTTCATGAAAATGGTCCCAAGAAAAACTATAATGTGTACAAAATCAATGAATATTTTGAAATATTGTGGCAAATTGCGCCATCAATTCCACCTAGATTTGAATATGAAACTTTCAGTTTCTTTGGAGAAGCAACCGATGGTGAATTGACAGTACAGACTTTTGGTGGTGACGAATTCCTATTGAATATAGATACTGGAGAGGCACGTTTTCTTGAATGGCATAAGTAAATATTAGCTATGGTGGGGTTCCGTGATTAACGGTAACACACCCACTATTTCTCGCTTTCTCGATTACGGTGACGTTGCTAAATTGATGTAGCCATCCTTTTATCATGTACGGATTCGTAATGCAGCGCTCCAAGATAGGAGGATGACCATGAGTATATTTGCAGGTAATTCCGGTGACAGGTGCAACAATCCCCATATCCCGCCCATCGCAATCAGGCCATCAGCCGAAATTGCTGGAGATTGACCCGGGCCTTCGCCATGGAAGGGCTAAATTTCCCCGAAATAATCGGGTGCCAGTGGTGATTTTCTCTGATGCGCTTTGCGGCGCCAGCCGTATTTTCTTGATTTGACCAGAGTGAGGCTTGGCCATTCATTGTCCAGCTGGCTGTGTCGAAGGCGAAATCCTTCGCGGACATAGGCGCGAACGACTTCGGCTTTCTGGCGGCTCAGCAAACCGGCGAGCAGGAGCACGGTTCCGGTGGTTGATGCGGCGGCGATTTGCGGGGCGAGGGACACGAGCGGACCGGCCAGGATATTGGCTATGATCAGATCATAGGGCGCGCGTTGTTTCAGCGCCGGATGGTCGAGGCCGTTGCTCTGGACCAGCCGGATCTGGCTGCGGCGGTTGCCCAGCGGAATTGCATTCTCTCCGGCATTCTCTCCGGTGACGGTGACCGCAATCGGGTCGATATCGCTGGCTATGATTTTGGCGTCTGGCCAGAGATGATGGGCAGCAAAGGCGAGCAGGCCGGTGCCGGTGCCGACATCGGCGATATTGCGATACCGGTGGCCGGCGCGCTTGAGGCGGTCGAGGCTGTGCAGACAGCCCATCGTGGTTTCGTGATGGCCGGTGCCAAAAGCCTGTCCGGCGTCGATGCAGAGATTTGTCAGTTTCGGGTCGGCGGACGGCTGGTCGCTCGACGTATGAACGTGAAAACGGCCAGCGCGCAGAGGTTCGAGACCCTGCTGGCTGAGCGTTACCCAGTCCTCGTCATCGAGCATTTCTACAATCGGCTCGAAAGCGGCTGCTTCGGCAGAGGGCGACAGTTGCAGAAGATTGTCGATCAGCGCCACATCCGGCTCGATCTGGCAATAGACGTCGATCACCCATGCATCGGGGTTTCTGGAATCGATTTCGCTGGCGACAATCGTCGGGGTGGAATCGCTGCCCGCAATGAACAGCTGGTCTTCCGCCAGCCTATCCGCTTCGGCCCGGGTGCAGGGGAGCGATACTTTCCAGGTCGTGGTCAACGCGGCAACCGATCAGCCATTGCCATTATCCTGTTCCAGCTTGTCGCTGGCTTCCATCCATTTTGCTTCGGCCTGATCCAGCTTGTCCTGCGTTTCCGCGCGCAGCTTCATCAGGTCGGTCATCGACAGGTCGGCATGTTTGGGATCGGCGGACGCCGGATCGAACATCGCGCGGTCAATGAGGGAAACTTCCTCGCCGAGGACCTTCATCTGCTTTTCCGAGGCGGTAACGGTCTTGCGCAATTCCCCTTGCTGCTTGCGCCGCTCTGCGGCTGCGCGGCGTTCTTCCTTGCGGTTGCCGCCGCTGCCTTTGCCGCCGGATGATCCCGGCTGGTTCTTGCCGAGAACAAAATCGGTATAATCCTTGAGCGTCCCGGAAAATTCCTCTGCCTTGCCGCTGTCGACCATCACCAGACGGTCGGCTGTTAGCTCGAGCATATGGCGATCATGGCTGACCAGGATCACAGCGCCGCTATATTCGTTGAGCGCGTGGACCAATGCTTCGCGGGCGTCGACGTCGAGATGGTTCGTCGGCTCATCGAGGATCAGCAGATGCGGCGCATCGCGGGTGATCATCGCCAGTGCGAGGCGCGCACGTTCGCCGCCGGAGAGCTTGCCGACCAATATCGTCGCCTTGTCGCCGGAAAATCCGAACCGCCCGAGCTGGGCGCGTACCGCACCCGGCTTGGCATCCTTCATCAGCCGCGTCATATGTTCGAGCGGCGTGTCGGATGTGTCCAGTTCCTCGACCTGATATTGGGTGAAATAGCCGACGGTCAGCTTGCCCGATTTGTTGATCGCGCCCTTTTTCGGTTCGAGCTGGCTGGCGAGGAGGCGGGCTAGTGTGGTCTTGCCGTTGCCGTTCCGTCCGAGCAATGCGGTCCGGTCATCGGGATCGAGCCGCATATTGAGGCCGGAGAGGATGATATTGTCGCCATAACCGACCGACGCGTCATCGAGCGTGATCAGCGGGGGTTTCAGTTCCGCCGGGCTGGGGAAATGGAAGGTCAGCGACGGGTCGTCAATCGCTTCAGCAATCGGTTCCATGCGGGCGAGCGCCTTGACCCGGCTCTGCGCCTGTTTCGCGCTATGCGCCTTGGCGCCCCAGCGGGAAACGTAGGATTGCAGCTTCTCGCGCTGGGCAATCTGCTTTTCACGCGAGGACGCGAGCTGCGCCTGCCGTTCGGCCCGCTGTTTCTCGAACGCGTCATAGCCGCCCGGATAGAGGGTGGTCTTGCCGTGCTGGAGGTGCAGGATATGGTCGACGACATTGTTGAGCAGGTCGCGTTCGTGGCTGATAACGAGGATCGTCGCCTGATAGCTGGTCAGGAAATTCTCCAGCCACAGAGTCGCTTCGAGGTCGAGGTGGTTCGAGGGCTCGTCGAGCAGCAACAGTTCGGGTTGCGAGAACAGCAGAGCCGCCAGCGCGACACGCATCCGCCAGCCGCCGGAGAAACTGTCCATCGGCTGTTGCTGGGCGGCTTCGTCAAAGCCAAGTCCGATCAGGATCTTCGCCGCGCGTGCCGGAGCGCTATGCGCTTCGATCATGTTCAGACGTTCGTGAATTTCGCCGATCCGGTGCGGGTCTGCGGCTGTTTCGGCCTCCTCGAGCAGCGAAGCGCGTTCTGTGTCCGCTGCCAGTACGGTGTCTAGCGGACTATCCTGTCCGGCAGGCGCTTCCTGGGCAATATAGCCCATCCGTGCGTCCTTTGGCATATCGACACTGCCGTCGTCGGGCTCGAGAAACCCTGCAATGACCTTCATCAGGGTCGACTTGCCCGCGCCATTGCGGCCGATCATGCCGACGCGCGCGCCGGGGGGCAGTGCAGCGGTCGCACCATCAAGGATCACAGTGCCGCCGAGGCGCACGGTTATGTTACTGAAATTAAGCATGGGCAGCCGTTAGCGGAGCAAGTGCATTAGTGCAAAAGATAGCGTAAAAAACTTCACGTGCAAATGCAGGCTGATAGGCTCATATTATCCGTTCTATTGATTTTGCTGGAGTTTTGCTTTGTTTTCAGGTCGCATCGCCACGTTATTTTCCGCCACTGCCATGATGATTTGTGCCCCCGCCTTTGCCGAGGCTGCGGATCAACCGACGGAGATAAGCGCCGAGGAGATCACCCGGACGGTCAAAACCATGACATTGGACCAGTTTGAAGGCCGTGCACCGGGTACAGCAGGCGAAGACCGGACAATCGGTTATCTGATCGGGCGATTCGAGGCTCTGGGCCTGGAACCCGGCGGTGTCGACGGCACATGGACGCAGCCGGTGCCATTGTTGCACACGGCTCTCGGTACGCCCGACAGGCTTTCGTTTTCCAGCAAGGGCAAAAGCACGGCCTTAAATGCCGGCAAGGATATTTATGTGTCGACGCTGCAGCCCAGGGACCGGGCGGTGGTCGAGGATGCGGAAATGGTCTTTGTCGGCTATGGCGTGACCGCGTCCGAACGGGGATGGGACGATTATAAGGACGTGGACCTGAAGGGAAAGGTCGCGGTCTTTCTGGTCAATGATCCTGATTTTGCCGCGGCTTCCGATGATGCCGTCGCCGGCAAATTCGGTGGTCGTGCGATGACCTATTACGGCCGATGGACCTATAAATTTGAAGAAGCATCGCGGCGCGGCGCTGTCGCGGCCCTGATCATCCATGAAACCGAAGCCGCCGGCTATGGCTGGAGTGTCGTCGAAAGCCCGCAGGGCGAGAATTACGGCATCGCCAAACCGGACGGAGAAATGACCAGTCTGGCCTTGCAGGGCTGGATAAGCGGTGAGGCCGCCCAGAAATTATTTGATGGCGCGGGACTGGATCTTGCAAAATTGCGGGTTGCGGCGAGAAGGAGCGATTTCAAACCGGTGGCTATCGGCACCAAATTCGCGGCCTCCTACCCGGTGAAACAGGAAGTAGTGAAGAGCCAGAATGTGTTCGGCAAGATAACCGGCAAAACCCGGCCCGACGAAACCATCATCTTTGGCGCGCATTGGGATGCCTATGGAGAGGGACCGCCCGACGAGGACGGCAAAATCTATCGTGCGGGCGCCAATGATGACGCGCTCGGTATCGCCGGGATCATGGAGATAGCGCGCAAGTTCAAATCCATGCCGCAGCCTGACCGGACGATCGTTATTGCCGCATGGAGCGCGGAAGAGCGCGGCCTGCTCGGCTCCGAAGTCTATGCGCAGGCTCCGATATATCCGGTGGAAACAACAGTAGCCAATCTGGCGATCGATGTTCTGCAAACCGCTGGCAAGGCAAAGGACGTCATCTTGGTCGGCAAGGGGCAGGGGACGCTCGAAGACGATCTGGCAAAATTTGCCAAATTGCAGGGTCGTGTGGTGACCGAAGAAAACCTGCCCGAACGCGGGCTGTTTTTCCGGGCCGATCATTTCTCTCTCGCCAAACGCGGCGTGCCGGTTCTCTTGATGATGAGCCTTGCTGGCGCATCCGATCTGGTGGTTGGCGGCAGGGCCGCAGGGCAGAAGTGGATCGATGACTATACCGGCAAATGCTATCATGCGGCCTGCGATGCCTGGTCGCCGGACTGGGACCTGACGGGCGCGGTGCAGGATATTGATGTGATGTTCGATATCGGCAATAGCCTTGCCTACTCGAAGGACTGGCCGGAATGGAAGGCCGGTTCCGAATTCAAGGAACGGCGCGATGCGAGCGCCGAAGCGCGTCAATAGGCGGGGATCTTGCGACGTTCCGAGGCGGCTTATGGGACATTACGTATAGGCTATTGCTGTCACTAACCTAACGAACGGCACATGAGCTTTGCCGGAACCGATATGCGCGACGGGATATTATATTGGCAATGCTGACGGATTTTTCTGGTGAGTGGCTGATCTACCGCGACCTTGCGATCGCATTGGCGGCGGGCCTGCTGATCGGTGTCGAGCGCGGATGGACGATGCGCGACGAGCACAAGGGCGCCCGGGTCGCCGGAATTCGTACCTTCGGTCTGATCGCCGGTGTCGGCGGTCTGGTCGCGCTGATTGCGCAAAGTCTCAACCTGATAATGGCAGCGATTCTGCTTGCCGGGTTCGTGATCATGCTGGGCTTCAGTCACGCCAAGATGATCCACGAACCGGACGGGCGCAGCATCACCAATTTTGTGGTCTCGCTTCTGACGCTCTGTCTCGGGCTGCTGGCTGGGAGCGGTTATCCGGCGCTGGCCATGGCCGGAGCGGCGATTACGACAGGACTGCTGTCGATGCGGTCGGAACTCCACGGA
>TARA_R110000787_G_scaffold71794_8_pt1 | contig 19671 bp, 18 predicted proteins | sample TARA_R110000787 | Tara Oceans TARA_R110000787 (sample SAMEA4397920) | marine metagenome | biome: Polar Biome; feature: [DCM] deep chlorophyll maximum layer (ENVO:01000326); material: water (ENVO:00002006), including particulate matter (ENVO:01000060) such as... | depth 35 m | reverse complement strand
GCCGGAGAGGAGAGAGGGGGGTTAGTGCGCTTCGCGGCGGTTAAGCCGGCGGCGACGACGGACAAGCAGTCCAGGCCGACCCCCACGTGTGACATCATTGGCCGGGCAGGCCATGACCGTTGCCGCACCTGTCAGGATGGCGCGAGCCATCTCAGCGGCAGGGGCAGTGGTTTCGACGTCGTTGAGACGGGGGCGGGGGGTCATTTTCTTTAGTCCTTCTTGCTTGATCTGTTTGTCTGGTGCGGACCATTCCGCCGTCGACACGATCAAGATAGGACTAGAATTATCGAAAAGCAATAAAAATTTATCGAAAAATAATAAATCTCAGATATTTTAAGGTCTTACGCCTTGTTGTTTTTCGATATGGAGAGGTTTAGGCGCCTTGCAAGTCTCCTTGCAAGCGATTTTTGGCAATAATTCTGGCGAAGGTCGGTCAGGCGTGAGGCGATGCCTGCGATCCGGCTGTCTCCGGCATTTGAAGGTCAAAGGCGAGCTGCTTCGGCGCGCTCGTCCGAGGCCGAGCCCGTCGCGAAGAGGCAAGCGGCCTGTCGGCAGCCCATTCAGGCCGGTCTGTCTTTGTTCGACTGTTCGGAAGTGAGCTTCCATGGCCAGCATAGATCCGGTCGCGCGCTTCCCTTGCTGCTGCGATATGGTCGACGATCCGCATGGGGTAGGTCTGTCCCAGCACGATGCCGGCCTTGGCGAGCTCGGCTTTCGGGGCATCCCATGGCGCATGGATGTACGTGGCAGACAGGCCCGAGAGCTCCGGCACCCAGCGGCGGATGAAATCTCCGTCCCGGTCGTGATCGACGGACTGTTTGACCGGATTATAGATGCGCGGAATACCAGCGCTCCGCGCGCCTGCCTGCTTTTGCGCCTGCGGGTAATGGATCCCCGCTTCGAAATCCGTGAACAGAGCCGCCAGTCGCGCTGCGGGTTGCTGCCAGTCCATCCAGAGGTGCTGTGCGGCAAAGGCCATGACCATGGCGCGCATCCGATGATTCAGCCAGCCGGTTTCGTTCAGGGAACGCATGCAGGCATCCAGGAAGGGAAAACCGGTACGGCCGCTGATCCAGGCTTCAAGGCGGGGGTCGCCATCGCTCACACTGTCGCGCAGGCCGTCTGCCTCGACATGGAGGTTCCGGCTATTGAGCGTGGTCTGGTCGCTGAGCCTTTGCAGGAAATGGCAATGCCATTGCAGACGCGAGAGGAAACTGTCGAGCGAAGCGGCAAAGGTGGAATCGCCGTCCAACTGAAGCTCTGCCCGTGCCCGCATGGCGCCCTGATAGGCTTCGCGGATAGATACGGTGCCAAATGTAAAATGCGGCGACAGGCGAGAACAGGCGCCTTCCGCCGATTGGGGGCTGTCCATGGCGGTGCGATAGCGCCGTCCGCGCGAGGCAATGAACGATCGCAGCAGCTCCACGCCTTCGGCGCGTCCGCCAGGCTGGCGACCAGGGCAGGCATCCGGTTTCAGGCGAAAGTCATCGGCTGCGGGCCATTCTCCTGCCGGTACACTTGCAGGCTGTATTGCGTCCGGAGCCTTGGCCCGCGGCGCCAGCATCCAGGCTTCCCATTGCCGTAACCAGCCATCGCCTGCGCCGAGACGGCGACGCATGACCCCGTGCTGAGGCTGTTCGCGCAGGGCAATGCCCGCTTTAAGGGCCCAGCGCTGGACGGCGCGGTCCCGGTCAAAACTCCATTGCAGGCCGATTTCCTCATGGGCGTGGATTGCGGCCAGGCCATGCCGCTTGTGCAGGTCGGCAAAAACCTGATTGGCCGCGCCGACACGAATGCATAGCGCCGATCCGCGCGCTTTCAGCGCTTCATCAAGGCTGCGCAGGCTCTCCATCATGAAGTCGAACTGACGACCGGAATGCTCGGGCAGGGCCCAGAATTCTGGCTCGAATATATAGAGGGGTAATACAGGCGCGCCGCTTGCCACCGCTGCGAGGAGAGGCGCGTGATCGTGGACCCGAAGGTCCCGCTTGAACCAGACGACATGCATATTGCTCATGGAACAAATATAGAACATCCGGCCAATCACTCAAGTGTTTTCTTCATCGAGCGGATGTTTTGGTGCCTTGGTAAACAAATCGTTTCGGAAACGAAACGATTTCAACTTCTGGTTCGTGGCCCAAAGTTATCCACAGGTCTTTTCTGCTACCATGGGTGCGGATGGGTTCATCTTCTCGGGGCAGCGGGAGGCGATCAGGCATGGGGAATTGCCCCAGCCGACGCCTGATCCTGACATGGCAGAGCGCGCTGCGCTAGGCTTTGCGCAGGCCTTTCCGGGCCAGTCAGCTATGTCTGCGCTGACGCAGCCTCAGGTACATGTCTTCCGCTATGTGGCCATGATTGCCGGGGTTTGGGGCCTGATCGTGCCTGGCCTGTTTGTTCAACTTCTCATGCTTGTGAGCCTCGGCCTGTTCGGCCTTATTCTCGCGTTTCGTGTATGGCTTGTTGCAACGGGTTGTGTCCTGGCCTTGCGCGGCACGCCCGCGCTGGCAGTCGATGTACTTCTGCCGGTCTATACGATCCTGATCGCGCTGAAGGATGAGGCGAGCAGTGCTGCCCAACTGTCCAGAGCGATGCGGGGGCTCGACTATCCTGCTGATCGACTCGATCTCAAATTGCTGATCGAGACAGGCGATGAGGCAACGCGCGCGGCGCTGTTGGCGCAGGCGTGGCCTGAGGGAACAGAGTTGCTTGTGCTGCCGCCCGGCTTGCCGCGCACCAAGCCTCGCGCCCTGAATTACGGCCTTGAGCGCGCGCGCGGGACGTATGTCGTGGTTTATGATGCCGAAGACCGCCCCGCTCCGGACCAACTTCGGACCGCTGCGCGTGCCTTCGCGGTCGGTTCGGCGACCCTTGCCTGCGTACAGGCGCCCCTGATTGGCGTCCCGGAGCATGGCAACTGGCTGTCACGTCAGTGGGCGCTTGAATATGCCATCCAGTTCGGACGCGTCCTGCCGGCGCTCGCCCATTACGGCCTGCCGATCGCCCTTGGCGGAACAAGCAACCATTTCAAGCGGACGAAACTGGTTGAAGTTGGTGGCTGGGACGCATGGAATGTGACCGAGGACGCAGATCTCGGGCTTCGGCTTGCGCGGCATGGCGCCAGTGTGGGCGTGATTGCGCCGCCGACACTGGAGGCACCGCCGCAACGGGCAGGCGTGTGGCTGGCGCAGCGTTCGCGGTGGCTGAAGGGTTTCCTCCAGACCTGGCTTGTACTGATGCGTACACCGTTCAGCGCTTCAAGGGAGATGGGTTTGGGCGGCTTCCTGTCGATGCAGCTGACGCTGGGCGCGGCGATCCTGTCGGCCCTGGTACACGGGCCTTGGGCGCTCTGGTGTCTTGTCTGCGTGATCATGCCCGGCTTGCATCTCGGCACATTGGGAACATGCCTGATGCTGGTGTCCTATATCATGGGCATTGCAACGGGGCTCGCGGCGCCGCGCAGGGACGGGGCAGGAGCGATTGCTGCCGCGCTTACGTCTCCGTTCTATTGGCCGCTTCAGTCGATTGCCATGGGACGTGCCCTCTATGGCCTGTGGCACCAGCCCCATTTCTGGGCCAAGACACCCCACGACGCGCCTGCGGCCTTTTCGGCCTGATGACTTTTCCGCCGCGTCAGGCTTGGCGCGCGGGTCAGGGGGATTTAGGTTCTTTCCAGACATAACTTACCGACAATCGAGGAGCCTTCCCAATGGCCTATGACGTCACCGAAGATCTGGACGCGTTTCGCGCAGAGACCCGAGAGTGGCTGGAAGCGAATTGCCCGCCCTCCATGCGCACCCCAATGAAAGACCATGAGATTGTCTGGGGCGGCAAGAGCGAGAAGTTCACCAATCCGGAGTCCAGGATCTGGCTTGAACGTATGGGCGAAAAGGGCTGGACGGCCCCGGAATGGCCAGCGGCCTATGGTGGTGGCGGTCTGACCAAGGAACAGAACCGTGTGCTTCAGGAAGAGCTGCGCCGCATCAAGGCGCGCCCGGCCTTGTTCTCGTTCGGCCTCTGGATGTTCGGCCCGGCCCTTCTGGAGTTCGGCAATGAAGAGCAGAAGAAGCGCTTCCTGCCGGATATCGTCAAAGGCAAGACACGCTGGTGCCAGGGCTATTCCGAGCCGGGCGCAGGCTCCGACCTGGCCGGCCTGCAGACACGCTGCGAGGACAAGGGCGATCATTACCTGATCAATGGCCAGAAAGTCTGGACCTCCTATGCCGACAAGGCGGACTGGATTTTCTGCCTCGTGCGCACCGATACAAGCACCAAGCATGAAGGCATCAGCTTTATCCTGTTCGACATGACGAGCCCTGGCGTCGAGGCCCGCCCGATCCTGCTGATTTCCGGCGAGAGCCCGTTCTGCGAAACCTTCTTCACTGATGTGAAGGTTCCCAAGGATCAGCTCGTCGGCCGTGTGAATGGCGGCTGGGAAATCGCAAAGCGCCTGCTGCAGTTCGAACGCTCGTCAATCTCGGCTGGCGGCTTCGGTGGCACGGGCGGCTCGGGTATTCTCGGCCCGGAAGAATATGCCAAGATCCATGTCGGCACCGACAGCGAAGGCCGGATCGCTGATGGTGACCTCCGCGGCCGCATCGCGGATCACAAGATGTATGCCAAGGCCTTCAACCTGACCGTCCAGCGTCAGACCGAGCAGGCCAAGGCCGGCCAGCAGGTGGGCCACACCGCGTCCATCCTGAAATATGGCGCGGCCAAGATGAACCAGGATCGCCACGAACTCCTGATCGAGGCCCTCGGCTCCGAGGCCCTCGGCTGGGAAGGGGAGGGCTTTGACAAGGGCGCCATGCGCGCGACACGCGGTTGGCTGCGCTCGAAAGGCAACTCCATTGAGGGTGGCACGAGCGAGATCAACCTCAATGTCATCGCCAAGCGCGTGCTGGGCCTGAAAGACCATCAATAGGCATGGGCAGGATTGAATTCTGGTTCGAGTTTGCATCGACTTACTCGTATCCGGCAGCCATGCGGATCGAGGTCCTCGCCGATGAGGCGGGGCACGAGATCGTGTGGAAGCCGTTCCTGCTCGGACCTGTCTTCAATACCCAGCAGGGGCTGACCGACAGCCCTTTCAATGCCTTCCCGGTCAAGGGGCGCTACATGTGGCGCGACCTTGCGCGGGTGTGCGCCCGCGCGGGCCTGCCGCTGGAGACACCAGCTGCATTCCCGCAGAATGGCTTGCTGGCCGCACGCTGCACGCTGGCGCTGCCTGAGGCGTCCCGGGCGGCTTTCGTCAAGGCCGTCTATACGGCGAACTTCGCTGAAGGCGCCCTGATCTCGGATCCCGAGATCATCAGCCGGTGCATCGTGGCGGCAGGCGAGAGCCCTGAGGCCATCATGGCGCGGGCAGGCGACGAAACGATCAAGGCCGAACTGAAGGCCAACACAGAGGAAGCCATGCGCCGCGGCGTGTTTGGCTCCCCCACTTTCTTTGCCGATGACGGCGAAATGTTCTGGGGCAATGACCGGTTGGAAGATGCTTTCGACTGGTTGGCCGCCCCCCTGCAAATAATGTCCATTGGAGGGACGAGATGAGCTTCGTACTGACTGAAGACCAGGAAATGCTGCGCGACACCGCGATGGCATTCGCACGTGATGAACTGCCACTCACGCATCTGCGCGCTCTGCGCGACAAGGGCGCCAATGGCCACGACCCGGAAACCCGCAAGAAGCTGGCCGAGCTCGGCTTCTTCGGCGTGATCATTGCAGACGAACCGGGCGGCGAGCATTTCGGCCTCGTCGGCCTCGGCCAGATCCTCGAGGCCCAGGGTCGCACGCTGGCGGCAACGCCCCTCTTGCAAACGGCACTGATCGCCGCCTCGGCCATCCAGCTTGGTGGCAGCAAGGCCCAGCAGGCCGAGTGGCTGCCGAAGATCGCCATGGGTGAGACAACCTTTGCGCTGGCGCTTGACGAGTCCGCGCATTTCGCCCCGCTGAACGTGGCGACGGAAGCCGAGCGCAACGGGCAGGGCTACACCCTCAACGGCATGAAACGCTTCGTGCCGGGCGGCCATGATGCCGACATGTTCATTGTTGTTGCCCGCACGTTTGGAGAGGCCGGCGATCGCCATGGCATCACGCTCTTCCTCGTACCGCGCGACGCCAAAGGCGTTACTGTCCAGGAACTGAAGACGGTGGATTCCCATGGCGCCGCACACGTGACGTTTGAGGATGTCATCGTGGGCGAGGGTGGTGTGCTCGGCCCGGTCGATGAGGGGGCTGACGTGCTTGAGCCTGTGCTGGACCGCGCAGCGATCGGCCAGGCGGCTGAAATGCTCGGTTCATCGGCCGCCGCTTTCGAGATGACGCTCGAATATCTTCAGAGCCGCAAGCAGTTCGGCCAGCTGATCGGCTCGTTCCAGTCGCTGCAGCACCGCGCGGCGAAAATGTTCACCGAGATGGAAATGACCCGCTCATGCGTCGCGGCGGCCCTTGCGGCTGTCGATGCCGGCAGCGGCGATGTTGCGGAACTGGCGAGCCTCGCCAAGGCGAAGGCGAGCGAGCTTGTGCATCTCGTTTCCAATGAATGCGTCCAGATGCATGGCGGCATCGGCATGACCGATGTGGCAGACCCGGGCCTCTACATGAAGCGCGCACGCGTACAGGAAGCGATGTATGGCGGCGCCAGCTGGCACCGTGATCGCTATGCGCGTCTCAACGGCTTCTGATCGACTTAAGAGCCAGACATGAAAAAGCCGGGCCAGCGATGCTGTGCCCGGCTTTATTTTTGTCCGCAAACGGAATGAGGATCAGCCTTTCAGGACCGAGCCTTTTTTCAGGGCCTTGGCGATGAGGTAGTACATCACCGGGCGGTGCTTGGCGCGGACGGACTTGCCGTATTTGGCAACTGCCTCAACAAGCGCGGCATCAGCCTTGGCTTCGTCGGTGACGCCAAGCTTCTTGGCGATGAAGCCTTTCTTGACGCGTGCGAGTTCTTCCTTGTCGGAAGCGGCGATCGTTGCCGTGTCGGACTTGTAGATGGTTGGGCCGGAAGCTTTCACGGCGGCTTCGAGCAGCGCCATGTCAGGACGTGCTTCGCCGACTTTTTCTTTCAGGTCGGCGACATATTTTTCCATCAGCACTTCTTTGGCGGTTGGTGCTTTTGCCGGTGCGCTGACTTTTGGCGCAGGTGCAGCCTTCTTCGCAGCGGCAGGTTTCTTGGTGGTTGGCTTGGTTGCTTTTGCCATGGGATTTTCTCCTCAATGGGCCCTCGTGTGGGCGGTTATGGATCTTACGCAGCTCAGATCTCGAATCACTTCGACACGCGCTGGCACATTGACCTTCTTTTGAACAGCGTGCCAACCCCCTAAAGTCGTGGAATGTGATTCCAAAACTTTTCATATATAACGTAGACGGATGGAAAACTACAAGCGTGTCTGGGTGTGGCTTCGCGGTGCACGTTGGAACATTATGCGCTGCAAGGGATTTGTTGACGATGTCGCTTGCTTGGCCCAAGGCTCGGAAAGTCAAATAACTGCAGGGAGTTTGCCATGATGCGCTTCGTTCCGCTTCTCATTGTCACGGGTCTGTTCGCGCTCAGTCTCTTTGGTCTTCAGGCTGCGCCATGGCTTGTCATCGTCAGTGTGATCCTGGGTGCACTCGTGCTTCTTGGCCTTTATGATTTTTTTCAGTCACGCCACACTTTGTGGCGCAACTTCCCGATCATCGCGCACATAAGATGGATTGCTGAAGAACTGCATCCCTTCCTTCGCTCGTACATCGTGGAGAGTGAAACCGAAGGACGTCCCTTCAATAATGAGCAGCGTGCGCTGATCTATCGCCGGGCAAAGAATGTTTCTTCCGTCGAACCCTTCGGCAGCCACCTCGACATCGACAAGCCGCCTTATGAATGGCTGGCGCATTCGATTGCCGCGAAGCATACCGCAGACGATTCTCCGCGCATTCATGTCGGCGCGCCGGGCACCAGGCAGCCTTACTCCGCCAGCGTCCTGAACATCTCGGCCATGAGCTTTGGGTCGCTTGGCGCGCATGCCATCGAGGCGCTGTCGACGGGCGCCAAGAAGGGCAACTTCTATCACGATACAGGCGAAGGCGGCGTCTCGCGCTATCACCGCGCGGGCGGCGCAGATCTCGTCTGGGAACTCGGTTCCGGCTATTTCGGATGTCGCGCGCGCGATGGCCGGTTTGATGCCGAACGTTTCAAGGATGTTGCGCAGGACCCGCAGATCAAGATGATCGAAATCAAGCTGAGCCAGGGTGCCAAGCCCGGTCATGGCGGCGTGCTGCCCGGTGCGAAGGTGACAGAAGAGATCGCCGAGGCGCGCGGTGTACCTGTCGGCGAGACATGCGTGTCCCCGCCCGGGCATACGGCCTTTTCAACGCCGATCGAGATGATGGAATTTGCGGCCAGCCTGCGCGAGATGTCAGGCGGCAAGCCTGTCGGCATAAAGTTCTGCGTCGGCAACCGGTGGGAACTGCTCGCCATTTGCAAAGCCATGCTGGAAACAGATATCCGGCTGGACTTCATGGTCGTCGATGGCGGGGAAGGGGGCACGGGCGCGGCGCCTGCGGAATTCCTCGATCATGTCGGTGCGCCGCTGAGGCAAGGCCTCGTGCTCGCGCGCAACGCATTGGTCGGCACGGGACTGAAGGATGAGGTCCGTCTTGCATGCTCCGGCAAGCAGACCAGTGCGTTCGCGATTGCCTCTTCCATGGCGCTCGGCGCGGACTGGATCAACACGGCGCGCGGCTTCATGTTCTCGCTTGGCTGTATCCAGTCGCTCAACTGCCACAACAATACATGCCCGACGGGTATTGCAACGACCGACAAGGGCCGCCAGCGCGGTCTTGTGATCGCGGACAAGGCGGAGCGTGTGTACAATTTCCATCGTAATACGATGAAGGCGCTGATGGAGGTGGTCGGTGCTGCAGGCCTTGAACACCCGGCTGAACTGACACCGCGTCACATCATGCACCGCGTGACGGAAGACATCGTAAGGCCCGCGCACCGTGCCTATGATCTTCTGGATGCGAATGTCCTCATCAATGCGCCGGAAGGGACCAAGCTCGCCAATGAATGGGCGATGGCGCAGGCAGCCTCTTTCAGGCCGCTGAATATATAGGATTTAACGTCTGAACCTTGGCAATAGCGGCGAACCTTGGTTTGATCCGTGTTGGATCATGAAGAGGAGGACGCACTCATGGAATCCGGAAACTCATCTGCCATCGCTATTTTCGGCGTGGTCTATCTGGCAGCAATTATCTTTTTTATCGTCTGCTACTGGAAGATTTGGAGCAAGGCGGGCTTCAGCGGCGCCTGGTCGCTCCTGATGCTCGTGCCGCTGGTGAACCTGATCGCTTTTGCCTATCTCGCCTTTGCCGAGTGGCCTATCCACAAACGCATAAATCCGCCAGACACGTTCAACTAGCGATGTGACGCTCAAAGAAAAAAGCCGGCCCCGAAAGGCCGGCTTTTTTATCAGGAACCGTTGGCTTCAGACTGCAGCATCGTGTAGCGCTCGATACCGATGCGTTCGATCAGGTCGAACTGGGTTTCCAGATAATCGACATGCTCTTCCTCATTGTGGAGGATCTTGCCGAACAGGTCGCGGCTGCCATAGTCGCGCACGCTTTCGGCGTGCTCCATCGCATCCTTGAGCGTGGGAATGGCCATCATCTCCACCTTCATGTCGCACTCGAGAATCTCCTGCACGCTTTCGCCGATATGCAGTTTGCCGAGGTCCTGCAGGTTCGGCAGGCCGCCCAGGAAGAGGATCCGCTCGATCAGCCAGTCTGCGTGATTCATTTCCTCGATTGATTCTTCGTACTCATGCTTGGCGAGCTTGGAGACGCCCCAGTCCTTGAGCATGCGGGAATGCAGGAAATACTGGTTGATCGCCGTCAGCTCGTTCTTGAGACAGAGATTCAGGAACTCGATAACTTTGGTGTCGCCTTTCATGGGGCACTCCTGCGCAAGGTAAATGGGTCGACTCGCGGGATACGGGAAGGCGCCACCAAAAGCAAGAAATTCTCGAATAAAAACAAGTTCATCTGCAAGTGAGACACAGTCTCACAGCGTGCTGAAACGCAGTCTCAAAAAGAACGGATTATTCGGCGGCGACCAGCATCGGGGCAGGGCCCTGACGGTCCATTTCCTGCGAAATGATCTCGCCGATCGAGCAGCTGCACTTGCCGCAATTGAACTTGCAGCCGTGATGCGCCTGTACGGCCCGTGGGCTGCGCGCACCGGCGCCGACCGCAGCGCGGACACTTGAACAATTGATGCGGTTGCAGATGCAGATGATCATGAGAACCATTTGCATCTACTTGCGAATGATTGTCAAGCGCGTGTTTGCGCATTGATCGCAGGTGCGGCGAGTTGACCCGTCCGGATGGGGTGATTACAGCCTGTCAGCTTGAATTCATATGGAAACCTGCCTCATGACCGACCTCTCCACGCTCGCCCAATCTGCCAAGGCCTGGCCGTTTGAACTGGCGCGCGCGCTGAAGAAACGGGTGGATGAGCAGGTAAAGGCCGGCCAACGCACGGCCGACGACCCGGTCGTGTTCGAAACCGGCTATGGCCCCTCGGGCCTGCCGCATATCGGCACGTTCGGGGAAGTGGTTCGCACGACCATGGTGCGCCACGCCTTTGAAGTGCTGACGGGCGGACAGATCCCGACGCGCCTGATCTGTATTTCCGATGACATGGACGGCATGCGCAAGGTGCCGCCAACGGTGCCGAACCCCGAGAGCCTTGAGCCCTACCTGCAGCAGCCGCTGACCGCTGTGCCGGACCCGTTCGGGACACACGAGTCCTATGGCGCGCACATGAATGCCCGCCTTTGCGCCTTCCTCGACCAATTCGGCTTCCAGTACGAGTTCATCTCGGCGACCGAATGCTACAAGTCCGGCCGCTTCGATCCGATGCTTTTGCGCGCGGCTGAGAAGTTCGACGAGATCATGGGTGTGATGCTGCCGACCCTCGGCGCGGAACGTCAGGCGACCTATTCGCCCTTCCTGCCGATCTCTCCCACGACGGGCCGCGTGCTCTATGTGCCGATGAAGAGCGTCGATGCGGCCAAAGGCGAGATCACGTTCGAGGATGAAGACGGCACCGACGTCACGCTGCCCGTCACGGGCGGTCATGTGAAGATGCAGTGGAAGCCGGATTTCGGCATGCGCTGGGCCGCGCTTGGCGTCGACTTCGAAATGTTCGGCAAGGACCACCAGGCCAATGCGCCGATCTATTCGCGCATTGCCAAGATCCTCGGTCACCGCCCGCCGGAACAATATGTCTACGAGCTGTTCCTGGACGAGAAGGGTGAGAAGATTTCCAAGTCCAAGGGCAATGGCATCTCGGTCGAAGAGTGGCGCGCCTATGCGCCGGACGAGAGCCTCTCGCTGTTCCAGTTCCAGAAGCCGCGCGTGGCCAAGAAACTCTATTTCGATGTGATCCCGAAGACGGTCGATGAATACCTGACCTTCCTCGAGAAATACCCGGACGAGGAACCAGCCCGGCAGCTGGAAAACCCGGTCTGGCATATCCATTCCGGCAATCCGCCGAAGGCCGACTTGCCTGTCAGCTTCGCGTTGCTGCTGAACCTCGTCGCTGTGGCGAACCCGGAAGACAAGAGCCAGCTCTGGGGCTTCATCTCGCGCTATGCGCCGGAGGCCTCGGCCGAGACGCACCCGCTGCTCGACAGTCTCGCAGGCTATGCGATGCGCTATTACCGCGACTTTGTTCTGCCGGCGAAAGTGTTCCGTGCGCCCACCGATCAGGAGCGTGCGGCGATGGTGGACCTGTCTGCGCGCCTCAAGGCCTTCGATGAAGAGCCAAATTCCGAGAACCTGCAGACCATGACCTTTGCCGTCGGCAAGGAGCATGAATTCGAGAACCTGCGCGAATGGTTCAAGGCGCTCTATGAAGTGCTGCTCGGGCAGGAGCAGGGGCCACGCTTTGGCAGCTTCGCCGCGCTTTACGGTGTGGAAGAAACGGCGCGTCTGATTGATGAGGCACTGGCGCGGGATTAGGTGCCCTCACCTCCCATCGCTTTGCGATGGGCCCCTCCTCTCCCGCAAGCGGGAGAGGGGTTTGACCGGAAGAACCACCTAACCCCTCTCCCTCTGGGAGAGGAGGGACCCGCTGCCAAAGGCAGTGGGAGGTGAGGGCTCTTGTCCTACTCCGCCGCGATCAGCGTCGTCTTGGCTTTCGGCATGTCGCCACTCGGCCAGCCTTTCCAGAGGGCGGCTTCTGTTTCGCTTGCGACGGCCACGGCGGCTTCCTTCACATGGCCATAGCCGCGGATTTCGTCCGGCACTTCGGCGATGGCGACAGCAACGGCGTGGTTCTTGGCCGTGAGACCTGAAGCGAGCGTTTCGAGCGTTTCGAGATAGGTGTCGCGCAGGGCGCGCTCCATCTTGCGTTCCTCGGTGCGTCCGAAGAGGTCGAACGGCGTTTCGCGCAGGCCTTTCAGTTTCGTCAGCAGTTTGAAGCCGAGCATCATCCAGCCGCCGAAATGTTTCTTCTTCAGGTGGCCGTGACTGTCCTTCTTGGAGATCAGGGGAGGGGCCATCCAGAAGCGCAGCTTGCCGCCCTTGAACTGGCTGGCGAGCTGGGCCGCGAAGGAGCCATCCGTGTAGAGGCGGGCGACTTCATACTCGTCCTTGTAGGCCATCAGCTTGTAGGCATAGGTCGCAGCGGCGCGGGTGAGCGCTTCGCCGAGCCCTGCAGCCTCTTCAGCGCTGCGCACGCGCGCGACGGCTTTGCGATAGGTCTGCGCATAGGCGGCGTTCTGATAGGCCGTGAGGCGTGTGGCGCGGTCTTCGATCAGCTCGTCCAGCGTCTTCGGCTCAAGGTGGCCGCGCGGGTCGTGTTGCTGCGCAAGACGCTCAGGCGCGGCGGCAGCGATACGGCCGATATTGAACGCGGCCATATTGTCGTCGACCTTGGTGCCGTTGAGGCGGATCGCGCGATAGAGCCCGCGCAGCGAGACGGGCACTGCGCCTTTCTGCCAGCTGTAGCCGACCATGATCATGTTCGTGTAGATCGCGTCATGCAGGTAGCCGACGGCAAGGGCCTCGGCATCGAAGGCGCCGAAGTCGCGGGCCTGGCGTTTCACGCGGCCTGCCAGCAGGTCGCTTTCGAAACGCTTGGACCGGTTGCGGATGAATTCGCTGGTCGGCGTCACGTCGGAATTGGCATAGGCCGCCGTGCGGGCCGGATCCATCAGCAGGAGAGCGTCGCCGCCCGCTGCCACGACAAGGTCGCAGGCGATGATGAGGTCGGCGCTGGCAGGCGGCACACGGCCCGTGGAGATGTCTTCAGGCTCGCGCGCAAAACGGATGTGCGAGAGGACAGGGCCGCCCTTCTGGGCAAGGCCTGTCATGTCGAGCGAGGAAGCGGCATTGCCGTCCACATGCGCGGCCATGGCGAGCACGGCTGCAACCGTGGTGACGCCCGTGCCGCCAACGCCGGTGAAAAGCACGTTCCAGGGCGCGGCGAGGCTCGGCGTCTCGGGCAGGGGAAGGTTCGAAGCATCGAACTCGCGTCGCACTTCGCCGGTCCAGGCCGGTTCGCCATCCTTGACGGTGACGAAGCTCGGGCAGAAGCCGGTGAGGCAGGAGAGGTCTGTATTGCAGGTCGACTGATTGATGCGGCGCTTGCGGCCCAGCTCGGTTTCCACCGGCTCCACAGACAGGCAGTTGGATTTGATCGAACAGTCGCCGCAGCCTTCGCAGACTTCCGTATTGATGATCACACGCACGCGGTCTGGTGCGATGATGCCGCGCTTGGAGCGTCGGCGTTTCTCGGTCGCGCACATCTGGTCATAGATCATGACCGAGACGCCCGGCGTGGAGCGCAGCATGACCTGCACGTCTTCAAGGTCTTCGCGATCGTAGATTTTCACGCTGCGCGGCAGGTTCTTCACGCCGGCATAGCGGGTCGGGTCTTCGGTGACGATGACGATGGTCTTTACGCCTTCGGCCTCGACCTGCTGGGCGATCTGGGCCGGTGTTTGGCCGGATTCCACATGCTGGCCGCCGGTCATGGCGACCGCGTCATTGTAGAGGATCTTGTAGGTCATCTTGGCGCCGGAGGTGACGGCGGCGCGGATGGCGAGGCTGCCGGAATGGCTGTACGTGCCGTCGCCGAGATTGACGAAGACATGGTCTTCATCGGTCGCCCAGTGCTGACCGACCCAGGCAATGCCTTCACCGCCCATCTGGCTGGTCATGTCCGTCTTCCGGTCGGGCATGAAGTTCGCCATGTAATGGCAGCCGATGCCGGCAAGGGCGCGTGAGCCTTCAGGCACGGTGGTGGATGTGTTGTGCGGACAGCCGGAGCAGAAGTGGGGGCTGCGGATCGTTTCCGACGCATTGCCACGCGCGGCTTCACCAGCACGTCCGACGCGGTCGAAATAGGCATCGGCGCGGGCCGTGTCCCAGCCTGCGGGAATGATTTTCATCAGCGCATGCGCCATTTCCGGGATGGAGATGGAGGCGACGTCGGAGAGCAGCGGCTCGCCATTCGCGGCGCGCTTGCCTTCAACGCGGGGACGCCGGGAATCCGGCAGGTCGTAAAGCGCGGCCTTCAGCTGTTCCTCGATCAGGGGGCGCTTGTGTTCGATGACGACAACGCGCTCGAGGCCCGCGCAGAATTCACGCACGCCTTCTGGTTCAAGCGGCCAGGGCATGGCGACCTTGTAGACCGTGAGGCCGAGACGGCCGGCTTCTTCAGGCGTGAGGCCGATGGCGGCCAGCGCCTCGAACACGTCGCGGGCAGCCTGTCCGGTGACGATGACGCCGATGCGCGGCTTGGCGGAGGGGATGACAACATGGTCAAGCCGGTTGGCGCGGACATAGGCCTGCGCGGCGGGCAGCTTGAAGTGGCGCAGGCGCGCTTCCTTGTTGAGGGGCGTGTCGCCACGGCGCATGTGGACGCCGGCCTCGGGCAGGTGAAAGCCGGGCTCGACAAAGGCGAAACGGTCGAGGCTGACATTGACGACAGAGCCTGAGTCCATCGTGTCGGCGAGGGCGACGAGGCCGGTCCAGGCGCCGCTATAGCGGCTCATGTTCCAGCCGTGGATGCCATAGTCGAGCACGTCCTGGATCGAGGCGGGGTTCAGCACCGGGATTTCGGCATCGGCCATGGCGAATTCGGATTGCGACGGCAGGGTCGATGATTTGCAATTGTGGTCGTCGCCGATAATGGCGAGCACGCCGCCCAGGGCCGATGTGCCGGCGGCATTGGCATGCTTGAACACGTCGCCCGTGCGGTCGACGCCGGGGGCCTTGCCGTACCAGATGCCGAACAGGCCGTCATAGCGCGCGCCGGGAAAGAGGCCGAGTTGCTGGCTGCCCCAGACGGCGGTGGCGCCGAGATCCTCGTTGAGGCCTTCCCAGAAGCGGATGTCATGGGCATCCAGCAGGGGCTGGACCGCGCGCAATTGCTGGTCATAGCCGCCGAGCGGCGAGCCGCGATAACCCGAGATGAAGCCGGCCGTGTTATGGCCACTGCCAATATCGAGGCGTTTGCGGTCAAGCGGCAGGCGCACAAGTGCCTGAATGCCCGTCATGAAAGCGTTGCCCTCGACAAGTTCGTATTTGTCGTCCAGCGTGACTTCACGGTGTTTCATGGATTTCATTCCTGAATATCTATTAGGTATATTATTGGGCAATTTTAGCGAAATTGCTTGCCTATCTTGCGCGATTCCTGTTAGTTAGGGGCATATTATGCCTCAAACTCTGGAGTACGCAGCAAATTGGCCCAAGACCTAGACACGATCGATGCGCGCATCCTTGATATTATCCAACGCGACGCGAGCCTGTCAGTTGCAGAGATAGCTGATCGCGTAGGACTTTCTTCCTCGCCATGCTGGCGCCGAATCAAGCGTATGGAGGAAGCAGGCTTCATTACCGGCCGTGTCACGCTGCTGGATAATTTCGCGCTTGGCCTCAATTTCGAAGTCATGGCGAGCGTCAAACTGGCGCTGCCGAGCCGGGAAAATCTCGAAGCCTTTGAATCCATCGTGCAGGAATGGTCCGAAGTAATCGAGTGCATGACGGTGACAGGCGCGGTCGATTACATGATTCATGTCGTGACGACGGACATGCATGCGTATGATAATTTCCTCCGTGACAAATTGCTGGGCTCGGCCCTCGTTTCGGATGTGCAGTCGCGCATCGTTGTCCGCGTGTCGAAACGCACCACGGCCCTGCCGCTGGGCCTTGTCAGCGACAGGCTGAAATCCTCCTGAGGCGTCAGGCCTCCTCCAGAACCCTAACAGATGTTACGTGTCCGTCGGATTGGTTGAGGAAGCGCGCCGCGCCGCCGGGCCATGTCTGCAACCGTGTGCGCATCATGCCGGAGGCGGGTTCTCCGCCGAATAGGGGCTCTGGTTCGAAGCAGAGCCAGGCGAGGGGCGCTGCGGGCGTGGCGGCGGCGCCGGCGGTTTCGATGAGGGCGCGGATACGCTCGCGGGTTTCCTGCGGCGGATAGATCAGGAAGACCGAGTGATAGATGACCGTCAGCCCGTCCGGGCGGCGGCTCGCAAGTTGTGTTTCGAGCCAGTCGGCGGCGTCTGCCTTGTCGACCCGGAGGCCGGTTTTGCGGGCGAGGGCGATGGCGCCATCGAGCCGGGCGAGGCGGGCAGGCTGGTCGGCCCAGACATAGGCCTTGAGCTGGAGGGCCTCAGCATCAGCGGTAATGTCGAGCGGGTTCAGATCGCAGGCGGCGCGGCTGCGAATGGTGGGAGAGGCGGCAAGGTGCGCAGGCGCCGGGCCTGTCCATTCCGTTGATATCACGACGTCTGACGGGCCGGGGCGCTTCCAGTTGGCTGTCCGATAGGCGTAATGGTCCCAGTTCTGGTTGAGGCCTGCGCTGGCGCCGATTTCGAGCAGGTCCATGGGGCTGTCAAAGCGGGCGGCGAGATCGAGGAAGCCGGGCAGGAGGGCGATGCAGCGGCGCGTCTCGTTGGTCTGCGGCGCGGACTGGAGAAAGGCGCGGACCGTCTGGCCCTGCGTCTTCAGATAGTCCTCAACGACAGGCCAGACCGTGGCCATGGTCCAGCCGGGGTTTTCCGCAGGATAGACGGCAGTGAGGGACGGGGCAGAGCCATTGAGCGCGGCATGGTGGAGGGCGCCCACAAGGCGGAGTCCAAGGGCATCCCTGCGGGGGTTCCCGGACCATTCCGAGACCAGTCCATGGGTAATCCCGGTGGCTTTGAAGTCCCTTGCGAGGGCAATCAGGAGCTGGGCCGTGAAAGGCGAGCCGAGATCGCGGCACCAGCCGGCCTGTTCGTGAAAATGCGCGGTGATCCGATCCGGCATCATGCGGTGGCCGAGGCGTGGAAGGCGGGGCGGTAGCCATTGGTGAAGGCGGCGCAGGTGGTGGCGGGTGTCAGGCGCCGGGCGCTGGCGGGCAGGGGCGCGGGCGCGCCATAGCCCCTGAAGGACCAGGGCCGAGCGGTGGTGCCCTGTTTGAGGAAGGCGGCGCCATCGACGGCGAAGAAGGCGCCATCGGGGAGGCTGGCGGGCGAGATGGTTTCGCGGGCTGTCTCGCCCTTCAGGACGGACTGGACTTCACCGGCGATGCGGGAGTCGAGGTCACCGACGCGGACGGGGGCGGGGAGGCCGGTGGCATCGCGGAAGGCCTTGGCGGCGTCGCGGCGGCATTCGAAACACGGGCGATGGCCTGCGGCGAGGGCGGTCGCCTCGTCGAGGAAGAAGAGCTCGGTATAGAGACCGGGCTGCATGAGGGGACGTTTGCGGCCCTTGAATTCAAGCTGGCAGATGATCCATTGGCGCGTTGCCCAGTGGCGCGGTTTCAGCGTCTGGTCCGGCCGGTGGAAGCAGCCACCGCGATTGCCCATGAAGGCGCCGCGCGCGGGATCGACATGGAGCTGGCCGAACGGGTCGACGCGGTTCTGGAGCGGCATGGCGTTTTGCAGTTCTTCTAAAACAATAAGATCGTGTGCTCCGAGTGTTTTGCAATTTAGCGATCAGTAGAGGGAGTGATACGAATAGAGTTAAGATCGGGCAATGAGGCTCTCATTGCCTTGTTCTCTATACCTTTCGAAACTATCTGGCTTGCCTTGTGAGCGATAGATTTTAGCTGGGAGATTATTACCCAGGCGATTAGCGATAATGAGGGAGGAGCTAGGCATGCAAGAATAAGAAGGGATGCATGAATACCATAAGAGTTTGGGCCAAATAGCGCCACAGGTGCTAGCCATTGGTGACCGTTTAGATGGGTGGTGCCAGCTTGGAGCACAAATAATGCGTATGCGGATAAAATCAAGCAGAGGTGCCGATCAAGATGGTGGGAAAAAACAAAATCATAAACGATTTCGCTAATAGATCTATCCGCCTTCACTGCGTCGCCTGTTGGGACAGCGATACCTGACGAGCTTACTTTGTCTCCTATCGGATCATAATCTGGAAGATTTGCTAGTCGTGACAACAAATCTACAGAGGGCCAATGACTGTGATCTTCATAGCCGTCCTGTGTTTCCAATCCGGAAAGATAGTTTCTAGCAACTTCTCGAATTTTAGACCTATAGCGAAAGCGGGCGAGATTTAGGTAGCCTACGCAAAGAGCGAACCCAGCCCCAGCGATAGGTTCCAAACTTGGGGCGAGCGACGCCACTGTTTCTCCACCTGCCATGGGGGCGGCCTAAGCGACAGCTACTGCTTGATTTTCAGATGTCCACACCCACAGTGTATCGAACAAACTCTCTAGGTGGGCAGCAGTTTTGTTGTCACCGCCAAATGAGGCAATAGCGGCCCTGCCAAGCTTATCTTCTTCGAAACGATAGCTCGTTCCGTCCGCAATGCTCATGTGAAATCTGACATGAGGAGTTACGTGCGATGCTAATTGCCGGATAGTCACCCGGGGATGCCCCGCAAATTCGTTCGCAAACAGATTTTGCTGTCCGCCGTCAAGTTCAGGGCGCTCATGAACAACTTGAATTTTTCTGTCTTCGCTTCCGGCAAGAAAGCGCTTGGCGGCATAGATCGTGAATGGATGGCCGTAAACGCCTTGGTTAAGACCGTCGCTTAGAATTTTGACCGTTTTGCGAGCCGTCAGCAAAAGCGCTTCTACGATTACCTGAGCATGTACAACTGATCCATTATAGATCAGTTCGCCATCCATGCGCTCAGCCGCACGGAAAACATGTTCGCGATAGCTAGGGATGCCCAATTGTTCCATATCATGCTTAAGCATCAATCTTCCCCCTTACGCCGCGCCGCGATCTCGTATGTCGCTCGTGCTGAACAGCCCCCGAACAGATAAATGCTTGTAGAAAACCTCTCTTCAAGTTGTCAACCTATGGTTCATATCGCGTCTGAGCGAAAATGGTTTCATTCTTTTTTCAAATGCTCTCTCATCAAAGAACACCCAGTTTTTATTATAGAGGCTAAATGGGGCCAAAATCTGAATAGCTCAGACTTTGGCCCCAAGCCGTTGGCAAATGTCTGCTACACGGACACATGGCGAAGACACTGTGTCGATCCGTATCTTGTGAGGCAGGTTTAAAGATCAATCTACTTAATCCATCTTTTTTGCGGACGTCTGTTATAACTCGCAATCTCCAAGTGTAGTTTGAAGGAGTTCGTGGGTACCCGCTACTAAAAAGTAGGAGAGACTAGTAGCGCTCGACAGCCATGGCGATGCCTTCGCCGCCGCCT
>TARA_R110000787_G_scaffold3868_18_pt1 | contig 19678 bp, 14 predicted proteins | sample TARA_R110000787 | Tara Oceans TARA_R110000787 (sample SAMEA4397920) | marine metagenome | biome: Polar Biome; feature: [DCM] deep chlorophyll maximum layer (ENVO:01000326); material: water (ENVO:00002006), including particulate matter (ENVO:01000060) such as... | depth 35 m | reverse complement strand
CACCGTCGACGACATTATCTGGGGCACCAGCAGCCAGCGCGGCGCGCAAGGCGCTGACCTTGGCCGCATGGCCGCCCTCGATGCCGGCTATGACATCAAGGCCTCGGGCGTCACGCTCGACCGTTTCTGCGGCTCGGGCATCACGTCCGTCTCGCTCGCCGCGGCGCAGGTCATGTCCGGCATGGAAGACTGCGTCATCGCAGGCGGCACGGAAATGATGAGCTACACGTCCGCGACTGCCGACCCGAAAACCCCGCCTGTCATGGATGCCGGCAACCTGCGCCTGCGCGCCAGCCACCCGCAGACCCAGCAGGGTGTCTGCGCCGATGCCATCGCCACGCTGGAAGGTATTGACCGCGAGGCCGTCGACCGCCTCGCCTATACAAGCCAGCAGCGCGCCGCCCGCGCCATTGAGGAAGGCCGTTTCGACAAGTCTGTCGTACCGGTCTATAACGAAGACGGCTCGCTCGCCCTCGACCATGAAGAGTTCCCGCGCCCGTCCACCACGATGGAAACGCTGGCTGGCCTGAAGACCGTGTTCAACATGTACATGGACATTCCGATCGACGATCAGGGCAACACCTATGGCAACCTGATGACGCGCAAGTATCCGCAGCTTGAAGGCAAGGTGAACCACGTTCACCATGCCGGCAACTCGTCCGGCGTCGTGGACGGCGCCGCCTGCCTGCTGATCACCTCGAAGGACTATGCCGACAAGCATGGCCTGAAGCCGCGCGCCCGCATCGTTGCGACGGCGAACATGGGTGACTGCCCGACACTGATGCTGAACGCCCCTGTGCCTGCAGCCAGGAAAGTGCTCGAAAAGGCCGGCCTGACCAAGGACGATATCGACGTCTACGAGATCAACGAGGCTTTCTCGGTCGTGGCCGAAAAGTTCATCCGCGATCTCGACCTTGACCGTGAGAAAGTGAACATCAATGGCGGCGCCATGGCGCTCGGCCACCCGATCGGCGCCACAGGTTCGATCCTGATCGGCACCGCGCTGGACGAGCTTGAGCGCTCGGGTGGCCGCTATGGCCTGATCACAATGTGCGCCGCCGGTGGCATGGCCCCGGCCATCATCATAGAGCGTATCCAGGCCTGATCCGGCCCCTTGCGGCTAAGGAATAATACAAAACGCCCGGCTTGCGAGCCGGGCGTTTTTCGTTTCCAGAGGCAATAGGTGAGCAGGAACCAAAAGCGCGATGGACCGCTAGTTCGGATGTTTTTCGTCTTCGTGGCCGCCCCAGAAGCGTTTGATGCGACCGAGGAAGCCTTCGCTTTCCGGGTGGCAGTCGGCGCCGGAGCATTCGCAGAACTCGCGCAGGATGTCTTTCTGGCGGGATGTCAGGTTCTGCGGCGTCTCGACGAACATTTCGACATAGAGATCGCCGGTCTGGCCGGACGAGCGCACGCTGGGCATGCCCTTGCCGCGCAGGCGCAGCTTGCGGCCGGTCTGGGCGCCTTCAGGAATGGCAACGCGAGCGCGGCCACCGTCAATGGTGGGAATTTCGATTTCGCCACCCAGGGCCGCCGTCGCCATCGGAACGGGCGCGCGGCAATAGAGATTGGGCCCGTCACGCTCGAAAATGTCATGCTCGACAACATCGACGAAAATATACAGGTCGCCCTTCGATCCGCCCGCCATGCCGGCCTCGCCTTCGCCTGACAGGCGGATGCGCATGCCGCTCTCCACGCCTGCCGGGATCTTGACCGACAGCTTGCGCTCTTCGCGGACCTGTCCTGCGCCGCCGCATTCCTTGCAGGGCTTGCGAATGACTTTGCCCTTGCCCGAACAGCGCGGGCAGGTGCGTTCCATGGTGAAAAAGCCCTGCTGGGCGCGTACGCGACCATGGCCATCGCACATGTCGCATGTCTCAGGCGTGCTGCCTTGCGCCGCGCCGCTGCCGGAGCAGGGCTGGCAGGGCACGGCCTGCGGCACGTGAATGTTTTCGTCCTTGCCGAAATAGGCTTCGGCCAGCGTGATCTCGAGATCATAGCGCAGGTCTGCGCCGCGTTGTGGTCCGCCGCGCCGGCGTCCGCCAAAGCCGCCTGCGCCAAACACCTGGCTGAACAGGTCCTGGAAGATGTCTTCGGGATTGGCCCCGGCGCCAAATGGGCTGCCACCACCGCCGCCATTTTCGAACGCGGCATGGCCAAAGCGATCATAGGCGGCGCGCTTGTTCGTGTCGCTCAGCACGGCATAGGCTTCGCCGACTTCCTTGAATTTTTCTTCAGCCTCGGCATTGCCGGCATTCTGGTCCGGATGGAACTTCATGGCGAGTTTGCGGTAGGCCGATTTCAGCTGCTTCTCGTCCGCATCGCGAGCGACGCCGAGCACTTCATAATAGTCGCGCTTGCTCATGATTTAATGCTGTCTTCCCGAATTCCCTGCTGTGCGCAGACATGTGGGGCGAACTTCCCCTGCCCGCAAGGGAAAGCTGCAGATTACACAGGGTCAGCTTGGGCCGGGACCAAAGGCGGAAAGGCCTTTTTCGACAACACTGGCACCGGATGCCTGAATTTGCATCACGGCAAGCCCGCGCTGCGAAGTGCCATCGATGCGGAAACGGAAAAGGCCGTTCACGCCCATGAAGCCGTCAGGATCGGTGACGCCATTATAGCGCATGTTGTCTTCGGCCCCGAGCCGCACCGACAGCGCCGCGGCGTCATAGGCGACGGCGGCCAGATCGGTCGGATTGCGGCCGTAAATGCGATTATAGGTCTGCCGGAAACCGGCAAGGTTTGCCGGGTCCGGCGCCGCATAGACGCCGCCGGCAAGGGTCGGTTCGCGCCAGATGCTGGAATCGTCCCACAGGCTGGTGCCCATCAGCATGACCTGGCGCATGTCGACACCATTGTAGGGCAGCAGCGGCGCGACAGAGAGCAGCTTCACGCCGCGTTCGGGGATCATCACGGCGACCTTGCCGCGTGCGATCTCTGACTGCAGAACTGTCGCAATCTGGCGGGCCTCGTCTGCAGCGCCGGAGCCGGCATCATAGAAGGCCGATGCCACGACGACACCGCCCTGAAGCGAAGCCTGATAGCGCATCGCCGCCTCGACCTGACGTCCGTAAGGCGTGCCGGGGCCAAGGAAGACGAACGAGCGCACGCCGCGCGCGCCGGCATATTGCATCACCCGCGACACTTCCTCTTCCGGCGAGATCGAGGCGAGGTAGGCACCGCCGCCAGCGGCGCTGCGGTCATTCGAAAAGGCAATGATCGGCACCTGCTTCTGGTTGGCGACCTGCTTGACCGCCTTCACATTGTCGCCGAACAGCGGGCCCAGGATAATGTCAGCGCCTTCCTGCAGGGATTCATCGACCCGTGCCTCGGTGACCGACTGCTTGCCGGCCGTATCCTTGGGCATGATCAGGAAATCCTCGCCGGCATATTCGAACAGAGCCAGCTCGATACCGGCCAGCATGCTCTCGGCTTCGGCGCGCACCTGTGCATTGGGATGCGAGAAGGGCAGCAGCACGGCGGCGCGCTTCACATCGCGCCCGTCCATGAAGGGCGGGATCAGGCCGCCATCGCCGCGCACCGGTTTCTGCGGGGTCAGCTCGCCCAGCCGTGTCTCATCCACGTCGCCGGGCTGCAGCACCTCACCGGTCACCGGATCGACCCGGGGTTCGCCAGTGCCGATCTGGACTGGCGGACGCGGAGGCGCCGTGGCACAGGCCGTGGCCAGAAGAAGGGAAGCGACAACAAGGCTTGGCGCTTTGAGCTTCCTGAGCAATGGTTGAAGCAATGTCATCTCCTGATCCTTCCGAGCCCGAGGCAATTCACGCACCGGGCGACTCTACGGGCAGCCGCCGTGCCGGGCAACCGGCACAGGCACTTGGTCCCGGGCTTTATGTTGTCTCCACTCCGATCGGCAACCTGAGGGACATCACGCTGCGGGCGCTCGATGTCCTGGGCGGTGTCGAGGAAGTGCTGGCCGAAGACACCCGTGTCGCCGGGAAACTGATGTCTGCCTATGGGCTTAGGGTCCGGCTGAGCCCCTACCATGACCACAATGGGGCGGAACGGCGGCCGGGCCTTGTTTCGCGCATGCAGGAGGGTGCGAAAATTGCGCTGATCTCCGATGCCGGCACACCACTGGTCTCCGATCCGGGCTGGAAGCTGACCCATGACGCCCTTGAAGCGGGCGTGAAAGTCTTCCCCATTCCCGGTGCGTCCGCCATGCTGGCCGGGCTTGTCGCCAGCGGACTGCCGAGTGACCGGTTCATGTTTGCGGGCTTCCTGCCGCCCAAGAGCGGGGCGCGGCGCGCGTCTGCCGAGGCGCTGAAAGCGGTGCCCGGCACGCTGATTTTCTATGAAAGCGGCCCGCGCCTTGCCGCCTCGCTCGAAGACCTTGCCGCCTCGCTCGGCGGGGACCGGCAGGCTGCGGTCGCGCGCGAACTGACCAAGCTGTTCGAGGAGACCCGCCGGGGCAGCCTGTCGGACCTGGCCGCCCATTATGCTGAAGCCGGACCGCCGCGCGGCGAGATCGTGCTGCTGGTCGGCCCGCCGCTTGAAACCGAGATCACGCAGGCCTCGCTGGATGCTGCCCTGCTGGACGCCCTGAAGGATCAGCCGACCAAGGCCGCAGCCAGCGCGGTTGCCGAGGCTCTTGGCCTGCCCAAGCGCGACGTCTACCAGCGCGCCCTGCAACTGAAGGCCAATGGCTGAAGGTGCCCGCCAGCGGGCCGAAAGCCGTCGCCGGTCGGCGAGATAGACCTCATCGCATTCGTGGACGTGAAAGCCCTCGCCGGCCGCGAACATGCCCTGGGCGCTGTCGCGGCGGCCATCTGGCACCCTATTGCCCGCGCGGCGGATTTCCGGATGGCCCGCCACGTCCGATATGCCGATCATGGCTGGCGCTATGACCTGATTGCCGTCCCGCCGGGCCGCCTGCCGCAGCATGTCCGCGACGCGTGACTGCCGGGAATGGCGTGACGCCCTATTCCTCTGCGGGCGGTTCCTGCTGGATCGATACGATATAGGCCAGCAGCACTTCAGCACCCAGCGGGCCAAAGACGAAATCAGGCATTTTCTCGTGCCCGACATGCAGACCGGCCTGGAAATCCTCCGACAACGTATAGGGATTATACTGCGCCAGCAGGTAACGCATTGGCGGCGGATCCTCAGGCCGCTTTTTCGCGTCAGTGTCCAGCGCATGGCAGTTGGCGCACTGCGTTTCGGCAATCTTGCGGCCATCGGCGATGGATTGCGCGTCGGTCTTGATCACGGTCATCGCGGGCGCGTCCTGCACGGCTCTGTCGCAGGCCGCAGTGCCCATCGCGAGGATCAGGGCAAGGGCGGCGGGGTGAAGGAAAGGTCTGTACATGGCAACTGGCACTCCTGAGCTGCGCCAGCCACGCACCTCGCTTGGACGACGATCCCTGTGTCTGGCGGTTTGACGGACATCCGCAGGCGCAACCATACACGGCCCTGCCTTTGCGGCCATACGCAATGTCCCGGGGTCGCGCGGCCTGACGGGCACTGTAAGGCACATGAACCACGCCTTCACCCTGCCGTAATCAAATCGCATGTAAATTACGCCCTTGATTCGATGCACAGGCTGACATGGCGAAATCTGCACCCCCCTCGAACACGCCGCGAACGGTAAAGGTGCCGCGCGAGCCGATCGTCCGGTGGCCATCGACATGGCGCGGATGGATCATCCTTATCGTTGTGGCCGCCATCCTGCTGGCGGGCGGTTATGCCCTCTTCAAGTGGCGCTCGCTCTATTTCGGCATGCCGAAACTGCCTGAGACCGCCGAACTGTGGGAAGTGCATCGCGAACCGGCCATGGAATTTGTCGACCGGGATGGCAACACACTGGCCGTGCGCGGGCCGCGCTATGGCCGCTCCACGGACGTGTCGACCCTGCCGGCCTATGTGGCCCAGGCCTTCATCGCCGCCGAGGACAAGCGGTTCTATGAGCATGATGGCGCCGACGACGCAGCCATTGCCCGCGCGGCACTCTCCAACCTGCGCGCCGGTGAAACCGTGTCCGGCGCCTCGACAATCACGCAGCAGCTGATCAAGAATCTCGTGCTCGACAACCGCCAGACGCTGAAGCGCAAGGCGCAGGAAATGAAGCTCGCCCGCGAGTTGGAAAAACGGCTCAGCAAGGATGAAATCCTCTCCCTGTATCTCAACCGGGTCTATTTCGGCGCGGGCCTCTACGGCATTGATTCGGCCGCGCGCAACTATTTCGGCAAGCCGCCGCAGGATCTCGAAATCCACGAAGCCGCCCTGCTGGCAACCCTGCCCAAGGCGCCGTCGAAACTTAACCTGCGCGAAAACCTCGCTGGCGCGCGTGATCGCCAGCTTTATGTCCTCTCGGAAATGGTCGATCTGGGGTTCATCACCGGGGCGCAATCCGAGGCGGCACGCACAGCAGACATCAGGATCATCGACCCGCCCGTCTTTGACCCGCAGCTCGGCTATGTGCTCGATGCAGCGGCGGAACGCGTCCGGGCCATGCTGCCGCGTCTTCCGGGGGATCTTGTCGTTACAATCTCGATTGATCCGAAGATGCAGACCGGTATCGAGAAACTGCTGATTGAGCGCATGGCGAAGGATGGTCAGGCTCAGGGCGCGACCCAGGTCGGCGCGCTGGTTCTGGCAAAGGACGGTCGCGTGGTCGCCATGGTCGGCGGCACTGATTATGCGGCGTCCGAGTTCAACCGCGTCACGCAGGCCAGGCGCCAGCCCGGCTCCAGCTTCAAGCCCTTTGTCTACGCGGCCGCCCTCGAAGACGGGTTCTCGCCTTATGACGTGATGATCGATGCGCCGATCACGATCGAAAAGTGGCGACCGGAGAATTATGGCGGCGGCTATCTGGGCCCGATGACGCTGAGCGAGGCGCTGACACGCTCGACCAATACGGTCGCAGCGCAGCTGGGTCAGGAAACCAGCGAGGAGCGCATTATCGCGCTTGCCAAGCGCTTTGGCATGACCAGCGCGATGCAGCCCTTCCCGTCGCTTGCCCTCGGCAGCCAGGAAGTGACCATGTGGGAGCTGGTGCGGGCCTTTGGTGCGTTCCAGTCCGGCGGCCTGCGCATGGATCCCTATCTCATCGACAAGATAGAGGATTCACGCGGCATGGTACTGTACCAGCGCCCTGAATATGAGCGCGAACGCGTCTATCCGCATGACCTTGCCGAAGACATGAACGCAATGATGACGCGCGTGGTCAACGCGCCCATCGGCACGGGCGGACGGGCAAAGGTGAAGAACTGGACTGTCGCCGGCAAGACGGGCACGTCACAGGATTCGCGCGATGCCTGGTTTGTCGGCTTCACGGCGGCCTATGTCGGCGCGGTCTGGGTGGGCAATGACGATGACAGCGCAATGAAGCGGGTGACCGGCGGCGGCCTTCCTGCTGACCTCTGGTCGGACATGATGGCGCTGGTCCATGCCGGCAAACCGTCCGAAAGCCTGATCGGAGCGGAGGGCGGCGTGGTGGTGAGCGAGTCCGCAGAGCAGCGCATCACCTTCTATCGCGGCCTCAGCCAGGCCTTCAGCGTGGCCGCGGCAAACCGGGCGGCCGCCCGCTCACCGCAGTAAAACCGGGCTTCCCAGAGGCTGCCAGACCGCTTAACACGCGTGCGCATGGATACTGACGTTCTCGACACATTGAAACTCGCCCTTGATGGCGGCGGCGTAACCGTTCCCGAATCCGGAACGGTGCTTTTCCTGCGGGCAGAACCGGGGCCGGTGCTGCCTTTGCTGCCAAGGGACCGGCTGACCTGCCAGCAGACATTCAAGCCGCCGCATGATGCGCTCAAGGCGGCTGGATACACGCTGCTTGCCCCCGGCACGGAGACGTTCGAACCCGCCGAACTGACGCTGATCCTGCCGCCACGGCAGAAGGACGAGGCACGGGGCCTGTATGCCCGGGCCATGCTGGCGGCGCCGGAAGGCGGGGTCGTGCTCGCCTGCCTGCCGAACACGCTGGGCGCAAAAACCGCCGAGAAGACGCTTGGCGAAATTGCCGGGGAAACCGAGAGCCTGAGCAAGAACAAGTGCCGGGCGTTCTGGGCGCGAAAAGACTCGTCCGTGTTCAACACGGCGCTTGCCGAGACGTGGGTCGCCGCCGACCAGCCCCAACCTGTTGCCGACGGGGCCATGTGGAGCCGGCCGGGCCTGTTCTCATGGGACCGGGTGGATGCCGGGTCGGAGTTGCTGGCCGAGTGCATTCCCGAGGATATCAAAGGCATGGGCGCCGACCTTGGCGCAGGCCAGGGCTATCTCACGAAAGAAGTGCTGACGCATTGCCCGAAGATCAGCCACATGGACCTTTACGAGGCCGAGCACCGCGCCATTGTCTGCGCCACGCAGACGCTGGAGGCCTTCAGCCATGTTACGATCAGCTGGGCAGACGTGGCCCGTGATATGCCGAACAACCGCTATGATTTCATCCTGATGAACCCGCCTTTCCATGTCGGACGGGCAGATGCGGCAGGCCTGGGGCAGGCCTTCATCCAGGCCGCGTCGCGGGCGCTGAAGCCGCACGGGTCGCTCTACATGGTTGCCAATCGGCACCTGCCCTATGAGGCGACCGTGGCGGCCTGCTTCAAGCAGTATGAAATCATTGAGGATTCCGGCGGCTACAAGGTGATCCGGGCGGATCGTCCCAAGCGGCCAAAATGAAGGATCTGCGCGCCCTCACGAAATACCTGGCCGGGCTTGGTTATGGCAGCCGCAAGGAGGTGGAGGCCGCGGTGCGGCGTGGGCGTGTGGGAGGCATTGAGAGGGCTGGCGGGGGTGTGGCGTGGCCGTTCGAGGGGGTTACGATCGATGGTGAGCCGCTGGACCCGCCGCCCGGCATGGTCCTCCTCATGCACAAGCCTGCAGGCTTCACCTGCTCGCGCGCCGATGGCGGGTCGCTGGTCTATGAATTGCTGCCGCCGCGTTTCCTGAAGCGCACGCCGACCCTGTCCAGTGTCGGCCGGCTCGATGCGGCAACCACGGGCCTCTTGCTGTTCACCGATGACGGGCAGTTGCTGCACCGGCTGATCTCGCCGAAGTCGGAGACGGAAAAAGTGTATGAGGCCATGCTCGCCCGGCCGCTGGAGGGGCATGAGGGCGCAGCCTTTGCCAGCGGCACGCTGGTGCTGCGCGGCGAGGACAAGCCGCTGAAACCGGCTAGGCTCGAGGTAACGGGGGAGCGCAGCGCGCGCGTCACCCTCACCGAAGGGCGCTACCACCAGGTGCGCCGCATGTTCGCTGCCATGGGCAACCATGTGGAGACGCTGCACCGCGCCCGCTTCGGCTCGCTGACGCTGGACGGGCTGGCCGAGGGCGAATGGCGGGCGCTGGGGGACGAGGAGGTGGCGCGGCTGGGGTGACGCCCATTTGCGGTGAATGCATCGAGTTAATCGACCTGAAACGCCTGGAGGCGGACTGCACGGCGGTGAAATGTGCCACTTTCGCGGGGCAGCAGCGCGTGAGGCGCGGCGGTGATGCCAGCCGGGAATTCGTATAATGTCAGCCATCGGATCGATTGCGCCCTGAGAGAAGACAAGCTTTCCATCCGCGAGCAAACGCGGCGCTAGGACTGCCCGACCTGCTTCTCGTAGCGGGCGGTGGCCAGTACGCGCTTGCCTCCGGGGAGTAGTGCGCCCGGAATGACGTGGACGTTCGCGCCTGTCAGTACAGCGGGCGCAATACGGCGCTGCAGCGTCAGGACCTGCTGCGCGGCATCGGGGTCATCAAAATCAAAATACTCGTCATCCGCGAATTCGCGAAGGCCGGCGGCCTCATCCGATATCCATACGGTTTCGATGCGCCCGTTCTGGCCGGCAGTCTCGACATCACCATCAGCCACCAGGCCGGAGGGCGGCATATCCTTGAGTGTATCAGATCCCAGCTGACGTCTTTCAGTCTCAAGCTCGTTCCTCAGCGCCTCGGCCAGGCGCTCTGCATCAGAGCCATCGCCTGCGGATGTAAGATAATCCGTATCGAAAGTAACGTCTCCGAGGAGGGCGCGCACATGGCCTGCGCCGCGCTCGTCACCGACGAAGAAAACCTTGCGGGCCGTTCTGGGTAGTCCATCCTTCAGGGCGTCTGCGATGCGGCGGTGGAAGACCTCTTCGGTCTTTTCCTCTTCCTGTTCCTGCGTTGTGCCAAGCGAGTGAAATTTTGCAAAGCTGCCATGGCCCTGTGTGCGGCGGCCGCTGGACGCGGAATGGAACAGGACATCGAGTTGCGGCTCGCGGCGCGCTTCAATCTCGTCATAATCGGGAACCGACATCGTGTCGGAGAAGTCTTCAAGGCCGCGAGCGGTCGCCCGATAGATTTTCGGCTGGTCACGATCAACGATGACCGCCCATGCCGAGTTGCGGCTCGAGGCGTCAACGAGGACCGGCAACCACATCGCCTCCTGATCGCTGGCGACCATGGCCACGGGTGGATTGTTCAACCTGACCTCATGAAAGTCGCCGCCCGCAGAGAAGAAAGCCGAGCCTGCACTTTCCATGTCAGACATTTCCAGCGCGGTCAGGCGGTCGATGAGCTGAGTGTGGTCGCCAGGACAGCCGGCAATGGCCTGCGCGGCGTTCTTGGTCGCGATGCGAAGTTTCTCGCCACCTGTCTGCATATGCGGACGCGGGAGCAGCACCGAGACCACATTGTCGCCAAGGCCCGTGAGGGCCTCGTGAATATTCGCGGGTGAAAACCGATTGGTCATGACAGTGTCCCTTCATCTTTGCCGTTACCAACAGAACGGCATGGCAGGCGTTAAGTTCCTGAGCGTCCGCGCCGCACAGCATCAGCCCTTCCCCTTGCCGCCTGCACACGCTATCTGCGGCGCATGGCTCAACCTCCCCTGATTTCATTATCTGATGTGCGTCTCTCGCTTGGCGCCAAGCCCCTGTTCGAGGGGGTGACGCTGAGCCTGTCCAAGGGCGAGCGGGCGGCATTGGTCGGGCGCAACGGGGCGGGCAAGTCCACCCTGATGCGCATTATCAGCGAACAGGCGGAGGCTGATAGCGGGCAGGTCTGGCGCCAGCCGGGCACGACCTATGCCACGGTGGTGCAGGAACCGCGCTTTGACGGGTTCGACACGGTGCTCGACTATGTCAGCGACGGACTGGAATACACCTATATGGCCGAGGCCGAGCTGATGGAATTCGGCGTCGATCCGGCGGCCGATCCGAAGACCCTGTCAGGCGGGCAGCAAAGGCGTGCCGCGCTGGCGAAGGCGTTTGCGGCCGAGCCTGACGTCATCCTGCTGGACGAGCCGACCAACCATCTCGACGTGCCGATGATCGAATACCTGGAGGGGCGCCTGAAGGCGTTCAACGGCGTTGTCCTGGTGGTCAGCCACGACCGGCGTTTCCTTGAGACCGTATCGACCAACACGCTGTGGCTGCGTCAGGGCGTCGTGCTGAAATCGCCGGAAGGCTATGTCAAGTTCGACGAATGGGCCGAGGCCATCGAGGTGGAGGAAGAACGCCAGCTCAAGCGCGTGACCACGCAGCTTAAGGCGGAACAACACTGGCTGGCGCGCGGCGTGACCGGGCGGCGCAAGCGCAACCAGGGGCGCCTTGCAAAGCTCCACGACATGCGCGCTCAGCATGGCGCGATGCGCGCGGCGCTGAATGACCGAAAGAACGCGGCCGAATTCAGCGCAGGCGTCGGCGATTCGATGAGCAAGAAGGTGATCGAAGTGAAGGGCCTGTCGAAGGCGTTTGATACAGCCGCCGGACCGCTGGTGATCGCCACGGACCTGTCGCTGAAGATCCTGCGCGGCGACCGGATCGGCATTATCGGGCCGAACGGCGCGGGCAAGACGACGCTGGTGCGCCTGCTGCTGGGCGAGATCGAACCGGACGAAGGCAGCGTACGCCACGCCAAGACGCTCGACGTGACCTACCTCGACCAGACACGCGACACGCTGGACCCGAAGGACACGATCTGGGAGGCGCTGGCCCCATCAGGCGGGGACTCGCTGATGGTGCAGGGTCAGCAGCGCCACATTGCCGCCTATGCCAAGGATTTCCTGTTCAAGCCGGAACAGCTGCGCCAGCCCGTCGGCGCGCTGTCGGGCGGGGAGCGCAACCGGCTGGCGCTGGCGATTGGCCTTGCCAAGCCTTCGACCCTGCTGGTGATGGATGAACCGACCAATGACCTCGACCTGCAGACGCTGGACCTGCTGGAGGACATGCTTCTGGCCTATGAGGGCACGTTGCTGCTGGTGAGCCACGACCGGGCCTTCCTGGACTCGACGGTGACGAGCTGTCTCTGTCCGCTGGGCGATGGCAAATGGGTGCAGACGGCCGGCGGCTGGAGCGATGCGCAGGACCAGCTGGCGCATGCACGCCGCAATGACGAGGCCAATGCGCGAACTGAGAAGGCGAAAGCGGTTGAGGCCCCGAAGGCCCGGCCGCAGACAAAGCTGTCATTCAAGGACGAACACCGGCAGAAGGAAATCGACGCGCTGATCCCTGCGCTGCATGCCGAGATCACGAAGCTGGAGAAGGACCTCGCCGACCCTGGCCTCTATGCCCGCGACCCGAAGGCGTTCAATGCCAAGTCCGAACGTATCGGCGCGGCGCGCGAAGAAGCCGAAGCGGCCGAGATGGAATGGCTGGAAATCGAGGAAAAGCGCGAGGCGCTGGCGACCTGAACATAAAAGCTTCGTTAACCGGCGCATCCTAGATTCCGGCTCTGGATATATGGGAGTTCAGCTGATGCGCCTGTCATGGATGCTTGCGATTGCCGCCTGCCTGGTGGCGCCTGCCTTTGCCGATGCGCCAATGTCGCTGAAGGCTGATGCCATGGCAACGCCGGAGATGGTCGGCGCGGAACACGGCCTCTACCGCTTTGGCGCCACCTACAGCGTGACACCGTCAGACAACGCATCGAGTTGCCAGACTGCCTGCGCAGACGATGCCAGATGCGTTGCGTGGAGCCATGTTGAAACGACCGGCGAGCATGATGCCTGGTGCGAACTGAAACGCGGCGGCGGCCGCATCGAGCGCAATCCGCTTGCCACATCCGGCATCTCGCCGCGCCATGAGGCAATCTTCGCACCCGTCTTGGAAGCGCCTGTGGACGAACTGCTCGGCGACGCGGATGATATCAGGGCGATTACGGTCGAGATGGAAAAGGTTGATGTCGACGGACCCACGGACCTGACGCCGACCAATGACTAGATCAGAGTGCTGATTCCAGGAATCAGCACTCTGATCGCGAATTCCTTATTGGTCGCAGCGTGTCCCCGAAAACCAGGTCCACTTTCCGGCACGCCGCTCTAGAGCGCGCGCTCCTTGGTCGACGTGAACCGGATCGCCGGGTTCTTTTCCTGTGCATAGCCGACATCCCAGGCGTTCTTCGCAAGGTAGACCGGCGCTCCATCCAGGTCCGTGCCGGAAGCTGACTTGTTCCGCTCAAGGAATTCTTCGAGCTTGACCGGATCGTCGCAGGCCATCCAGCGGGCGACATTGTAGGGTGCCGGCTCAAACACGACTTCAAGATTGTATTCGGCTGCCACGCGCTCGATCATGACTTCAAACTGAAGCTGGCCGACGGCGCCGACGATCATGTCGGAGCCAATGGCAGGCTTGAACAATTGCGTGACGCCTTCCTCGGCGAGGCTTTCGAGCGCCTTGCGCAGGTGTTTCGCCTTCATCGGGTCTTTCACGCGGGCCCGGCGCAGGAGTTCGGGCGCAAAGTTCGGGATGCCGGCAAACTGGATTTCGCCGCTTTCCGACAGGCTGTCACCGACACGCAGCTGGCCATGGTTGGGCACGCCGATCACGTCGCCCGCATAAGCCGTCTCTGCGATCTCGCGGTCCTGCGCGAGGAACATCAGCGGGTTGTGGATATTCAGCTGCTTGCCGCTGGCGCTCTTCAGGCGCATGCCGCGCCGGAACTCGCCCGAGCACAGGCGCAGGAACGCGACGCGGTCGCGATGGTTGGGGTCCATGTTCGCCTGGATCTTGAAGACGAAGCCGGAGACGTCATTGTCCGAAGGCTGAACATTTATCACTGCGCCCTTGCGTTCAGCTTTCTGGATACGCGGCGGCGGCGCATAATCGCGCAATGTGTCGAGCAGCTCGGCAACGCCAAAATGGCGCAGAGCCGAGCCGAACACGACAGGCGTCATGTTGCCGGCCTTGAAGGCCTCCTCGTCAAATTTCGGCAGCAGGCCGGTGACCATTTCCACGCCTTCGACGAGGTCGGCATGGACATAGTCATCGAGCTTGCCGATCAGGTCTTCGTCACTGCCGGAAATGCGGGTCGCCGGGCCGATATGGGGCGGCTCGCCCGGGCGGCGGTCGAACTGCAGAAACTCACCCGATGCAAGATCCTTCATACCGGCAAAGCGCTGACCGGACGCGGCCGGCCAGTAGAGCGGCGCAGTGTCGAGCTGCAACTTGTCCTGCACTTCGTCGAGCAGTTCGATGGGTTCCAGCGCCTCGCGGTCCATCTTGTTGATGAAGGTGACAATCGGAATGTCGCGCATGCGGCAGACTTCGAACAGCTTCAATGTCTGCGGCTCGATCCCCTTGGCGGCATCGAGTACCATGACGGCGCAATCGGCCGCCGTGAGCGTGCGATAGGTATCCTCCGAGAAGTCTTCGTGGCCCGGCGTATCGAGCAGGTTGAAGACCAGGTCGCTATACTCGAATGTCATCACCGAGGCCGACACCGAGATGCCACGGTCCCGTTCGATCTTCATCCAGTCCGACCGGGTGCGGCGCTGCTGGCCGCGCGCGGCGACTTCGCCTGCCGCGCGTATGGCACCGCCTGCGAGCAGGATGTTCTCGGTGAGAGTCGTCTTGCCCGCATCCGGGTGCGAGATGATGGCAAAGGTGCGCCGGCGGGCGGCTTCCTGGACGTGGGACATTGCGGTTCCGGACAATTCTGGTTTCAGCCGCCAGCCCCTAGCCGATTTGGCGGCAGGAATGAAGGGCTTGTTCGCGGCTTCGCTTTGGCTCACGATTTATGTATCGTGGATGGGGAACGCAAATCCATGATGAAGGGGACATTTGTCATGACCAATCGACACCTCTTGCTGGCCAGCTGTGCCACGCTCGTCCTGCTCGTGGCGGCCTGTGGCCCGCGAGAAGCCCCGATCCCGGAAGTGCCAGAAACCATAACACCGGCAACAGACGCCGTCGAAGCGGGGGATGAAGCGATCGAGGCGGCCACAACCGCCCTGGACGCGGGCGATGATGCCGCAGACGTCGTGGCAGCCAGCCTGGAGGCCCCTGCCAATACGGCAGATGCCGTGATTGAAACCCCGAAGGGCCCGATGACGGTCATGGTAGTGATGGACTCCTCCGGCTCGATGTGGGGCCAGATCGATGGCCGCTCGAAGCGCGACATCGCGCGCGAGGCGGTGCGGGCCATGGTGGACAGCAATCCGGACCTGGGCTCGGCCGGGTTGATCGCCTATGGTCACCGGCGCAAGGGCGACTGCAAGGATATCGAACTGATGCGCAGCCCGGGCGCGAGCGTGCCGCTGGCCGATGCGGTCGACACGCTGGTGCCGGTGGGCAAGACGCCGCTGACTGCAGCGGTCGAAACCGCTGCCAATGCGCTCAGGATCGAGGAAACCCGCGCCACGGTGATCCTCGTCACCGACGGTATCGAAACATGCGATGCTGACCCTTGCGCGGCGGGCGTCTCGCTCGAACAGCGCGGCATTGATTTTACGGCCCATGTCATCGGCTTTGGCCTCAGCGCCGATGAAGGGCGCCAGGTTGCGTGCCTCGCCGAGGAAACCGGCGGACGCTATATCGAGGCATCCAATGCGGGCGAATTGTCCGAGGCACTGGAATCGGTTGCCGAGGCGGTCGAGTCCGGTCCACCAGAAGCTGCGACGGCGACCGCGTCCATCGACGGGCCGGAATCTGTCGAGATCGGCGCCAGCTTCACCGTCAGCTGGGATGGACCCGGGACAGAGAGCGACTATGTCGACATCGTGCCGAAAGGTTACACACGCACAAATGGCGAACTCTCCTATGGCTATACTCGCGAGGGCAAGCCGGCGACGCTGCGCGCACCGGGCGAGCCGGGCGATTATGAGCTTCGCTATGTCTGGACTGCGCCGCAGGGCCGCACCGTGCTCGTGACGCGCCCCATCGAGGTCACCGAAGCTGAGGTCGCGCTGATCGCCGCCCCGTCCATCGGCATAGGCGAACCGCTGACCGTCGACTGGCACGGACCTGACAATCCCGGTGACTATGTCGATATCGTGCCGCGCGGATATACCCGCACCAATGGCGAGAAAGCCTATGCCTATACCAAGGGCAATCCCGATACGCTGACCGTGCGCGTGCCCGGCACGCCGGGGCCATATGACCTGCGATATGTGGCGCAGGCCGGGGATGGCCGGACGGTGTTAAAGGTCCTGCCCCTTGATGTGACGGAAACAAGTGTCGACCTGGCATTCAATCCGGCTGTTTCGCTGGGCGGAGTGCTGGAGGTCGACTGGTCGGGACCGGGAACCGAGGGCGACTATATCGACATCGTGCCGCGCGGATACACGCTCAGGAGCGGCGAGAAGTCCTATGCTTACATATCCGGCGGCAATCCGCTGGAGCTGAAACTGCCGGGCGAGCCTGGCAAGTATGATGTGCGCTATGTCCTGCAGTCGGCAGACGGCCGCACTGTTCTGAAGACCGTGCCCCTGACGCTGAACGCCATCGACTTTGCTGTCGAGCCGTCGACCGCCAGCGGCGTGTCGGGCGACACGATCAGCGTGACCTGGACCGGCCCTGCCAATGATGGTGACTATGTTGATATCGTGCCGCGCGGATACACGCAGACCAGCGGCGAAAAATCATACACCTACATCAAGGCTGACAATCCGCTGGCGATCAGACTGCCGGGTGCGGCGGGCGATTATGATCTTCGCTATGTTTTCGTGTCATCGACCGGGCGCGCGGTGAAGGCCGTCAGGCCAATCAGGGTGACACCGGCTGAGGTGGTGCTGGACGTGCCTGCGAGCGTTGTGGCCGGGGCACAGTTCGATGTCAGCTGGACCGGGCCGGACCACGCCAATGACTATGTCGATCTTGTCCCCGAAGGCCATACCCGCACCAGCGGTGAACTGTCCTATGCCTACACGAGGACGGGCGAAACACTGACGCTGAAGGCGCCGGACAATGCCGGGACGTTCTTGGTGCGCTACATTCTTCAGGGGCCTGACGGACGCCAGGTGGTGACCAGCAAGCCGGTAAGGGTGGACTGAGCGGGATCAGGCCGCGAGCGGCCAGATCTCTGCAATGTCGGGCAGCGTGCCTTCCTGTTCGGAACGCTGTTTCAGCGCACGCAGGATGGCTTCCGGCAGGATGGTCAGGCGCGGCTCGCCGACGCTGCCATTCTGTGCGGGAAACAGGGCCGCATTTGCTCCCGTCTTGGCAATGATCAGTGAACCGAGGTCCTGGATCAGGACGGCATCAATCGGCATGCCCTCGCGGACATAGTCTGCGACAACCCGCGTGACAAAATCGAGCGCATCGCGCGCCCGCATGCCGTAAGGGTCGCCACACCCGAGGCTTTTCCAGCGTTTCGAGAGATGGATCTCCGGGATGTCTATCTCGGCGATCATGTCGTTGAGAAGAAATAGCATGGTCTGCTCGCCCCCAGCAGTGGTTACGCCCGGAAGCTGCCTTGGTCGGGTTAACAGGCGGTTTACCTGAAAACACGCGCCGGGAAATCACACGGCGATGCGCTATTCGCTCTCGATGTCCTCGGTGAGGAAATGCCGACCGTGACGGTCCTCGATCTCGATGATCCAGAGGTCGCTGTCGCGCTGACGGGCGCGCTGGACATAGGCATCCACATCCGCCTCATCCGGGCCCACGCCCTGGACCGAAAGATCGCGGAATACCCGGTCGCCGTCGAGATTGGTCGAAGGCGTATAGGCGGTCGCCGTGCCGTCCAGGCGGGCGACCTTGATCAATGTATCGCCGCGGTCTGCATCGCCTTTCTGGACGACGAATGCCGACGCGCCTGCGACCTCGGCGCGGCGGATCAGGGCTTCAACCCAAAATCTGGAAGGCAGGCGAACCATGGCCGCGACCTTTGCGCTTTTTCCGGCAGGCAGCAAGCGCCGCCAGCCTATTCGGCCGCGTCTTCAAGCGGTGCAATATCGGTCATGTCGGCCAGCGGAAGCGTCACTTCGGCGCGTGTGCCCCTGCCGGGCTGCGACAGCAGGGTCAGCTGGCCGCCATGCAATTCGGCAAAGCTGCGCACCACGGCGAGGCCAAGGCCTGTGCCTGCCCGACCGCGCGAATTGCCGCCCTGGGAGAAAGGCTCGGTCACCCGTCTGAGATCGTCTTCGGACATGCCTGCCCCCTTGTCGATGACGCTGAGCACGGCCGCACCTCCGGCCTCAACTGCATCGAGCGTGACCGTGCCGCCCTTGTTGGAATACTTGATCGCGTTGGACACAAGGTTCTGCCAGATCTGGCGCACGGCGCGCGCATCAGCGTGTGCCCAGACTTCACTGTCCGACTTGATTTTCAGCTTCACGCCTGCCCGCTCTGCCTGGTTATCAAGCTGGCGCACGATGGACTGGGCCGAGGCGATGAGGTCGACCGGTTCCGGCTCGAGGCGCTGGCGATCGGCATTGGCCTTGGCGAGGTCAAGAATATCATCGACCAGCAGCAGAAGGTCCTGGCCGCTTTCGTGGATGATGCCGGGATAGTCGGCATAGGCTTCCGGCAGCGGGCCGCGTATCTGGGCGCGCATCATGTCGGCATAGCCCAGAATGGCATTGAGCGGGGTCTTCAGGTCATGGCCGAGCGAGGCGAAGAAGGCCGTGCGGTCCTGCAACTGGCTGGCCGCCGCTTCGAGCGCCACGGAAGCCTCTTCGGCCTGCCGCTGGGAGGCGCTTATATCCTGCACCAGTAGGCGCGTGCCAGCCGGGCTGGCCTCTGCGGCAAAGGCGGCAAGGCGGCCATCGGCAAGCCTGATTTCGCCCCGCGCATGGCCGCTCTCGGGGCTAAGCCCCGATACGTCGGCATCCGGCTCGAACAGGTGTGCCAGTGCAGCGCCCTGTTTGGCTGAGACGAGCCCGAGCGTATCGCCCGACAGGCTTCGCACGCGCCCTTCGGGGGTCACATCCATCAGCAAAATGCCCGACGCTGCGGGCAGGATAGGCATTGGTGGCGCCGCAGGCGGGGTCTCTTCGATGGCGGTGTCACCGGCCACGCTGCCACGCCCGGCATACCGGTCGCGCACCAGCACCCAGACAAGCAGGCCCGCCAGGACAAGCCCGGCAAAGGCGATGGCAACGGTCAGCGCCTGATAGGCGTCAGCACCTGCGGGCAGCAGCCCGAAGCGCCCCATTAGCAGGACGGCAAAATAAGCGAGGACGCCGAAGATGGCGGCTTCGGCGGCCATGTCCGTATCTTCGAGGTTAAGCGCGATCAGGGGCGCCAGCGCGAACAGGATGGTCAGCGGCGACGATGCCCCGCCTGTCAGGGCCACGCCGAGAACAGCCAGCAGGGTCCAGCAAATGACCAGAAGCGGCGGCGCGATGGGGTATGCGGCCCTGTCCGGGCGGAGGAAGACCAGCCCGACAATGGCCGGCAACGCCGAGCTCACCGCGCCCCCCAGAAGCGGCACGAAAGTGATTCCCCGCAACACAGCAATCAGCGCCGCTGCAGCGACCAGCGCCAGCCAGGCTACATTAACAAACTGTAACCGCTTCTGT
>TARA_R110000787_G_scaffold84612_2_pt1 | contig 19680 bp, 29 predicted proteins | sample TARA_R110000787 | Tara Oceans TARA_R110000787 (sample SAMEA4397920) | marine metagenome | biome: Polar Biome; feature: [DCM] deep chlorophyll maximum layer (ENVO:01000326); material: water (ENVO:00002006), including particulate matter (ENVO:01000060) such as... | depth 35 m | reverse complement strand
TGAGCATAGCAACCGACTAACAGCGTTAGAGGTTAAGAAATAATAGTAAAAAGGAATACACAATTGCCTAGCTTTGGAAAAAATAGTTTAAAAAGATTAGAGACATGTGATCCTAAAATACAATGGGTGTTACATGAGGCTATTAAACACTATGATTTTTCAGTTTTAGAAGGACAAAGAGGAGAAGAAAAACAACAAGAGTACTTTGAATCAGGCGCTAGTAAAGTTAAATTTCCAGATTCAAAACATAACAAGTATCCTTCTTTAGCTGTAGATATTGTTCCTTATCCTGTTGATTGGGAAAACTTACAAAGGTTTAAAGAGCTATCTAAAGTTATTAAAGAAGCATGTGTAACTACAGGGGTTACTAATCTATACTGGGGTTATGATATGTGGAATTGGGATTTACCTCATTGGGAGCTTAAATAATGTTACCATTCTTAGGGCCTTTATTAGGCGGTGTAGTTGATATTGGTAAACAATATTTTACTAACAAAGCTGAGAAATCTAAAGCTAAACATGATCAACAAATAGCAGTAATACGTGGTGATCAAAAGTGGGAAGAAATACAAGCTCAGAATAGTAATGAGAGTTGGAAAGATGAATATCTAACAATAATAATTACAGCCCCTTTTGTGGCAATGTTTCTTGCGGCTGTCTTTGATAAACCACAGATGGTATCAAGAATTGGAGAAGCATTTATTATTCTACAAAGTGAAGTTCCCGAACAGTATTGGACATTACTTTTAATTGCCTTTGGTGCATCTTTTGGTGTTAAAGGTGTTATTAAAGGTGCTAAAACTTTTATTGATGGGAAAAAGTAAAAAATGGCTTTTCGACAGATTATTAACAAAGTCCTTACTCGTTTAAGAGAAGAGACTATAGCAACAAACTGGACAGGAGATATATTAGACTCTAGTGATGTTGATGATTATCAAAAATTAATTTCTGAGTTAGTTAATGAAACTAAACAGTTAGTAGAAGACTCTTGGGGATGGGGTGTGTTACGTGCAATTCAAACAGTAACTACATCTAACGGAACAGCTGAATATACTCTTTCTAATTTAGATAACAGGTCTAGAATACTTCAAGTAATTGATGATTCAAATGATTCTGTTTTATCACAGATGTCTGATGATTTATTTTATAGGTATACTTTTGTAGGTACTACTCAAACTAGTAACCCTTCTTTTTTTAGATTAAATAATAATAAGATATCCTTCTGGCCTACTCCTGATTCTACTTATACTGTTCGTATACATGCTGTACAACCACAGGGAGACTTAACTGAAGCTACAGAAGCTTTAACAGTACCTGAACATATTGTTATACTAGGAGCTTACTCATTAGCTATTACAGAACGTGGTGAAGACGGTGGTTCAGGATCAGGCACAGCTGCACAACGGTTCCAAGATTCTTTATCAGATGCTATTACTCAGGATCAAAACAGAACTGTAAATGAAACGACTTGGTATGCAAGCTAAACAGTTTACTCCCGTTGTTCTTAGTGGGTTAGGTAGTGCGGGTTTAAATACCCAATCTCAAGATAGTACTCTTGGCCCTGAGTGGTTAACTGAGGCTGATAATGTTGTCTTTGATTATCAAGGACGAATTGCATCTCGTAAAGGTATTAAACAAGTCTCTAAAATAGTAGGGGCTAGTATTAAATCTATAGGCGGTTTTATTAAATCAAATAGAACTCGTGAGTATTATGCATCATCAGGCTCTTCTATTTATAAACTAGATACTTCTACTACTCCAAATAGTTTAACTGCACAATCGTTTGCAGGTTCCCCTCAAACTATATCTGATTCTAATTGGCAGTTTCTTAACTTTAATGATAACTTTTGGGGTATACAAAGTGGTCATAAAGTTATTAATTATGATGGTACTGACTGGAAAGATATTAATGATTTAAGTTCTTACTCAGCCCCCTCAGGTGTAAGTACTTTTGATCCCTCATGTGCCTTAGGTAACTTTGGACGTATGTGGTATGGTGGTGTTACAGAAGACCCTGGAGTTGTTTATTATTCAGATACTTTGATAGGTCAGAAAGTACATGGAGCGGCAGCGGGTCTAGTTGATTTAAAAACTGTATGGGGTAGTGATGAGATAGTAGGGTTTGCTTCTTTAATGAACCGTCTTATTATCTTTGGTAAAGAAAATATTGTTATTTATCAAGGTGCAGATAATCCTAGCACTATGGTACTTGAAGAAGTAGTTAAAGGTGTAGGGTTAGCAGGTAGAGATAACATTGTATATGTAGGTTCTGATGTTCTATTTATGAGTTATGAAGGTTTTATATCTTTATCTCGTATAACAGAAACAGATGGTAAAGCCCCTATTCAAGAGTTAACTATTTCAATTAGAAATGATCTTACTAGATTGCTTTCTACAGCTGATGTAAATAATATAAAAACTGCTTATTACCAAGAAGACGGTTTAGTAATTACTTTCATACCTGATGAAAATAAAGCATACGTGTTTGATTTTGCAGTAAGTAATAAAGCAAGGTTACCTAGAACTACATCCTGGTCCTTTGTAGAAGCACCTTTGTGTGGTTTAGGTACAATAGATGGTACTTTCTTTATGGGTTTATCAAACTCAGTAGCTACTTATTCTGATTACTTTGATGTAAGTATTTCTAATTCTACTTCTGAGTTTGCAAATCAAACTGTATGTGAAGCTGCTGGTAATACATGGGATGGTGCTATTTGCTGGAGTTATACTTACTCAAAATATAGTTACACTTTTCAAACTTCTTGGTTAGATTTAAATAGCCCTTCAATATCAAAAATTGTTAAATCAGGTATTTTTACTATTATTGGTGGAAGAGGCGCTACATCAGAAGTCCTTGTATATAAAGATTTTAATATTGAAGACCCTTTTAGTAAATCTTTTTCATTAACTAGTAACACAGCTATATCTTTATTTAATGATGTAACTACTTTTTATGGTGTAGCTAAATATGCATCTTCAGCTGGACCTAAGGAATATAAAATATCCTTAGGAAGAACAGGTAAAACTATACGTATAAAAATGACTACTGAAGTTAATGGTAATTATTCTAGTTTAGTTAATACGATGCTACTTACAAAACAAGGTAAAATAAGGTAAAATATTATGTATTATAAAGGAAAATATAATGGGTTGGTTTAGTAGTATTGCAAGTAATCTTAATAATCTCTTATCGACAAATTTAACAGGAGCGGGGGTAGGGAGTGCATTAAGTTCCTTAGGTGGTGCAGCTCTTGGAGGGGGCTTATCGTTCTTAGGTGCACAACAGCAAGCATCAGCAGCACGAGATGCCGCTGAAGCACAAGCTGCTGGTATACAAAGAGCTGCTGACTTTCAAGTTGCCTCTGCTACACCTTTTAATGTAGGTTCTTTAGGTGGAACCGCTGAATTTGATGTAGATAATAAAGTTGCTGGTCTAAATCTTTCTCCTGAATTAAGCAATATTTACCAAGGGTTGTTAAGTCGTTCTGGTTTGTTTGGAGATCAAGCAGCTACCTTAGGAACTTTAGACCCTTTTGAAGCAGGTGAAGCTTTCTATCAACAACAACAAGAGTACATGGCCCCTGATGAACAAAGGATGCGTGAAGATTTAGAGACACGTTTATTAAATCAAGGTAGACTTGGTGCAACTGGAGGTCAACTACAACAACAAAAATTAGATGAGGCTATATTAAGAGGACAAGGAGAAAGACGTACAGGTGCTATGACTCAAGCTCAAGCTTTAATTGAGACACTCTTAGGAAGAGAAACAGGGGATATCAATCAAGCTGTTGGACTATTAAATGTACCTCTTGCACAAGCACAACTTGGTAGGGGTATTTCAAGTAATTTATCTGAGGGAGTAGCACCAGCATTAGCGTCACGCAGCTCTGCAATTACAGGATTGAATCAAGCAAGAGCTGTTAGTCCTACAGGAATGTCTTTAAGTTCCTTAGGTAATATGTTTTTAACACCACAACCCTCTAGAACATAGTAATAGAATGTCTTTAGAACAAGGATTAACTGGAGAAGATTGGTTAGCCGATTGGTATAGGCAACAGAATGCTTTTCAAGAACCACTAGAGGCTCCTGTAGCCCCACAACCCTTATTACTACCTAGAATAAACCCTTATCGTCGGAGTACTAATTCTCCTTTGTATGAGGGTGCTTCAGGACTATTTGATACTTTAGGTTCAGGGTTTGATGAGGGTTTTGGAGAGAGTGTCTCTTCTATAGATCAAGGTATTAGCATATCTAACGATTCATCAGGAATTAATAATCCTGGGGTTGGTCTTAGCGGTGCTGGTGGTTACTCTGTTAATGGTACACCAGCCCTTTCATCTTTTGATGCACAATATGGAAGTGAGCCATCAAGCCCTACTATATCAAGTTATTCAGGTATAACAGGACTTGAAGCAAGTCTAGCGAAAGGTCTTCTTAGTCTTACTCCTCTTGGTCCTATAGGTGGTATGCTAGGAAACGCAGCGATAAGTGCTTTTAATTCTAACTTAGCTCAAACGCAACTTAATCAGTTTATAGATGGTAACACACAAAACATATCAGGAATTGAAGCGTTCTTTGCTAATTTTCTTGGTCCATTTTCAGGTCTCTTTGGCGCTCTTGACTCTCAAGAGCAATTAGATGCCGCTTTAGCTACACAAGACTTTGCTCCTGATGGTACATTTGGTATAGAAGCTAACACTAATCCTAATAGTAATATAGATAATGTTGGTCTAGAAACTAATATAGAGCAATTTATGGCAATGTCTGACTTTGGTTTAGGGGAGATAGGTAGTCCTGTTGGTATTGGAGATGATGATGCTGACTTTACTGGTACTGATGATAGCTCTTCTGATGATGATGGGGATAGCACTGGTGGTGGTGGTGATGGAACTGGGGATGGTGACGGTTAATGAATAATAAAATGTTTAACTTTAAGGATTTAAAATAATGGCAGTTAATAATAAGTTTATGCCTCAAAATGGTCTGTTTAATAACATATCAGTAGGAGATGTTCAAAGGAGTATGAACGCTGAAGAAGCTGCTCGTATAAATAATGCGGGAAGGGGTGCCCCTAACTATTACGCTCAATTAATTAGTAGAGCTGGGCAACAACAAGCAGAAACCGTTAAAAAGTTAGCCAAAACAGTTGGTGGTATGCTACCTGGACCAGACGCATCCGCAGGATTTGATAATCTTACTGATTTTTTACCGGGTCTTAAACAAGACTCTCGTTTAAATAAAGCGGTTAAGATAGAAAAAGATAAAAAAGAGATCATGAAGGTTCTTGGTGAATTTAAATCTAATGATGGTGTTATCTCTGAGGATGAGATGCGTCAAGGGTTTAGCCTGTTGATGTCCAAAGGGTATTCTAAGGAAGCACAAGATTTCCTTACGATGGCTCAAAATGAAGGGTTGCTTAAGTCTAAACAGGTTGCAGCTGCTAAGACATCAGGAAGTGGTACTGTAAAAGAGTCTTTAGTCTTTAAAAATAAGGATGGATATTATCAAACACTAACTTATACAGATGCTAGTGGGAATGCCAGTCAGCGTATGGTTCCTTTAATGGGTGCTCCTAAGTTTAATTCAGAAACAGGAGGTAAGAGTATTCCTGTTGACACTAAAGGAGAAGACTTTACAAAAAGAGTAGAATTTATACGACAAAAAGAAGGTATTAAAACGAAACAGACTCGACTACGAGATAAATACAAAACTGCATTGGAGAAGAGTGTAGATTCCGCTAAGGCAACCCTTGATAGACGTACTGATGAACTACAACAAAAGCTTGATATTGATAAAAATACGGCTATGAAACGTGCAGGTGCTGAGTTGATTACTGAACGTGAACATATTACATCTGGTAGTCTCGCTACCACTGCATTACCTAAAGCAGAGGCTCTTTTAGCTATTTCTAAATCAGGTAACTATAAAAGTGGTGATGCTGCTTCAGCAATCAAAAGGTTCAAACGTATCTTCGGTATTGAGGGTACAGATGAAGCTGTGTTTAGACAAGGTACTCAGATGATGCTTCTTAAAATGCTTAAGCCTCTAATGGGTGCTAAAGCAACTGATCAAGATTTGATTGAACTTAAGGAAGCCTTTGCTAGACCTGCTAACTCTAGAGAAGCTAACGTTGTTTTCCTTAATGATTTCATATCAAAGGCTAAAAAAGACATTAAAGCAGCTAGGTACTTTTCATCAGACCCTGAGGCTACTCTATCTGGTTGGTTCAATAAACAAGATAGGTTTGCTCAATTAGGTACTACACCTACTCCTATAACACAACGCCGTATAGGAGAAATGATTCGTAAAGGTGGAGATGCTTATAAATGGAATGGCACTACATGGGATAAACAATAATGAGTGGATTAACTGACGAACAACTCTTTGGAACTCCTGTAACTCCTCAGGCTCCTCCTATATCTGCTTTAGGCACTCCTGTAGCTCCTAAGGTTGCTCCTGTATCTACAGGGATGACTGATGCAGAGTTATTTGGACCTGAAACTGTAGAACAACAAGAAGACCCTCGTTCTTATTTAGAACAAGCTTCTGCATTTATCTCAGATATGTCTGTAGATAGTGTCTTAAAACACCTTAAGAAGCATGGTGAACTACCTGGAGGTCTAGGAGGTGCTGCTGTTGGTGCTTTGATTGGTTTTCTTAGTCCTATGCCGGGAGGAACTTTAATAGGGTCTATTATCGGAGGAGGTATAGGTTCTGGTGGTGGTTCTGCTACTTCAGATGTCCTTATGTCTAAGAAAAAAGGTCTAGAAGCTCTAGATGATATTAGCTATGTAGATGCTTTGACAGAGGCAGGTCTTAGCGTTGGTATTGATGTAGCTACTTTAGGACTAGGACGTTACGTAGGTAAACCTATATGGAATGCTATTAAGAATAGGATTTCTAATGGAGAGGCTTCACAAGTAGTTAAGGAACTAGCTGAAACAGGTGGTTTAGGTGCAGCTGATGTAGGAGAACAACAAGCACGTTATCAGTCTCAAGCGTTACTTGAGGGTACTGGTGAAACATTAACTAAATTTAGCTTAGGACTTACTGATTCTTTAGGGGCTACTTTGGAAAACTTAGGTAGACACAGTATTGGTGGTGCTGGTCGATTTGAAAACGCACAGAAAAGAATCATAGGTGTCGTTAGTGAACGTCTACAGGAGTTTTCTAATATCACTTCTTTACCTTCTAACTCCTTTGGTAAGATGTTCACAACAGCATTAGATCAAGGTAAGGAAGCTGTTAAAAATGCTTACAAAGCAAACCAAGATATGGTCTTTAAACAAATGGGTAAGGAAGCTATTGATTATAGAGCGGCTAAGAAGGCTATCTTTGGTTGGGAAAAGGCTGGTATAACCAAGACTACTAATGGTATATCAAAACTAACACCTAATGAATTAAACATGATTGATGCACTTAGACCTCTTATAGAGAAGAGAGGTAGCCCTAGAGAGTTATTAGACTTAGATAATAAACTTCAAGAGGTTGTTGAAGCTGCAAAGAAAGCTGCCTCAACTGGTACAGAAGTAGGCAGAATTAAACTATTTCAGAAGAGGGTTAAGAATGGTATCACTACGACTCTAAAAGAGGAAGTCTCCCCCAATGCTGCTAAAAGCTTCAGTCGTATGAACAGAGACTATAGGCGTGGGCTTACTTCTTTATTCCCTGAAATTAACAAGAATATGGTTAAGAAGTTAGATGCTGGTGCATGGACAAGGATAGGTGATACATTAGCTGGTGGGGGTGATCCAGAGAGTATTAAAGCAGCTGTAGGTTCATTGAAAACAGCATACCGTAGAATGTCTCCTATTGCACGTAAAGAGGCTGGTTTACCTTCTCTAGAAGTTATGGAACGTCATCTAGCTTCTGGTTATATTGTAAACAAGTTAGGTTCTTTAACTAAAGAAGCTATGGACCCTAGGAAGTTCATGAAGGAAGCTATTAACCTTCAAGACTCTACATATGCTGCATCAGCAAGAGAAGCTTTAGGGGTTAAAAAGTTTAATTCTTATAAGAAACTAGTTAACCTTATGTCTCATGCTCATGATACACCTAAGGCAGGTATGTTCAGTCTTGTACAAAGGGCTAAAGAAGCTTCAGCTGTTAGCTCTGTAGCGTCAGCTATAACCCGTGGAAGTGCTCAACTTGCCATAAGTGCTACTGGTAAGGTAGCAGGTCTCTTTTTACTTCCCTATGTCTTCTCACGTGTCGCTACGAACCCTAAGAATGTTAATAAAATGATTGCTATTAACGCTATGGGTGAAGGTAAAGAACTTGTGAAGACAAAAGTAGCTGCTAGTATTATTAATGATATTGTAGCTGAGATGGTAAAAGAAGGTATGTCTGAAAAAGAAATAGAGGCTAAATTTAGGGGTGACTAATGGCTGAGAAAAACAAATACGAAAAAGGTGGTCATAAGTTTTCAGGTTATAACAAACCTATGCGTACACCTAAGAAGAACAAGAAGTTTGCTGTCTTAGCTAAACAAGGTGATGATGTACGCCTAGTTAGGTTTGGTGATCCTAACATGTCTATTAAAAAAGATCAGCCAGCAAGAAAGAAAAGCTATTGTGCTAGATCAGGTGGTATAAAAGGTAAGAACAATAAACTTAGTGCTAACTACTGGTCACGTAGGAAGTGGGAATGTTAAAAGCATTACTAGTATCAATACTTTTTATTTTTTTAGGAAGTAAAGCGTATGCCTACTCAAAAGATGACTATGTATTTGTTGCTTATTTATGTAACGACATAGAGCCTTTATTACGAATAGTTGCAGAAGATACTAGAGATGTTTCTAAAGCAGGTGAGTTAATGAAATATCAATTTTCTTCAGGTAACTGTGTAGGATTACGTCCACTTGAATTAAAAGTTAAAGAGGTTATCGTAACTTATAAAGATGCAAACAATAATAAAACACAGTTGCTTTCTTTAGATACAGGGAGTGCAAATTCTTTTATTGTTGTTCTAGTACCCAAAGGTGCTTCTATTTAAAATAAGAATAGAAGTAACAGGAGTATTAAATCCATTAGAGCTTTAATCCTTTTTTAATATATTAACTTTAAGTCTTTCAAGATATATAGCACCATCTAGTAACTCTTCAATAGCATTATCAATCCAACCAGCTGTATCTATGTCTTCTCTTTCCATAGTGCATCCATATTTTTTTATACCTTCCTTACTTCTATCTGATATACGTTGAATAACTTTAGACACTATAGGATCAGGGTCATCTACAATACCCCAGCGTTCTTTTAAAAACTGTTCATACTCTTCATCTTCTTTACTACGTATATTATCCATAAATTTTTCTTTATCATTATAGCTCATATCATTAACTCCTTCCAAGATATAGGATAAAGGCTTAACATCTCTTTGTCAAGCAGTTTAGCTACATCCTGTGTCTCTTTCTGTGTGTGTTCATCAAGTCGTAATTTACATACTCTTGCCCAAGCAGATAAACTACCTGTCCAATACCACTCTGTGTACATAGACTGAGGTAAGACCATACGTGCTTGTTCAGGGCATACACCTACTTTAAGCATCCTGTTGTAAACAGTAAGCTGTTGTTTATATAAAGTATCAAGACCCCATAGACGATTAACTACTTCATCACTAGACCCTTGTTTTACATTAGAAGCCCTCTTACGCCAATCATAAGGAACGTAGAACTCAGGCTCACTATCTACATACCTACGACTAACCTCATTCCATACCATGCCTATCTGATGTTTAGCTAACTGTCTCGCTACAAAGATAGGTGCTTTAATACGAAAGGTAGACTGACAGTGACCAAAAGGGGTCCAGTGATTATGACGTGCTAGATACTTAATTAACTTAACATCTTTTTCTTTAATAGTGTTTTGTTTAGTATCTTCTAACTCACTTGTTTTATCAAAGCTTACACGAGCCGCATTTACTACAGTAAGATCAGTACCCATGTTATCAATATAAGTTACTCGCATGTTTTAGAACCTGTATCTGGATCAATAAAACAAGCAGTACCTTCATTTACATTTTGTTCTGGTTCTATTTTGTTTAAAATACCATACCTTTTACCAGCTAATCTAAATGTAGTTACTCCCTTAAGCTTACCTTTCCAAGCTTTAAGATAAACTTCCTTAAACTCTTCAAAGGTTACTTTATCCCCTACGTTTACAGTCTTAGATACAGCAGAGTCAATAAAAGGTTGTACTGCTATCTGCATATTTAGGTGATCATCTACTGTTAACTCATCAGTAGTTTCACACTTTAGGTCTAAGTAGTTATAAGCATAATCTTTTAAGCGTACAATCTTAGGACCATCTTCAGTTTGAACTGTACGATCTAACTCATGTTGAAATACTGGTTCAATTCCTGATGAAACATTATCTGCTGTAAAGCTAATTGTACCTGTAGGTGCAATAGAAGTTAAGTGACTATTTCTCATACCTTGTTCACTTATTTTATCTCTTAAATCTTTAGGAAGTTTAGATATAAAACCACTTTTGATATAAGAGTTTTCTTCGTACAAAGGAAAAGAACCTTTCTCTACAGCTAAGTCTGAAGATGCCTCAAAAGCACAGCAAGCTAACGTCTTAATAATTTTACGTGTAAGTTTAGTACCGTTTACAGACCCATACTTTATACCACACATTGTTAACATATTAGCAAGACCTGTAATACCAAGACCCATACGCCTCTTTTGTTTAGCCTCTACCTCTTGTTGCTTAAGAGGATAGTTAGTACGGTCTATAACATTATCCATAGCTCTAACTACATTAGGAATATCTTGTTTAAACATTTCTAAATTAAACTTATTATCAGAGATAACTGTCTTTTTATATACATACTTAACTAAGTTAAATGATCCTAGTAAGCAAGCACCATAAGGCGGTAGGGGCTGTTCGCCACAAGGGTTAGTAGCTTCAATAGTCTCACAGTAGTATAGAGGGTTATCTTCGTTAATACGATCAAGGAATAATACTCCAGGCTCTGCCCAATCCCATGTGGACCTCATAATCTCATCCCATAGTTTACGTGCATCTATAGTATCATACTGTTGACCTTCAAACTTAAGAGTAAAAGGTTTACCTGTCTGAACGCAACCCATAAACTCATCAGTAACACCTACTGAAACATTAAAGTTAGTAAGCTCTCCTTCATTTCTTTTGGCGCGAATAAACTCCTCAATATCAGGATGATCTACTCGCAACACAGCCATCATGGCTCCTCTTCTATGACCAGCAGATACAATTGTTCTACACACAGCATCAAATATTCGCATAAAAGAAACAGGGCCAGAAGCGGTACTATCGAGAGACACAATACGGTTACCGTTGGGACGAATACGACTGAAATCATAGCCAATCCCACCGCCCCTACGCATAGTTTCAGCGGCTTCTTTAGCCCTGTCCATAATACTGTCCATACTGTCTTCAATAGTGCCTGAAACGAAACAATTATACGCTGTAACATCACGAGGACTCCCCATAGCTGCTTGAACTCTACCTGCTGGCATAAATCTCTGATTTAAAAATAACTCTTTAATTTCTTTACGATGTTCTTCTGTATCAGCCATAGCTGCTGCGATACGAGAGGATGCTTCTTCAAAAGACTCGTTAGGTAAACGATACTTCTGAGAGTGTAGTTCATCACAAGAGGGTACTTGAGGTCCAAAAGTCATATTAATACTCCTTCTTTTTATTAGCTAATTAAATCTTCTAGGTAAGGTTCTTGATAATTCGGACCTTTAGTTACTTTACCATCTTCTCTATAAATAGGCAACCCATCGTCATTTAGTTTTGACATGTTACTTCTATGAACCCTATTGAAAACAACTTCAAAATTATTACTAATAGGATTTATACTAACTAGAGTACCGCTAAGAACATACTGTAAATCAGCTAGTTCTTTTAAAAGATGTGCCCAATCTTTTTTACTACCTTGTTTACCCCTTTCAAGTTCCATTTCAAGTACTTCAATAGCCTCTACAACCTCGTTCATCTCTTCTAACATAAGAGACTTTCTTAATTGAAGTAAGCTTACACGAGGAGCTGATGAAACTTCAAGGCTCATTGCCTCGTGAAACTCAACTACTTTTTCTTCCCTTGTTTTATTTGTCAACATAGTATACTCCTAATTAAAAGGATGTATGTTATCACTTAAAGAAGATATATTCTTACTAGGTAACTCACAGCTATCAAGTAAAATATTTACAGCTCTAGTAAGTAACATGTAAGTGGTCTTATCAAAATCAGGCTTCTTCATATCTTCTGCTAAAAGTCTTACTTGTTCCATTCTCTGTACAAGTATGTCTGGGGGAAACATAATAAACCTCTCCTCTTCTTCCATACCATCCATTAATTATCTCCTTTATTCATCATACAATATAAAATCATCAATGTCTATATCATATATATCCCGTAAACTTTCTAATCTTTCCTCTATCTTATCTTCAAAAGCTTCGATTAGCTCTTCAGTGGAGATATCAAGTATATCACATAGTAATACAGGATCAGTTATATTACACAACCTTATTTTAAAATCTTTATCGCTTAAAGGCATCACGAATATTATCCACCGTATACCAGCGAATACTTTCTTTTTCACACCATTGAGACATATTCATTTTACTTCCCTTTCTTAGTTTTTTAACGGGATTATAGAGTAGGAAAATTAATTCAGATTTATCATCAAGGCAATCCCTAATTGCTTTGTACTTCTGAGTATCTCCTACTCTAAAAAACCCCTTCACTTCTATTAAAAAGTTTTTAGTCTTAGTCTCTCTTACAAAATCAGGTATATAATTTCTATGTACAGTATAAGGTACTTTTATTGGCTCATATTCACATAGGTTACCTAAGACATAAGCTACTTTTTCCTCAAACTTATTACGAAACTTTTTATTTTTCACTGTTAACAACTTTGACAGGCTTCTTAACTACACTTGCTTTTGTTTCCCGTAGTAAAGCTTGTGTCATACCACCTGTTTGGGAGATAAAAGGAGAGCCGTGTAATGACCACCCTTCATTTAACAACTTACAAATAGTCTCCTCAAAGCGGTCATGTCGTGGTGTGTTTACAACTTTAAATTCAATAGCCATTTTAATTCCTTTTCAATTCAATTACGTTAGGTAGTTTTACAACTTTAGTAAGGAACCTTGGACCTGTAGAATAAGAAAAGGTTCTTACATTTGGATAACAATGTTCTTTATATTGACAGTAAGAACACATAGTGGATAGCTTTAGGTTTCCTGACTTCCCATCTTCTACTGGTTCTGAGCATAGAGATGGACGGGTCTCTTCCTTTACAGTTTTCTTTATATATTCGACACGCTCTACAATATCTTCACTGTAGTAATCATACATAGGATCGTTCTTATTGTCAAGGTCATATTCAAGCACACAAATGTGACCATTCTGTTTATCCATTGCTAACCATGCCCACTTACGTTTACCTTCTGAATGAGCATATGCTTTGATCTGATCAATATAACCGAAACTATCATTCATTGCTAATGAACGATCTTTAAACTTTTTATATCCATAACTACTTGTAGACTTAACGTCAACAACTACACCATCAATCGTGCAATCCATATGTCCTTTAACGCCATTAACTTCACATTCTTTTTGCTCATCCTTAACTTCATGTCCAGACATGCGAGTAAGAAAGAGGAGCATCTCTTCTATAAGGTGACCATACATAAATTTAATATATGTATTAGGGGTAATCTTCTCACCTGAAAATTTATTATAACCATACCATTGAACAAGAGCTGGCCTACCTATAGCAGATAACCGTAGTTTACTGGCTCTACCATTGTGAGGTAAGAACTCCTTTTTCATAATATCTTTCATACCTTCACCAAATTTTTCAATCTCAGCTTCAACGTCAACACCTGAAGGAACATTACGATCCTTCATAAGGGTATAGATATCTTCTACTAACGTATTTAATGTTTTACTCATAAAATATCTCCAGTTAATGTGTCTCTGCCCATGTGTTACCCACCTTGTATTCGCCATCTAAAGGACAGTTAAGATTAAATTGAATACCAGCCGCTTTAATACATTCTACTGCTAACCATCCAAACTTTTCTGCTTGTTCTTCTTTTACCTCTACTTGAAATTCATCATGTATATTACCTACAAACTTATAATCTACTTTATGTAAAGTAGCGTACTCATCTAATATAGTCAAGGCTTTTTTCATTATAATAGCACCTGCTGACTGTAATAATGTATTGAGTGCAGCATGAGAGCTTCTTATGATTAACTTTCTCTTGTCCAATCCTTTGAGGTATCCTCGAACAGAGGCATTTGTAACTCTTTCTCGTAGTACTCTAAGAGAAGGCGTATTTTCGAGAAATACACGTTTAAGTTTTGCTCCATCTCCTTTAGAACCTCCGACAATACTTCCGATTTTTGCGTCTCCTGCACCGTAGAGGAAAGCATAGATAAAAGTTTTAGCACTGTCTCTTGTCTCAAGGCCAGCAGCTTCTTGGTTTGTAGTATGGATATCGCCGTGTAATATTGCATCTGTATACTCCTTATCGTCCATGTAGTGTGCTAACATTCGTAACTCAAGGCCAGCGGCATCTACACCTACTAGCTTATAACCCTTAGGTACAATCCAACACCCTCTGCACTGATCTCCATAAGGAGAGTACACTGAGGGTACTTGAGCCATATTAGGGCTGCTATGAGTCATACGTCCCGTCACAGCGCCTATAGTATTAACATAACCATGTACCCTAGCATCTTTATCATCTACAGCTAAAAACCAAGAGTACACTTGAGCAATACGCTTCTGTAAAAGCAGGTACTCACCTATAAGTACAGCTTCTGGTATATTTGTAACTTTACTAAGAACTTTCTCATCTACTATAGGGTGGTTTTTCTCTGTGAAATCAACAGGTTTCCATCCAAAGAATTGTAAATGTTTTCCAATTTGTTGTCTTGATCCTAAATTAAACTCTTTAAAAGATACACGGCTAAATGTACCACATACATTAGCTATCTCATCACCTAAAAATTTAAGACCTACGGTACTTAAGCTACCATCTTTCTTATAACGAGGTGTTATCTCTTTAACAAACACAGGTAATGGTTTAAAAACTTCCCTAACCTTTTCTTCTACATGCATTTGTCTTGATTTTAAATCACCAAGTAAAGATAGACATTTTTCTTTATCTAATAACCATCCTTGTTCAACTTGTTTCGTAATAATCGCTTGAACTTTATGTTCCAAATCAATACTTGTATTACCAAATGGAGCCAGACTCTCTGACAGAGTAGTATAAACTTTCTTGGTAAGTTTAAGATCATTGATACAATACTCAAGCATCTTTGAATTAAAATTAGACCAGTCATCATAATCTCCTTTAGGAAATTCTAGTCGTTCACCCCATGCCTTAAGAGAGTGACCACCTTCTCGTTGTGGGTTCTGTAAACGTGATAGGATAAGCGTATCAATTATCTCCAAGCCACTTGAGAAGGAAATATCTGCAAGCTTTGTTAACACGGGAGCGTCGAAATCTATGAAGTTGTGCCCTACTATTTCGTCGTACTGATCTAAACATTCTTGTAATTCCTTCTTGTTTATAGGGTATGTAAATGTCTTTACTTCATCTGTTTGAAAATCTAATGTACCTACCATCCATATCTTATCTACGGGTAAAACAGTGGTTTCTATATCGACTATAAGCTTCTTTGTTGTTGACAACACTTTCTCCTCTTTTCATAGCTATATGTTCTAGTCGATGGCAGTTACTACATAGTATATAACATTTATTAGCTTCGTCAATAACTTTCTTATTTACTATTTTTGCTCCCCATTTCCAGTTACAAAGAGACATTGTCTTATCCTTAGGGTTTCTATGGTGGAAATCAAATATCTCTACGGGAAAAGACTTATAACATGCTTGGCATAAACCTTTTGTCTTCTCAATAATATATGCTTCTTTATTCTTTTTCCTTAACTTATTCCTTTTAATATTATATTCAGAATTCTTCATCAGCTACCGCTTGTATCTCAGGTGGGTTTCCAGCTACCATGCGTCCTGTTTCTTCCTCATAATACAACCACCCTGCATGTCCTGTACGTCCTGTACGTCTACACTTAACTAATTGTACTTTAGTAGAGTTACTAGTATAAACGTCCTCAGACATTTTATCACGGCTTAATAGTAGAGTATTAAAAGCTATTTGATTAATTGATCCAGAACCCTTCATATCATATTCGTTAACATCGTGTGGGTCTTTTACATTAGGTTTCCTCATATGGCTAATAATAATTATAGATACACTTGTCTCTTTAGCAAGTTTAAGACAACGATCCATAAAGACATCTATAGTCCCATTCTCATCTGACTTCACAGCCGCATGTAGAGGGTCTAAGATCAATACATCACAGTCCATCCCCTTAACCATCCAACGCATCTTAGAAAACAACTCATCTACGTCTGATAGACCTTGATGATCATACATAAAGACTTTTTCATTCTTTTTAAAGTCGTTATAAAATTCAAGATATGCTGAATTATCACGTTTATCCATAGGTGTTACTGCAATATTCTCACCACTGTGTAATGAAACAATCCTTTCTGCTATTTCACCTTTATCTGCCTCTAGAAAAACAGCCCCTACCTTCTTATTATTTTCCTGTACCATATCATATAACAAATTATAGACTAAAGTAGTTTTTCCTACGGATGTTAGCGCACCTATCACAGTCACCTCTCCCGCTGCAAGACCACCGTTCATCATAGTGTTTAAAGAACCCCATGCCTTAGGTAGTGGGATTATTTCTTCAGTACCACGTTTAACAAAAGCATCCCATACAGAGTCATCACCGAAAGATACTATGTTTGTAGGACGGTAAGCTTTAGCATCCCACCAACAAGAAATAAATTCTGTTATACGTGCTTCTTTAAGCATGTCACCAGCATCTTTAAGAGGTAGTTTTACTACTTTAGCCTTATTGTGGCTAAATAATGGTAGGATAGAGTCAACAGCTCTCTTACCTGCATCGTCATTATCAAAACATATGATTACATTCTCAAAGCTCTCTAAGTAATCCAAAGAATTTTTTATATCATTCAAAGCAGATGCTGCACCATGTTTAATAGAGACTACAGGCCACTTACCTTTAAATATTTCTGCTACTGCTAAAGCATCTAGCTCCCCTTCTGTAATTGTAATGTACTTACCACCTTCACGCCACAAATGTTGCCCAAATAAACCTGTATCTTGTAAAGTACCTTCCACATGAAAATTCTTACCAGCAACTGTTCTAACTTTAACACCAATAGGACTACCTTCTTTATTATGGTAGGGGTAGTGGTGCTTAATAACAACCCCTTCCTTAGTCTCTAAGGTAACACCAAACTTTTCTACAATAGATTGCGATATCTTCCTATCTTTAATTGAACTAGACACGCCTGTCATTTCTAAAACCTTTGCTACTTGTTTAACTGGTTTAATATAACTAGTTTTATTATCCCTTTCACTATGTCGGCAATTAAAACAAAAACTATGCCCATCTGAATACTTTACCAGATTATCACCTTTGTTATCCCCACCCCTCGAACGACATGAGGGGCAGGGAACTCTAGTAATTACACTATTGATGTTAGTGTCTAACATTTAAAAATCTTCTTCGTCTTCACTACTTCCTGAGGACATTTCAGCATATTCTAACACCTTAATTTTTTTAATATAAGTAGCTACGCCGTATGTAGGGTGTGGGTTACCTTCAGCCCATAAAATCTTAACCTTTGAGCCATAAGGAATATGCTTAGATACGATATTATCCTCAACATCAAGCACAGGGAAATCAGGGTACTTTGTTACAAACTTCCTTTGTGCTTTGTTCTTATACTCTCGTACAATCACACCCGACTCTTTTAACGCTTGAGCTTCGTCATCTTCCATTGTTATCACTAAAGAATACTTACCAGTATCTTGTCCGTTATACCGTTCAGTTTCCGTAAGATCACAAAATGCTACAATACCTTCAACAATCATATTAATGAAACTCCTTACTAAGTGTTGTTACTGTTTTAAATATAGTGATAATTTTTAAAATGTCAAGTCATTTATTCTCCTTAATTGTCATCTGTGGGCACAACCTTCCAAGCTCTATCCGAAACTTCTGATAATTCTTTACATTTAGCTGTCATTATTGTTACTTGATCACAAAGATCATAACACCCTGAGGTGCTTTCATCCCTATCAAGTGCGTCTAAGACCCTTATCTTCTGATTAAGACTATCTATTAGCTCTGACATACCCGTCAGAGTCTGTCTTTTCATATTATTGGTATGCATTAGGAGTCTCCTTTCCATCTATCCAGTAGTTTAACTCTTCTATAAACTCTTCCACCATACGTAAATCTAGATCATCTATAGGGCTGTTCGTCACCCCTTCGATATAATTAATAAGTGTTTTATTTAATTGTTTTTTATCGGTCTTTTTAATTGTCACTATCATAGTTTTTAATCCCAAGTATAAAATTTATGTTCATTTATTTCTACGGTTTTTTTAAATACTTTACTCCATGATGGTTTTACACTTTTTGCATGATAAAACAAGGCCCCCTCTGTAATATCTACGTAAGAAAAAGTACCTTTTAGTATCTCATACGCTAAACCCCGTGCAAACGCAAAGCTTTTGATGTCTAAAGGAGTGTCGCTTTTACCGTCACAGTACCAACTAAACTGACACTTGTTCTTTATAGGATACTTCACACTAGGGGTTCTAATACTTTTAGTGGTAGGCCCTTGGTAAACTACCCCACAGACATCATTAGGGAACCTTTTATCCTCCACCCTGTTAAGTACTACCGCAGTCACTGCTAACATGCCTGCAAGGCCCTCAGAACGCGCCTCATAATACATGTTTTTACTAAGGCAGTCTACTTCCTCAGTAGGTGATATTACCATGCCAATTAAGACTAGTTCTTTAAACATTTTCCGCAGTTCCTTTTATTAATAAAGCTACAGTTTTAAATGACGGCCCTAAAAAAAGTAATCTTCCTTTTTCTGCTGTAACGTCCTTCCCATTTCTACTTAGAGAAAAAACCCACCCTTGATCTTCTAAGACTAATTGTTGACATATGTCACATGCAGTTGTAGTAGCCTCAGGGACATGACGCACATGCCCACATTTTGAACAAATTTTAGATTTAGACATCACCATCAAGCTCCATTTCTACTTCAAATTTTATAGGTATACAGTCGTAACAATTGTTATAGCAATCGTTTAATGACTCCATGAGTTTATCTAAAGTTTTAAAAGAAAAGACATCCTCTAAACTTACTTCCCCGATTTTTTTACCACCCTTAGGATAATTATTTGTACCATCAGGATAGTTAGTTTTAATTGTTATTTTAATATCCATTATCTTCTTTCAATAAGTTACTCAAAACTTGATGAACCTCAGAGGCCTCAGGGAGAGCTTGGCGTTTGCTCTCGCATCTCTCCCTTAGATCATCAAACCCTAAACATAATTCAGGGTCTGAAGTCCCTTCGTCTAATAAAATACACTCTCTCCAACCACCTGTTTCAGAGTCGTATCCTCTTGATGCATAATGGCACATCTCACAATGAACACCACTAACAAAGACATCTGAAACTAGTTTCCACTTATTTTTTGACATATCATTCCTTTAAAATATTAAATTTTTTTATTCT
>TARA_R110000787_G_scaffold144039_3_pt1 | contig 19697 bp, 30 predicted proteins | sample TARA_R110000787 | Tara Oceans TARA_R110000787 (sample SAMEA4397920) | marine metagenome | biome: Polar Biome; feature: [DCM] deep chlorophyll maximum layer (ENVO:01000326); material: water (ENVO:00002006), including particulate matter (ENVO:01000060) such as... | depth 35 m | reverse complement strand
TTTAAACCACACAGAGGAGAGTGATGGTGGTAAGATGTTCAACCCAATTGTTGTCAGCTGCTGTAGAGCGTTGATGACAGAACCGCTTAACAACCTGCTGGCTAGAATGGCTCAGTTGTCGGGTGTTAAACCAAAGGAGAAAAATTATGACTGATGAAGAGTTTGAAGAGTTTGCAGCAGTGGCTGCAGCCTATGGTACGAATCACACAACGCAAGAGCCTTTGGCTTGGATAAGCAGCTATGAACTGAACAAGGTAGCCACCGCAAAGCCAACAGGCGAGGACGATGAAGACGTAGCGCCGGGACAGCAATTGACATCCGTTACTTTGTCAACAAAAAAGCACAGTTACTATGGTGAGATACCGCTATACACTGTATCAAAGCGTGAATGGGTAGGGTTGACTGATGAGGACATAAACAGCCTTACTAGCGGTTGCTATGAAGACAAGAGCATTTATCAGCTTATCAGGGCAGCTGAGGCTTTGTTAAAGGAGAAGAACTAATGACTGATGAAGAACTAAAACAAGCAATTGATGAGCTGAACGATATGGAGACAGAGCAAGACGTAGCAGCCCTAGAAAAGAACATTGCTTTAATACAACGTAAGTGGGCAGGTCTGTCTGATGAGGACTTTCACCGCCTTCAGGGTTACTATGAAGACATGATTATTTATCTAGTTTTCAAGTTAGCTAAGATAAAGGAGAAAAACACATGAGCTACGTAATAGAAACCCGCATCAAGCAGGGCTGGGTTAACTTAAACCTAACAGGTGCAGCCGCCAGCTACGACACAGTGGCACAGGCTCAGGAGGTCATTGATGGTGCAGTGATCATGTTAAACGACAGCAAGCACGTTACTAAACTAGTGGTTGCTAAGTCCACCTTTCGAGTGAAGAAACTATGATGACTATCAAAACATTCAGCTGCGTACTCTACTCCGACCCATCACATGCATGGGCAAAAGTTAAGCGTGATGTGCTGGTTAACCTACACATTGCTGAGCATGTCAGTGCATTCAGCTACCAGCGTGGTGACTATGTCTACCTTGAGGAAGACAGTGATTTGTCTCTGCTTGAACAAGCACTAAACGAGCGAGGCACAAGGCTGGTCTACAAAGAGAAGGGTACAGACAACCTGAGCCGCATTAGAAGCTACGAACGGTACGAGCATGTCTAAGCTGGTGTTGTCCTTGCTGTTGGTGTTACCACTAGCAGCAGCGGCACAACCCTATGCTAGGCAGGCTAAGTGTTTAGCAGACAACCTACACGCAGAGGCAAGAGGTGAATCATTGGCAGGCATCAAGGCTGTTGCCAGTGTTGTGCTGAACAGGGTGAAGAGTAAGAGATGGCCTAACACAATCTGTAAAGTGGTATATCAACACAAGCAATTTAGTTGGGCTAACAACTACCACGCTCGCTACCCAACAAATGTTGCATACACGCAACACGTTCAGCTTGTTGTGTCGAAGGCAATTGCAGGTAAACTAAGGGACAACACAAGAGGTGCAACGCACTACCACACACTAGCAGTGAAGCCCAGCTGGAGTAAGAGGTTGGTTAAGATTAAGACCATAGGGTTTCATGTGTTCTACAGATATAAACGCAAAGGATAGACATGCCATTGACTAAGGTGTTGAAGGGTAAGGACAGTAAGACCTACCACATATATAAACAACCAGCCCCTAATGAGTGGGTTCTTATTGGTACATCGGAGAGTAGGCGTGATGCCATATGGAGAGCTAAGATGGCCTCACGTGTTAGCCCTGAGCTGTACGAGGTATTCTTTATAGACGGTAAGCAGGTGGATAAGGAACGAGAGGATGACTAGCTACTTACATGGCCTTGCCAATGGGCTGCGTAAGCAGCAAGCGCAGCTGCCTGACGATCCCCTTTACATGTGTGGATGGGATGCTGGGTCACTTGAACTAAACCTAGAGATTGAGAAACATAATGAACTACTTAGAAACATTGAAGCAAGACGTAGCAGCACACACAGTGGCAGAAACAATGTCACTAGAGTGTCAGCTACAAGTTATTAGCTACATCATTCATGATGCTATGTTAGCCTCTGAGCGTATTAGGCGTGACCTGTCAGCGCAGGACAGCATGCACCTGTACAAGGTAGGAGGCACAGACTAAGATGGAACGCTACATGCAAGAGGTAATACGCAAGGGTGTGACTGTCTATCGCTACAATCCACCTAAGCTAGCCGCAACTGAGGAGGTAGTTGTTCCTAAATACTTAGGTGCTGACAAAGAAGCAGCCGCCCTGTATTGCATGGAACAGAACATTTTATTAGATGAATGGCGCAAGGAAGGTAAGCGCTTACTTAACTTAACAGAGCAGTCAACGGTGGGTGATGTCATCAAGGCATACAAACTTAGTCACTTCTTTGAGCGGTTAGAAAAGAAAACAAAGACCAGCTACACCGACTGCCTTAACAGCTGGTATGATTCTAAGGTGGGCGGTAAGAGTTTGTTGTCATGCAAGTTGAAGGTGTTAACAACACCACTGTGCCAAAACATCTATGATGATCATGTTGGTTCTAGCATTACGCAGGCCAACCATTCACTAGCAGTTTTTAAGGTGGTGTTCTCCTATGCAGTGAACAGGGGATACATCACACGCAATGCATTCAGTGGTGTCATACGCAGCACCAGTCGGCCACGTAAGGTGGTGTGGGAGCGTGAACATGTTAGAGCATTCCTGAATGTAGCTTTCAGTAGGTTTGAGTGGCGCAACATAGGCATCATTGTTAATATGGCTTATGAGTGGGGTCAACGGCTGGGCGACATGCGTAACCTAAAGTGGGAACAATACAACCTTGAGACAGGTGTACTTACATTGGTACAGAGTAAGCGAAGAGCTAAGGTGACCCTGCCTACAAGCAAAGGTCTGCAGGTTATGCTGGAACAGCAACACAAAGAGTTTGGATGGCAGCAATACATTGCACCATCAGGCAGCAGAGGTAAGGACAGGAAGTTCATACCCTTTAGTATTCAGCGGGTGTCCCTCATAGGCAACAAGATAATGGTTGAAGCTGGGTTACCCGATGAGTTGATGCTGATGGATTTAAGACGCACAGCAATAACAGAGATGGTTGAGCATGGTGTACCATTACCTTCCATCATGGCACTTAGTGGTCACAGTTCACCAAACAGTTTGACACCTTACATTAAACACACGCTGGCTGGTGCTTCAAATGCACAGACCATGCGTAACTTTCCACAGGAACTTTTATGAGCAACAAGTTTAATTTAGTAAAGCATGCTGATGAGCAGATAGCAGCGACACGTGTAGCATGTTATGGCTTTGTCATTATGATGGTTGCATGTTTGTTATTTATATTCTTGGTGGTGTAAAATGATATCAGGCATAGACATAGATGACTTAGTAGGGGATGCTAAGACCTACAAGATAAGTACAGACGGCAGCACCTGCGTAGACACAACATACTACTGGCAACCATTGGAGACAGCACCATATGGTGTTAAGCTTCAACTGCTATCCAAGTATGGTGTTGCAGTGTATGGTGTGCTGTCAGCCACACAAGTTGCAACGGGGTTCTGGGAATCGTGGTCACCACTACCTAAAAGGAAACCACAACAGACTACATGAGAAACATTAGCAGACACATATTCCTAAGCAACAGCGAACGGTTACGGCTAGACGATGCTGCTTACACACACAGAGAAAACAGAGAAACAAACATGACTATTGAATCAATTGCCCTATGGCACAAGCGTGCAAGACCTGCACCAACAACCAAAGCATTTAATGTACAGCTGGGTTGCCACCTAGAAGAAGTGGTAGAGATGTTAGAGACACTGGACATGAAGGCAGGACAGCACGAATATGATCAAGCCCTGTTCTACTTAAACAACTTAGCTGTTGCTTTTAAATATGGTGAAGCAACTGCTGACATTGTTGACCGTAGAGCTTTTCTCGACAGCATTGGTGATCAGGTTGTGACAGTAGTGGGTGTTGGTTATTGTGCAGGCATGAACGTGGTGGATGCAGTGGATGAAGTTAACATCAGTAACTGGAGTAAGTTTGATCACAATGGTGAACCAACCTTTGATGACAATGGAAAGATTGCTAAGCCAAACACATACCGACCACCGTTTTTAGACGGCATGTTCTGACATGAGCTTTGCAGAGACGCACCTACCCTGCAGCAACTGCCCAAGTAGTAACGCATTGTGTAGAAACGATGACGGGTCTACCTACTGCTTTAGCTGCCTCCACTATGAACCGCCAGAAGAAGGGACAGACCTTGTTAAACCATCGTCTACTAAACCAATGAAACAAACCGCTACAGCCCTGCAGATTGAAGCATTCAACAAGATGAGTGAGGGTAACAGTGTAAGCATATCTGACAGGCGTATCAGCGCAGCAACAGCGGATAAGTTTGGTGTTGTTAGGACTGCTACCAAGTTCTACTTTCCGTACAGTGATGCCAACGGAACAGTAGTTGCTGCCAAGATAAGAGACACCAAAGACAAAGCGTTTTCCATAGGTGTAAAGGAAGACCATGACTGGAAGGACGCTACCTTGTTTGGTCAGCAACTCTTTCCAAGTGGTGGTAAGTACATCACCATTGTGGAGGGTGAGTTTGATGCGCTTGCCTGTTACCAAATGTTGGGCAGTAAGTACCCAGTGGTGTCCATACGTAATGGTGCAGGCTCAGCACTGAAAGATTGCACAGCAAACTACGAGTGGCTTGACAGTTTTGAAACTGTGGTCATTAACTTTGATGGTGATGAGCAGGGTAGGAAGGCAGCAGAACAAGTGTCTAAGTTGTTCAGTGGTAAGTCAAAGGTGATGAAGCCTGACACTGAATACAAGGATGCATGTGACTGGTTGAGTGAGAGGAAGGAAGCAGCCTATGTGGACAGGTGGTGGAAGTCAGAGACAACCATACCAGACGGCATTGTGGCAGGCAGTAGTTTGTGGGAGGAGGTGTCAGCACCCGTTGCATCAGCTGATTGCTTCTACCCTTGGAAGGGACTGAACGACATTACCTATGGCATACGTAAGGGTGAGTTGGTAACAGTGACAGCAGGTAGTGGATTGGGAAAAAGTCAAGTGCTACGTGAAATAGTGTGGCATATAGTCAACAACAGTGTTGACAACATCGGACTTATGTTTCTGGAAGAGAGTGTTAAGAAGACAGCGCTGTCCCTCATGTCATTAGCTGTTGACAAACAACTACACCTACCTAATGAAGTTAGTTATGAAGAGAAGCGCAAAGCTTTTGATTTAACTATGGGTACAGATAGGTTGTACATGTTTGATCACTTTGGTAGCACCTCCATTGATAACATCGTAAGCCGTGTCAGGTACATGGCAAAGGGTTTAAGCTGTGGTTACGTATTCCTAGATCACTTGTCCATCATTGTGTCGGCACAGGACAACGGTGACGAGCGTAAGGCCATTGATGAAATTATGACCAAGCTTCGCATGTTGGTACAGGAAACTGGCATTGCCCTCATCATTGTCAGTCACCTAAAGAGACCAGTGGACAGGGGACATGAGGAAGGTGCAGCTACCAGCTTGGCTCAGCTACGTGGTAGTGCAGCCATTGCACAACTTAGTGACATGGTGATAGGATTGGAGCGTAATGGACAGGCAGCTGACCTTGATGCACGTAACACCACACAGATGAGAGTGTTGAAGAACAGATTTAATGGCATCACTGGCCCAGCCTGTAAGCTTAAGTATGACCACAGCAGTGGACGTATGTTTGAGGTAGAGGAACAGGATGAATCTTTATGACAGTATATTTAGACATTGAAACTAACTATGCACACGACACCATATGGATGTGTGCTACTAAAAAGGATGGTGTTGCAGCTGTTTGGTACAACAAGACTGGCCTTCAACAATACTTGGATGGACACGAAGTTGTAGCTCATGGTGGTATAGGTTTTGATTACCCTGTGCTGCGTAAGGTGTGGAACATAAACATTAAAGAGCAAGACCAGCTAGATACATTGGTGCTGTCTCGCTTACATAATCCTGACATAGCTCCCATCAAGATGGAAGAACCTGATGAAGATGAGGAAGGCATCGTTGTCCCTAAGAAGAAGACACCAACACCGCACAGTTTAGGTGCATGGGGTATTAGATTTAACCTGTACAAGGGTGACTTCACAGACTTTGATGCTGGTTGGTCGGAGGAAATGGAACAATATTGTGTACAAGATGTTAATATATTGGAGCGCTTGCACCGTCACTTGACGACAGTGCTGCAGCAAGATAAATTCGGTGACCGTTCTATTGAACTAGAACATCAGGTTGCCATCATTTGCCAAAGGATGCATGAAAATGGTTACAAACTTAATGAGCAGAAAGCTCAAACACTACTGGCTCAGTTGTCAGGTAGGATGGCTGATATTGAGGGTGAACTTCAGATTGTTTTTCCGGCTACAGTGGAAGAAACTAAAACACCACAGTACTACCAAGTGGTCACAGCTGATGGAACACTGGTTAGAGAAGTAACTAAGGGTGCTGTAAGGGACAGACTAAGAGAGATGGGTTACCCCCTAAAGCTAGCCGCTGCCGCTGTTGCTGGTCCACTCATCATTAAGGAGACACCATTCAACCCCGGCAGTAGGAAGCAGATAGCTGAGAGGTTGATAACAGCAGGTGCTAAGTTGTCTGTCAAGACTGAGAAGGGTTCTTACATCGTAGACGAAGATGTGCTGGCTGGCATCAACTTACCAGAGGCTGTTAAGCTTCTTGAGTATTTAATGGTACAGAAACGAGTGGCACAGATAGGTAGTTGGTTAGAAGCAATGGCAGATGATGGTAGGGTACATGGCTCAATCATTACCAACGGTGCTGTAACTGGTAGAGCTACACACAACAGTCCCAACATGGGACAAGTGCCATCATCAGGTAAGCCCTATGGTAGTGAGTGTCGGGAGATGTGGGAAGTACCAGCTGGTAAGAAGCAGGTGGGTGTTGACTTGTCTGGTGTTGAACTGCGTTGCCTAAGCCATTACATGCAGGACGCTGACTGGCAGGAGGTGTTGATGAGTGGTGACATTCACTGGCTCAATGCTAAGGCGATGGGTGTAGCAGACAAAGATGAGGTGTATGACAAGTCTGTTAGGGAGATGAAGGACAAGCGGGACAAGACTAAGACACTTACCTATGCAATCCTTTATGGTGCTGGGCCTCAACGTGCTGCTGACATCTTTGGATGTAGCCGTGCCAAGGGTAAACGTCTCATTGATAACTTCATTGACAACACACCAGCACTTAAACGGTTGAAGGGAAAGATTGTTAGACTGCATGAGAAGAACGGTACATTGACTGGGCTTGATGGCAGGGTGCTCCGTGTTAGATCGGCACACTCAGCATTGAACATCTTGTTGCAAAGTGCTGGTGCTATCCTTGCAAAGCAATGGTTGGTAGAGATGATAAAAGAGTTGCACAACAGAAACATATCTGTTAAGCTACTCGCATGGGTGCACGATGAAGTGCAGCTAGAGGTGGATGAGAAAGATGCGGAGGAAGTTGCCGCCGTTGTAATTGAAGCAGCTAAGATTGCTGGTGAGTTTTTTAGTTTCCGTTGTCCCATTGATGCCGAAGCACATATCGGTAACAATTGGAAAGACTGTCACTAATAACTTTCTTTTATTTTTACTTAGGAACATTAACATGACTGAAACAGAATCAATCAAAATCAAAGGTAAAGTTTACTGGGCACAGTTAAACAAACTAAACGACATGTCAAGCAAATACCAAGTTAACCTTGGTAACTTGAGTGACATTGCTGTCGCGGCACTGGAAAGTGCAGGTCTGAAGGTAGATGAGAAGGCTGGTATGGGTAAGTTTATCCTGTGCAAGAGTGACCGCCCCATCAAAGCCTTCTATGAAGATACAGAGCTGGATGCTAAAACTCTCATTGGTAATGAATCAGAGTTCAAAGCTTTGATTAAACCTTATGAATGGAGCTACAAAGGTAAGGCTGGTAAAAGCCCAAGCCTTCGTAAGCTAGTCATCACTAACCTCATTGAGTTTGGTGGTGGTGATCTCAACGATGATGACGATGTCCTGTAATCGTGGAGGCGTTACTCGATAGTGACATCATTGCTTATCGGATAGCGTTTGCCTGTAAGGAAGAAAGTGTGAAGCTGGCTCAATACACCATTGACAAAGCAGTTACAGACATTCTTCTTGCAGTGGATCATGACAGCCACTTCTATGATAGTTGGACACTTTACCTCACAGGTAGTAATAACTTCCGTCATGATGTGGCTGTTTCTTATCCATACAAAGGTAACCGCAAAGCCCCTAAGCCTGACCACTTAAAACCACTACGAGCACACCTGATTAAGGAATGGAATGCGTATGTATGTGAGGGTGAAGAAGCAGACGATACCATTGGTATAGCCTGTACAGATAAGCTGGACAAGTGCATCATCGTCACCCTAGATAAAGACTTAGACCAACTGCAAGGTTGGCACTATAACTTTCATCGCAAGACACACTACTACACAACCCTCCAGCAAGCAGAGCGGTTCTTTTACAAACAACTACTAACTGGTGACACCACCGACAACATCATTGGACTGAAAGGTATTGGACCTGTTAAGGCAGAGAAGATATTAGGCACAGAAAACATCTCAGAAAAAGAAATGTATGACAAGTGTTTAGAAGCTTATGATGGAGATGAGGTTAGGGTACTAGAGAATGCTAGACTACTGTGGCTACGTAGAACACCTAACCAAATGTGGTTACCACCGACAGGAGATATAGATGAGTGAAACCATTCAACCCAATGACGTAGTAATGGTGCTGCGTCCCTACATAGATGAAGAAGGTGACTGGGATGGCAGCTTCCACATCCTTAACAGCATTCACGGTCCAGTAACAATGGATAAGAGTGATGTTGAAAGCTTAATGGGACTGTGTGTGTTGACATCGTCAGTGATACAGTTCATGGATGATGACCCCACCATCGCTGAAGCCATCATGAATAACTTCAGTGAGAACTACAAGCACACTGATGCTGACATGAAGCAAGCGGTTAACCGCATGTTTGAAGAGGATGAACCAGCTGGTCTAACCTTTGAAAGCAAGACCATCGGAGGTATGCAATGATTATTAAACTATCACTATCAGCACACGCTAATAGAGACACCATGCCAACAGACTTCCAAGACCCTGAGATGTTGGAGCAACACATCAAGGAAGAGATGGAGTGTGTGTTTAATAGGATGGACATTGTAGATGTTGTCTGGCACTTTGTTAATGTAGAAGAAGACTAACATGCCAAAGAAGGTAGACAAGGTACGCAATGGTGGTGAGTGGACACAGGCTAGGTACAATAGTTTTGTAGCTTCTGTACTCAGAGCAGGTAGTAGAAGATGGCCTCCTAAGTACAAGGCTACAAAGACGGCACTGGCCAAGCGACAGGTTAATAAGAAGACAGGACACATGGCCTACCACTACAAGTGTGCAGCCTGTACCGATCTATTTGTTGCAGATGATGTACAGGTAGATCACATAGCCCCAGTAGTTGATCCAGCTGTGGGGTTTGTTGACTGGAATACTTTTATTGAGCGTCTCTATTGTGAGATAGCTTATTTTCAGGTGCTGTGTAAACCGTGCCATAAACTTAAGACTGCTGAAGAGCGGACGCAACGGAAGAAGAAAACATGACTGGAGTTAAATACGATCAAGACAAGCCAGACTATTCTTTGCTACCTTATGGTGCACTAGAACAGGTGGTACAGGTGTTAACCTACGGTTCTAAGAAGTATGACCGTAACAACTGGGAGCATGTACCTGATCTAACAAATAGGTATACAGCTGCAGCCTTTCGCCACATAGTTGCCTACTCCAAAGGGGAACTGAATGATGAGGAGACAGGGCTTAGCCACTTAGCACACGCTATCTGCTGCCTTATGTTCATGTGTCAGAATGACATCAACATGGATATGGATATGGACGCTGAGATAACCCAGATAGGAATATTAAATGAACGTTAAACTTGTATGGGCAACACCCGATGCTGAGCGCTTGATTGCGTACATGGCACGTGTGTCTAACCCAGAGAATCAGGACAACCCCAGCATTGATAAGCTGCTGCAGTATCTAATCAAGCACCAGCACTGGAGTCCATTCGAGATGGTCAATGTGTGTATGGAGATTGAGGTTACACGGGACATAGCCAGACAGATGTTGCGTCACCGAAGCTTTAGTTTTCAGGAGTTCAGCCAACGCTACGCTGTTGCCAATGACTACGAGACATCGGATGTGCGGTTGCAAGATACTAAGAACAGGCAGAACAGTTTTGCTACAGAGGACAGGGAGCTGCGGCGGTGGTGGCATGACAGCCAGAACAGTTTGATAGCACAGGTCAGAGGACTGTATGGTGCGGCACTAAATAACGGTATAGCAAAAGAGGTTGCAAGAAAGTTGTTGCCAGAAGGCTTGACTATGTCTAGAATGTACATGAACGGTACTCTCAGAAGTTGGATGCATTATGTTGACATACGCTGTGACGAAGCTACCCAGAAGGAGCACCGTGATGTTGCCGACAAATGCAAGGCCGTGTTAAAGACACAGTTCCCCTCACTATTTAAGGAAACCTAATGGAAAATAAACAATACTATCACTTTAAGAAGGGTACATCAGTACCTAGTGTAGTCACCACTTCAGAACACTTCTACATGTGTGGAGAGGATGTTCAGTGGGATGACATCATGCTGCAGTTCGCAGCCTTCCTAGACTCCAGCGGGTACGTAGGGGTGTATGAGAAGATTGATAAAGCTCTTAACAACATGGATGAATAATGTACACAATTAATAAAGAAGCAGTTAAAACTGTAGAAGATGTAGTCAATGTGTTAGATATGTTAGGCATCCTATTGATGGACGATCACCCATTGGTAGAGCAGAACAAACACCTACTGTTAAAACATACAGTGGAAGAGGACATCGGAAATAAAGACTTGTGATAGTCTGAAGTTTCTGGTATAACTAGATCCCCAAGGGTAGCTTTATGCTGCCCTTTTTATTCTTCAAAAGGTTTACAAAATATGACAATTAAACTTGACATGAGTCGAGATGGCTTATTCGATCCGCTAGGTTTGCAGCGGTTACAGGAAAGCTACATGATGGAGGGTGAGGTCAGTCCACAAGAAAGATTTGCTTATGTATCGCAGGCTTTTTCAAGCAGCCCTGAACACGCACAGCGTCTCTATGAGTATAGTTCTACTCATTGGCTCAGCTACAGTACTCCTATTCTTTCTTTTGGTAGAAGCAAGCGTGGTCTTCCTATTAGCTGCTTCCTCAACTACATGGAAGATAGTGCAGAGGGTTTGGTGGATAATCTATCAGAAACTAACTGGTTAAGTATGTTAGGCGGTGGTGTTGGTGTGCACTTAGGTATTCGCAACAGTGATGAGAAGAGCACTGGCATCATGCCCCACCTGAAGATGTACGATGCATCAAGCTTAGCTTACCGACAGGGACGCACACGCCGTGGTAGCTACGCAGCCTACCTAGACATCAGCCACCCCGACATCATTCAGTTCATGGAGATGCGTAAGGCAACTGGTGACCAGAACCTACGTACTCTTAACTTAAATCACGGCATCAACTTCTCCGACAAGTTCATGAAAATCATTGAGCAGTGTATGCTTGATGACAACTTTGATGACAGCTGGGAACTAATCAACCCATCTAACAATGAAGTGGTAGAGGTTGTGTCCGCTAAGTATTTGTGGCAGAAGTTTCTAGACCTACGTCACCAGACGGGTGAGCCGTTCCCCATATTTATTGATGAGGCACAACGTATGATGCCCCACTGGTTGCGTAAGGAAGGCTTGAAGATTAATGGTAGCAACCTTTGCACAGAGATATTTCTACCAACAAGCAAAGACCGCACAGCAGTGTGTTGTTTGAGCAGCCTCAACTTAGAATACTTTGATGAGTGGAAAAGCAATGAGCAGTTTATCCCTGATGTTATGGAGATGCTAGACAACGTTTTGCAGCACTTCATTGACAATGCACCAGACAGTATAAGCCGTGCCCGTTATTCTGCAGAGCGTGAACGGTCTATTGGTGTGGGTGCTCTAGGTTTTCATGCCTACCTGCAGAAGAATGGCTTAGCCTTTGAGGGTGTGATGGCTAAGATGGCTAACATGGATATGTTTAAACACATTAAAGAGGAGTGTAAACGTGGAGATACTTACTTGGCTGATAAGCGTGGTGCATGTCCTGATGCTCTTATGCACGGGATTAACAGGCGCTTTAGTCATCACATGGCTATTGCACCCAACGCATCGAGTTCTATTATCATGGGTAATACCAGTCCTAGTATTGAACCTTATCGGGCTAATGCTTATCGTCAAGACACATTGAGTGGTGCATATGTTACAAAGAATAAATGGTTGGCTAGGGAACTGGGAAAGCTTGGCATGGACGATGACGATACATGGGCAACCATCATTGCCAACGATGGTAGCGTTCAGCACTTGGATATTAGCGACAACCTGAAGGCCATCTACAAGACGGCTATGGAACTGGACCAACGATGGATCATTGAACTGGCTAGTGATCGTCAAGGGTACATTGATCAAGGACAGAGTGTTAATACATTCTTCCCTGCAGATGTGCAGATAAAGTATTTACACGCTGTTCATTTTATGGCTTGGAAACTTGGATTGAAAAGCCTGTACTACCTACGTAGTGACAAGATACGTAAGGCAGAAAAGGTTGGCAGTGCAGTGGAGTTAACTTCTATTGACTTGTCTGCCTTGGTAAGCGGTGAAGGCTGCTTAGCCTGTGAAGGTTAATTTAGAAACACACGGAAACAATTATGAAAAAAGATTTAACACAAGAGCGTAGCTCATTCAAACCCTTTATGTTCCCTTGGGCATATGATGCATGGCTACAGCATGAGCAGAGTCACTGGCTGCACACTGAAGTTCCAATGGGTGAGGACTTGAAGGACTACCAGAAGAAGCTGGGCACTGATGAGCGGGAGTTCTTAACAAAGATATTGCGCTTCTTTGTGCAGGGTGACCTTGACATTGGTGATGGCTACTACACCCACTACATCCCAGCGTTCAAGCAACCTGAAGTAAGGATGATGATGAGTGGCTTTGCTGGTCGAGAGGCGTTGCACGTAGCTGCCTATGCCCACCTCATTGAGACACTGGGTCTACCAGAAAGCACATACAACGAGTTCCTTCAGTATGGTGAGATGGTAGAGAAGCATGACTACTTTAAGAACCTTGATGATCTACCTATGGCTGAAAAGATTGCAACGATCTCAGCCTTTGGTGAAGGTATGCAGTTGTTCTCCTCCTTTGTTATGTTGCTGAACTTTGCACGTAACGGTAAGATGAAAGGGCTGGGACAGATCATTGCTTGGTCTGTAGTGGATGAGACAATGCATGCAGAAGGTATGATTAAAGTCTACCGTGAATGGGTTAAACAGAACCCCAGTGATAGTAGTGCAGCTAACATTAAACAGATCTGCCGTAACATGGTAGAGCTTGAGGATAAGTTTATTGACTTAGCCTTTGGCATGTGTAACATAGATGGCTTGACAGCAGAAGAAGTTAAGCAATACATTCGCTACATTGCAGACCGCCGTTTAATAAGCATGGGAATGAAGGGTGTGTTTAAGATAAAGAAGAACCCACTGCCTTGGGTTGATGGAATGTTAGGTGTAAGTCACACCAACTTCTTTGAGCAGCGTGTAACAGACTATTCCAAAGGTGCAACTAAAGGTACATGGGATGATGTTTGGGGCAAAGCTGCATGAAGGTCACCAACTTCGTTGTTGGTAAGGAGTCAACGGGTGTCTTGTATTACTACAAGATGTCTGTTGTCATTGAGGAAAAAGAGTATACTGTAGCTGAAAGCTCAGAAGCTTACATACCTTTACATATGATGCAAGGATATCTCACTGATAAAATATTAGCCCAACTCCGACAGACCCTTATAACCCAACTAGAAGAACTAAACAATTAATGGCAACACGTAAACGAACTACCATTGAAACTGTACCACCTCGTATGGATGCAGTACCTAAACCACAACATGGACTTAAGATGCGGGGTGAAGATATGCTTCGTATCAAACCTAAGACAAGTAAACAACGAGAGTTCTTTGACTCTTACACACAGGGCTTGTACTTCGGTGCATTGTCAGGTGTAGCAGGTACAGGTAAAACTTACATTGCTTTCTTTAAAGCCCTTGAAGAAGTGATGGACAGAACCAACCCGTACCAGAAGCTGGTAATAATCCGTAGCTCTGTACAAAGCAGAGAGATGGGACACCTGCCGGGAGATGCCGCTGAGAAGATGAGCATGTTTACTGAACCCTATAAGCAAATAGCTGCAGAGATCTTTAAACGTAAGGATGCATGGGACAGGTTGGTAGAGCAAGGATATGTTGAGTTCATCTCCACCTCATTCATTCGTGGCACTACCTTTAACAACTCCATCATCATCTTGGATGAGAGTCAAAACTGTAACATGCATGAGCTAGACACAATCATCACACGTGTTGGTCATACATCTAAGTTCTTTCTCTGTGGCGACTACCGTCAGGTTGACCTACGGAAGAAGGATGATAAGAGTGGCTTGCTAGACTTCTTGACAATATTACGCAGCATGGAATCATTTGTAGAGATTGAGTTTGGTGTTGAGGACATTGTTCGTAGCAGCTTAGTCAAGGAGTACATCATTGCTAAGACAGTATGGGAGGACTCCTACAATGGCTATTAGTTACGGCTTACGTCAAGGCATAGGTCTTGACATTGAGTTCTCTGAGAGTACTCTGCACTATGTAGGTGACACTGACGATGAGGATGATGATGAGCTTGCTGTGTTCATAGGCATGATTGTTAAGATTCCATTCGTATACTTCTACTGGGGTGAATTCTATGTAAAGGGAAGTGAATGATTGAAGTAGAAATAACTGGTGACATGTTGGTCACAGCCAGAGACAAAGCGGCAGAGATGGGCCGTCTTCACAACTCAATTACCAGAGGGTCAGGCAACATTGCTGGCTTCTTAGGTGAAGCAATTGGACAGATAGTTATGGGAGGTGTCCTTGATAACACCTATGACTATGACTTAGTCTTGGAAGATGGCACTAAGGTAGATGTTAAAACTAAACAAACATCTGTTAAACCACTACCAGAATATGACTGTTCAATAGCCAACCTCAATACTAAACAAGCGTGTGACTACTACGCATTTGTTCGTGTTAAGAATGACTTCACTAAGGGCTGGTACTTGGGAGTGTACAAGAAGGAAGACTACATCAAGGATGCTACCTTCATGGAGAAGGGTCAGGTAGACCCCAGCAATAAGTATGTGGTAAAATCTGCGTGTTACAACATAAAGATATCGGCATTAAAGGAGACAATCAATGCAGTATAAACCAAACTTAAATGGGCTTAGTGCTCCTTTAAAGACACAGTATGGTCAAGGAGCTTATGCGTTTAGTAGGGGGTGGTTAACGAATCAGTATGATGCCACCACTCTCCTTGGTAAAGAGTGGCAACGTGGTTTTGATGCTGCTTTCTACCATACACAGGATGGTCATGTATCACCTGAGTATCAGAAGCAGATGCAGGACAAGCTCTTACAGCGGCGTTGATGTAAGAAAGGCCAGTAACGATGTGTTGCTGGCCTTTTCTTTTACCTACCGAAAGCTTTTCTAGTCTGTCTAGCTAGACCACCGCTTGCAAATTTACTTATAACAGATCCATAATCACCAGCTGTAATGGCTCTCATGTCCTCCAGTGTTACAGGTTGTCGTCCCTCTTGTCTAACAAACATATCATCAGCTGCTTGCCTCTTATCCTTTGGCATGTTCCTGTAAGCTAGTATGACTGGACCCGCTTCACCCATGTCTTCGTAAGCAAACAATGCCTCTTCCTTAGTGTCAGCAAATGCTTCTGTAATTCTAGCCTTCATGTCAGCTAGTTGAGCGTTCTTAGGTTTATCCTGATACTCTGGGTCACTCATTAACTCAGCAAGAGATTCACGCAAGAATGGACCAGCTGCCTTAACTCTCAAGTTGTCATACACCCTGTCACCACTACGTCTATAGACCTTGTATGGTTCTATGTTTAGACGCAACAGTTCATTCTGAATGGCATCAGTTGGCTCTGCTGGTTTCTGTCCAGTTAAGTAGCGTGTAAAGCTAGCATACTGTGGTGTTTCTTCTTGGAACAATGAGTCCTTAGATTGCAACAGGTCACGTACACCGGGAGTTTGTGAACCAGCTGCAGCTATAGCAGCATCAGCGAATTCGTTTAAACCAAAGTCATTTGCTAAACGGGTAGGTGCTCTACTATCCACTTGTCTATAGTCTTCACTCATCAAGTTGTACAGGTCATAGAAGGGGTTCATAAAGTTGTCGAACCTGCTAGCAAAGTCACCAACAAAAGCACCAGCTTTACGTGCTGTTGGTCCTTCAGTTATACCTTCTTCAACCATGTCCTTCAAACTATCCAGCACCGTCTGCTGTGTACCACCCTGCCTGCCCCAGCCTGCAAGTATCTCCATAAACCTACTACCATCAAAGTCTCTAACACGGCCTAGCTCTAATAGCTCACCAGCATTTAATAGTGCTTGCTTTTCACCCGGTACAGTTTCCTTTTCAGCAGCAGTATAATATTCTTTTGCCTCTGCTGCTCTTTCCTCTGGACTCATAGCCAATGTATAGTACAAGCTCTTAGCCATGTCCTTCATAATGAGAGAGACTTCTGCCATAGCATATACAAAACTTATTGGTGCAAGGTTGCTGATGTCAGACACCTCACCCTTAGAGTTTCTTGTCCGGTAGAAGGGTAGGTCTGCGTTGTTTTCCCTATCAACCATAGCACCTACAATGATACCTGAGCCAATGCTTCCCTCTATTACCTTGCGTCTTCCTTCATAGGCAATGCCTGAAGCTTCATACAAAGCGTTCTGAGCTTCCTTACCTTTACCAGCAGCTGCTAGTTCATCTGCTTGTTTACGTAGCTTTGCTGCCCTGCTAAATTCCAACATGCCACCAACTGCACTAGACGGTGTCATCCTGTATGAGTAGCGTAAGCTGTTTAAACCAAACCTGTAGAACGGCATGATAATGTTCATTGGAACTTTAAACAGGTTGTTGCTGTTAACAACACTCACCAGTTGTGAAGCTGCGTTTTCAAACCTACCCTCTAAGCTGTTCTCTGTGTTCCTTCTAAACCCACTACTGAATGTCAAAGACAAAGTGTCATTAACACTCTGTTCCAAAAGGGCTGGAGGTATTGGTTTATTGTTAGCTACGAAGTCTTCAAAGTCTAGACCGTTCTCCTTCATACGTCTACGTACATTAGACACCATCATAGGTCTACGAATGAACATCTCTACGGCTCTGTTAGCACCGTTGAGGAAGTTGACAGTCTTATTCATGGTGGCTCCATCTACATCAATGGAGTTCTGTATCAGCATGTTATTGAGTCTAGGGTTATACTGCATGACAGACTCAAACATCTTATTAGAAAAGCCTGAATCAAGGATTGCTCCAATTGAGTAGAAGCTATCCTTCATTAAACTATCAGGTGTCTCAGCAGTTCTTAGTTTGTTTACCGCTGCACCACCCTTCATATCACCCATCATTCGACCAAGCCTACTAGAGGCTGCGTCTGTTATGTCTACCAATGTATTGAAAGATACAGCACCAACTAAACCTACCGTGTTAAGTATGGTTGTACTTAGTGAGGTTACAGCTAAGCCAACAGAAGCATCAGTTATTTTACGTGCGCCTGAAAGAACACTGCCAGTGAAATATTCCTGTCCTTGACCACCTTCAGAGATACGTCTCATTGCTGCATCTAGTTCGGGGTCTTGGCCAGAAACCATCTTACCAATGGTACGGGCCATAGAACTACTGTTCTGTAACACAGTACCAGCCTCCGACATAGTTACCTTGAATGCATTAAGGAATGCCTTCTCATCTACACCGGCAAGCTTGGCCGCTTGTTGCACATCGTCTGTACCTGACTTCTCAAGTGTGTCTATAACAATCTGGGCAATGGATCGTGAGTCATCCACGGCAGGTAAGAGGGTTGGATCATTCTTAAAGATCTCCCTAACTGTGTCGTACATGCCCTTGATTGTTTGTGTGTTCAGTGAGGCAGAGGTTACACTTGTGGGTTCATCTATTTCATCCAGTGTTTCACTTCTAACAGCCTGTCGTGCATCAGGTGATTCAAACAATGGCTCTCTATATATCTCTTTCTCTCTAGCTTCAAACCTAACAAGGAATTCTTTAGTAGCTTCGTTAAGCTCAGCAGGTGTCTTCTTCTTATCAGCCAACATCTTAGCTGTCTGAGTTTTAACATCCTTAGCAGTCTTGACTAACAAGCCGCCTTCAACTGCACCTAGTGCTCCACCAATGGCAGCAGAGATGGCTAGTTGTGAATAGCTAAAGTCTTGTTCAGCACCTAATGATTTAAGTTGTTGGGTTGATTCTTCTGTCTTTCCTTTACCCAGAGCTATGTCACCTTTTTGCTGGAGTAAATTCTGTGTAGCACTCAGTGTAGATTCCGTAGCTACAGTTGCACCTGTTATAGTGAGAGCACGTTTCATACCCTCCAGTGCCATCTTACGTACACCAAAGCCCACTAAGCCGCCAACAAGAATGCTGGGACTTCTTAGTGGGTTAATGGCAGCACCTATCTCACTCATCCACTGGATAGGCATTTCTGAACCTATGTTAACAGCCTTCTGTATTACAATCTTCTGTTCGTCTGTAGCGTTGAGGTTAAAGGTTAAGTCATTAACAATGTCTATGTCACCCTTAGCCAATGTATCGGCGAAGGACTGCACTGCCTCTGTGTCATCCTTAGACACAGGCATGTTGGGGTAGCGCACACTAAGGAAGTTGCGTATGTCTGCCACCTTAGTTTTGTCTTTGACAATCTCAGGTAGAGGTGTAGAGGAGAAGAACGAACTTTTCTTCTTAGCTGCAGGTACAGCTGCTTCTAAGTTGGTGGAGGTTGAAGCAGTTGTTGGTTGTGACAGTTCCTCAGCAAGTGTTGGCGCAAACGTTAGCTCATCCTGTGGCTGCACCTTAACTGCTGCACGTGTTGCAGCAACCATTTTCTTTTTTGGTTTTGCCACCTCTTCAGCAAGTGTCGGTGCAAATGTTAACTCATCTTCCACAACCTGTGATTTTCCCAACTCTTCAGCAAGTGTTGGTGCAAACGTTAACTCATCTTCCTCTTCTTCCTCTTTTATTTTTCTTGCATTTAGTGTCGTAGCCATGCTGTTCCTTATTTATTTATTCTTTTCAAATATTCTATTGCCTCTACTGACCCTGCTTTAGCAGCAGACCTAAGAGCTAGCAGCCCCTTTTCAACATTACGTTCTTGGCCTAACCCCTCGTACAGTATTCTACCCAGTCCATAGTATGCTTCAGGGTTTATCCTGTCTCTACCATCCGTACCCTTCAGTTTACTGTTTGTAGAAAAGTTCCTGTATGCTTCGTCAAAATCGCCTTCGAACATCTTTTGTAGACCCTTTGAGGAATCTGTTGTTATGTTTTTATCCATGTCCTTAAAATTAGGTATGACATTGACAGGTGGTTCTGTTGGTTTAGCAGGCGGTACGACAGGTTTACCCTGACCACCCACTGGAGGTGCTACCGTTCCTGTAGGAACAGCATCAGT
>TARA_R110000787_G_scaffold110985_5_pt1 | contig 19740 bp, 15 predicted proteins | sample TARA_R110000787 | Tara Oceans TARA_R110000787 (sample SAMEA4397920) | marine metagenome | biome: Polar Biome; feature: [DCM] deep chlorophyll maximum layer (ENVO:01000326); material: water (ENVO:00002006), including particulate matter (ENVO:01000060) such as... | depth 35 m | reverse complement strand
CATGGATTCGGTTGGTGTCCTGCTGATGCGGGACGAGCAGTCGTACTGGGAGGACTGATGCCAGTCGTATATAAGCCGACACACAAGTTTTTGGGACAGAATGCACGTTCTATTGAATACGAACTTCGTAAGATTCAAGAAAAACTGGACGATTTAGAGACTCGCGTAACGGCGCTGGAGCCGTAGGAGCAAATATGAGTATCAGGCGAGCAGCATCAGAGTATGGGTCCGTTGTAGGCGATCAGGAACTAACTGTTGCTGGTACGGCGATTGGCTGCACCGTCCCTGCGGGAGCGGTTTCAGCCATGTTCACGAATGGAGCCGAACCTGTTCGGCTCCGGTGGGATACGCCTACAGCGAGCGTGGGGCATTACATCAACCCGTATAGTGTCATCGACTTGTATCTGGATGACTTGACTGACGTGAAGTTTATTCGCGTTTCTTCTACCAGTACGGCCTATGTCACCTACTTCGGTTAGGAGCCACGATGCCTACGAGGATCACTCAGCGTATAGATCAGGTTCCTACCGGGGATATAACTGCTGTTACGACGCCTTCAAACGGCGGTTTGTCCGGGGGTGGGACGAGTGGCGCTATTGCCCTTACTGTGGATGCGAGCAATCTGGTCGCTCTGGGCGCGACTATAGCGGCTACGGATTACCTGATTATGTACGATACGGATGGGACCGCAACCAAGAAAGTTTTGGTTTCTAATACTCTAGCCGTGTGGGGGTGAGCGGTGGCTTACCCCACTTATCAGGCCCGCGCTGAAGGTATTGATGCCCGTACCACCGAGTATGGTTACGGGATGGATGATATTCAGCGTGCGAGTGAACGATTGGATCGTTCCTCTGCGCTGCAAGGTTTTCAGTTGAATCAGAACTTCAAGGATACGTTGCGACGTATTCCGGGTGCTTTCAATCAGCGTGGGATGCTGGATTCTGGGCAGCATCAGCGTGCCCGTGAGCGTTCTTACGGGGCGCAGCAGATGGCGCAGATGGGTGCCATGTCTTCTCAGGAGGAAGCGCGCCTACAGTTGGATAGGCAGCGGAGCATGTTGGAGGAGAACCTTTATGGGGGGTTAGAGTCTGACGCCATTGCGAACGCTATGAGAAGGTTTACTTTGACTCAGGCATTGCAGGGGATGGTCTAATGGGTGGCGGTGGGTATCCGTGGACACCTCTTACGGACGCCCAGAAGGCAGGGGGCACCAGTCCATTCAAGTCTGCTGAAGGCGTTTTGACGAGTCCGAATGATTTGGATTTGGGCATGTTGGAGGCTCTTGGTATTACTCCGGGTGCGGCACGACCAGCGTTCCAAGGGGCGTCGTGGGGACGGCCCGCTCCGGCCACGACCGGGTACACGACCCCTGATTTACCATTTCAGGATCAAACAAACCGCCTCTTCCCGTCGGGGCCAACATCTGGACCCAGCCTTGGGGGACCACTTGGTCCTGCACCGGCTCCCGGTTCTTCCGATCCGGGTTGGTTCTCACAGATGACAGGCGGTGTGCCGTCAACGTCTATGGGATGGGATATGCAGGATGCTGCCACTAGGTCGTCTATCTTCCGTCCTGTTGCTGAACGTATTGACAGCATGGATGCCAAGGCAGATGATTGGAGTAGTAGGATAGATTCTGCCCTTGGTGGTGCATGGAATGCCGTGACGGGAGCGGCGGGCAGCGTCATGGGCGGCATCGGATCAGCGATATCCGGTATCGACAACTTTCTTCAGGAACCTTCTGTTTGGACCGGTGAACGACCCACTGTTCTGGAGGGTCGCGGTGTAAACCCTGCTCAGGCAAAGGTTCGTGCTCTTGGAGGCAGCGCCTCCGAAGCAGAACGATACATATCGGGTTTGCAGGCGCAGGGTGATGACGCTGGTGCACTCCAGTTCGCTGAAATGTACGCGGAAGACACTGGCGTTGACCTGTTTGGTGCGTCTTATGATCCTTCTGGTCCGGTGTATGACGATGCCGGGGAGATGACCCCGGCAGCGTCATACGGGGAAATGTCACCAGCGGACAGGGATCAGTTCAACACTTGGTATAACGACCCGGCGGTTCAGGAACATTACGGGAATCGTGCCCTTGAGGGCCGGGCTGATCCGGGGGTCTTCAAAGACTTTGCAGCCGTTCAGCATTTCGTAAGCACGTTGCCTTCGGCAGCGGAGGTCGAAGCGCAGGCGGTGAAGAATGTTACGCAGGCGGATGTTGATGCGTATTTGAAAGAGTTGGACGCGATGTCTGACGAGGATTACAACGCGTTGGTGAAGAGCATGGGATTGAGTTCCACACTCTACAAGGGCACCGCTGCTGGGGCCGATGCGAACTTGCTTACTGAAGGAAAGCCAGACTTTACCTTCACGGAAATCTTCAGCACCAAGATGGAGGGCGGTCCTGATGCGGATTCGGTATTCAATGCTGACATGGATCGGATTGTCAAAGAGGTCGCTCAGAGGCAGACAGAGTGTGCGGCACAGGGTGGCGTTTGGGGCACTAACGGTTGCGACCTGAGTGGTGTCACCGCTACCGGTGGTGGCGACGGCGGCGGCGACGGCGACGGCGACGGCGACGGTGACGTGGATGTTGACGCAGCAATCGTAGAGATATTCGGTGGACTAGTTACGGAACCCCAACATGCGGCCATTCGCACCCGGATGGCAGAACTAGGAACCACGGATCTAACCCAAGCGATCCGTAATGAGTTCGCTACAATCACAACCCCAGATTATTCGGCAGATATCCTTCAGCGTTACGACGAGATGGGTACCGCCCTTGGCGATGCCGCAGCGGAACGCAGTCGCGTGTTGGAGGAAACCACCACGCGCGCTGAGGGCCGTATAGGTGATATCAAGACTGGTTTGAAGTCTGAACTGGAATCGTTTGAAACCGGTCGCGTGGAGCAGCAGACCGCTATTGAAACTGGTGTTATTGAACGCACAACGAAGATGGAAACCGATCTGTCGGATCGGTTGGAGGATATACGGATCGCTCTTGGCGATCAGGTAACTTCAGAGTTTGAAGAGGTTGCAGCGTTGGCTGGAACCCTGACGAGTTCTCAGGCTACGTCTTCACGGGATGCGATCAGTAGGTTGACTCAGATTGGGAACATGGCTGCCGCAGCCCGCCTGTCTGCGCCCGCTGAACTAAGTGCAGAGGCGCTTACAGCGTTGAGTGATCTGGAGTTCAAGGTTGAGAACGAGATTTCACAGGGTCTTGCAGATTCGCAGGCTCAGGTCAAGATGCAGAAGGCTTCTGCTTTGTTGCAGGAAACGATGCGGCGTGGAGAGTTTGAAACGGAGAAGCAGAGGGCTTTAGTAGAGTCTGTTCTTGATGAGACTTTGCGTGGCACCGTTTATGAGGATCGCACGAAGGAGATGCTTGCGCAGGCTCTGATGCAGGAGGATCAGTACGTGCGTCAGTTCAACGAGGGTGTCGATCAGCAGTTGGCGGGCGCCCAGTTGCAGAACCTGTTTGGTACGCAGGATTATGAACGCCAGTTGGACATGATGAACCTGAATCGTGATTGGCAGACTGCTGACGCGTTGCAGGGGCGTGGGTGGCAGACTGATGACATGTCTACTGCTCGTGGATGGCAGGAGGCGGATTACACGAAGGCTCTGGCCGATCAGAGGGCTGATGCGCAGACGGGGCGCGACTGGCAGCAGGCCGATGTGCAGGCTGAAATGGAACGGCAGCAGGCGGCTGCTTTGGCGTCACAGCCTGACATGACAAAGGTCTTGAACAAGTTGCGGGCAGACTTCCCTGATGTCCCCGATCAGTTGTATTCAGTCGCCATGCACATCAAGGACATGGATCATAACCCTCCGATGGCTGAGGCGAGGACGGAAAGTCAAGATTGGACCCCGCCTGAAGGTTTCCGTGGAGACATCAAGCCAATCGGCGGTGCAAATCCCGGTTGGTTGGTGACCGAACAGGTGGGTGATTCTGAGGCAGAAGTCTACATGAAGAGTCTTACCGAAGGTGCCGTTCTTTACGTTGACGACTATGGAAAGTCTACGCGCACACCAGCAATGAGTGCGAAAGACGGGGGCACCATACGCGCAATGGTTGACGCTGCTCTTGCTATGGACACTCAGTCGGATGTTATGGCAGAAATCTCCGGTATGGATCAGGAACAGTTGGAATGGTGGCTCGTCCAGCAGGGGATGGGTGGTTCAACACCGTGGGATCCGACAAACCCAACGGGTGCGGACGGTTCATCAAACACGGGTTCATACAGCCCGACTGCCGCTACGACGGCAGCGGGACCAACAGGTTCAATGGGTGCTGTGGAGGAATGGTGGACACAGAATGTGCCGGGGGGGGATCGCTTCAATCCTTCTGGAGTCAACTTTTCAACACAAGGTGTTACCGCGTGGTTGGCGTCCGTACTGGGTGACAAACTTGCTGACTATAAAACCGGATCATAGTCCGTCGTGGCTACCAGAGAAGAACTTCTAAAGATAGCCCAAGAAGGTATACGTAAAAGTGGCGGCGTCAAAGGCACGGGTGGTCGCACTTTAGATATAACCAAGATTCTGCCCACCGTTAGTGCAGAAGATTGGGGTGTTGAAGGATTAGGCCGGAACCGCTCTATTGGTGGTGGAGGCATCCCGTCGTCACCCGGAACTAACCGGTACATCTATAATCAGCGACAAGCGCAACTCCCCGTACCGGAAATGCCGGGGTATTACAAAGCGATGGAGGGGGCGTGGGGAGCGGTTCCTGATCCTGTCAAATCCTATTTGAAGAAGACCGGCAGCGCCATGCTGTCAGGTTTGTATTCGTTGGCGATACCGATCTCAATGAGCGCCGGGGTCATAGGCGATGGGATTATCTCAGCGAACGATTGGGCTTGGCGTACTCTGGGGATGGGTATCGGTGACGCATCGAAGACAGCGGAGTCTGCCGCTCGTCTTCGGGAAGAAGTCTGGGGTCCGAATGGTGACGCTGGCATCATCGAAAAACTAGGCAATGAGATGAAACGCGTTTGGGATAAACGCAACCGTGGTGCCCATGAACACTATTACGGGTACGGCGACACTATGGCGGCGATAGGACTCTGGCAGGACAAGACAGTCGGTGAGTTGGACTGGTGGTATAACCGTGCTATAGCAGTATCGCTGGATCTTGTTACTGATCCAATGAATGCTTTGAAGATCGCAGGCAAGACAGCGAAAGCCATCCAGAGTGGGATGCAGTCGGGTTGGGGAACCAAGTTGTTCAACGGTCTTATGCGTGAGCGTATGGCTATAGAGAACATGGAACTTTTGAGCCGGTTGGGTGACGATGGTGTCAGGGTGGTTGCAGACACTTTCACCAATCCAGAGTTCTTGAGGAACCTCGCTGATGATTTGGTGAACGGCGGTAGCAAGGTTGTTACTCGTGAGGGTGACGACATTTTTATCGACATGTTCCAGCACGCTAAACTGGAAACGAGTATGGCGCCTACGGGGACTGTACGCGATCTAGCCACGGGCGCATTTGTTGCTGGTCCTGCGGGGACTTTGGGTCGGGTGCCTGTCAGGTTGAAGTTGCCGAAGAGCCTTATGGACGATTTGCCTGATCTGGTCGGGATGAGCCGTGATGCGATGGTCGGGTCGTTGGGGAAACTCAGTCCGTCGCAGTACCGTCGCATTGGCGACGCCATGCAGGAAGCGGGCATGGATCTGAAGTTTCGCACTTTGGGCGAAGAAGGTTTCGCAGGGGTCATATCGAAGCGGGCCATCAATGAGGCCATGAACTTCTCCTACCAGATTCCGGGATCTGGCTTTATTGGACGGCCATTGTTGAACCCGGTGCTAAAGGGGCTGGGTCTAAAACAAATGACCGGCCCCGTTCATTGGAAAATCTTCAGTTTGGAGAATCAGTTCCTTGGTCTTCCGATGCGGAAGGCCATGCAGGGGTTCCATAAAGTCTTTCTTGGTCGCGGTAACCGCTGGACCGGCGGTGGCCGCATGAAAGACATCAAAAAGTTGATTCGCAACCCCAACACAGACCCCCTGTTGGTGCACGGATATAAAAGGGCGGTTGCTAATGCGGGTCAGGGCGCCCAGATGGGTCGTCGGGCTTTTCAGGAAATGGATCGTGTTTGGACAGAGTTCAAAACGAATGCACAGGCGCACCCACAACTCACCGGGGAAAAGGGTGGAGCGATCATCGGTCGCGCAATGGGCGGCGATCCCGCCGCTTTAGCGCAACTGGAGAAGATGGATCCAGCGTTGAGGGCAAGCGTTGAAGCGTTGATGCCGCTAATCAACAAGATAGCAAACGAGCGTGGCGGCATGAACTGGTTGGGGAAGGTCGCCAACTACCGTCCGCGTCCTTTGAGCAAGGCCGCAGCCGAACGTATGGCGAAGCGTGGGTTGGGTAAGAATCGTCGTAGCGGCAAGCCCTTTGAACCTGCGGGCTTTGAAAAGGGACGTTCCTATATTGACGTTGAAGAGTTTACGACTCTTGTCGATAACAAGATCGCTGAAGATGCCGCCAAGGGAATAATGACTTCCCGCGATGAGGCCATAGATGCTATCGCTATGGGCGGCAAGACGGATTCTATCTTCGGTCACAAGTTGTACAAGCCGGGAACAATCACCCCAGATGGTCGTGCCGCTAAGGATGTTGAAACGCAGGTTGCGGACATCATGGGCGAGATGGGCCTCAACTACAGCCTGTTTGAAGAGAACGCCTACAAGTTTGTACCAGAGTACATCAAGGGTGTTGCTGCCCGCACGGGGGAGGTGTACACGGAGCGTCTGATGTTGGATCATGGCATCTTCATTGATCGAATGGTTCAGTTGAAGCATGTGCCTCCGCAGAAGGTTCAATCCAAGTGGAAGCAGGTGATGCGCGCTCAGGCTTCGTTGAAGCGTTCAGGTGGTGCGCTGGAGGGCACGCTGAAGGCTCATGCTGCCGCTGTTGGCGATGAGAAAGCCATGTTGGCGCATCAGATCGCTGAACAGGAGCAGGTGGCACGTTTAGCGAAGACGCGTTACAAGTCTCTTATAGACGAGTTCGATGTGGCATCGAAGGAGGCGTTGGCTGCTGAGACTCGGGCGGCAGAGCAGTCCGCTAAACTTATTCGTCTGAAAGACGAGTACATGACGGCTACTGCTGGCATGACTTTGGATGATGCTGTGAAGCAGCAGATCCTGAAGAACGATTTGGATCAGAAGATTATCGGGGTGTTCGGGGAGGACAACTATCTGAAGCGGGTGTTGACGGATCTGCGAAGTGCGACGCATTCGCGTCTGTTCTTTGAGGATGCTCTAATCAACCGGTACGGGTCGATTGAAGTGTTCAATGATCTGAAGAAGTTTATGTCTGGGTTTGACGACACTCTGAAGCAGCAAGGCTTCTGGGATGGTGACCCGGATGTGATTCTGGCTTGGCTCAGCGACACTGGCACGATTCCAGCGGACTCGTTTGAGATGATCGGTGACGGCCTGTTCAGGGTCAAACTGGGTGGCGTCACACACGATCAGGATGAGTTCTACAGACTGTTGCGTTCTGGTGATGACATGATGGAGTCGCTGGATTCCACGCCTTTGGGGGCGTGGGTCACTGTCGATCAAGAGGCAATGGGTTTGTCTTGGACGGATGATTTCTTCCAGTTGAAGCGTTTGGAACAGATGCGTCGCAAGTTTGTGGAGGAAACAGAGAAGCCGTCGGGTCTGCTGTCGCAGTATCTGGAGGCGGGCGGTAAAGCGAACTGGGCGGGTGAGGTGCCAACGCCTGAAACGGTGATGGCTGCCCGCAAGACGATCAAGGATCACTTCAGGGCTTCTCAAGGCATGTCGGAAATGTACGACGTGGGTCTTGCCCAAGCAATGGAGCAGGCCGTTTCTGATCCTGCGCTTGCGTCTGCGATTCACACGTATTATCAGGTCTTTGGTGACGACATTCTCAGGGCCACATCCATGCGGAACATGGATGATATTGATTCCTTTGTTACACAGATTGAGGTCGCTCTACGTGAGAGGTCTGCGGAGATTGAAGAGGCTTTAGCAGGTTTCAATACAGTCACGTTTGATGTGGCGGAGCAGGGGGGAACGGTACTTCGATACAGCCTGCCCGAATACGCCCGTATGAAAGCATTCCAAATCGGGAAGGTTGAGGTGATGGCAACCCGTGGAATGCCGTTCAAGAACATGGATACCCCGGTTGACAACATTCTCGCAGGCAAAATGGTTGCTGCGAACAACTCTGGTGAGGCGGGAGTTATCGGGGGTACCAATCCGGGTGGCCGGTACCGGGTCCGAACAAATAGTGGCGTCAAAGACTATTACGTAAAAAAGTTGGATGCGCACCCCCAGTCGGATCTTAGCGATGCCGCCCTTTATGGTGACATTGGTCAGCGTCGCGCTTTCAGCGAGGTGTTGGCAAACTCCATGTACCGCGAGTTGGGGTTCGGTGCCCCCACCTCGTATGCGTCACAGGCCAGTGATGGTAGTTGGTATGTTGTCGCTCCGTGGCTTGACGACATCAAACAGGTTGGCGTCAACCCAGCGGGTGGGTTCCGACCTCGTGCGGAGTCGATGGGCGCTTTTGTAGACACCAGTCAAGGCGTTCCCCAAATCCTTTATGACACGCATGGACTCTCACCGGGTGGGGTCATGGACCCTTCGCTGATCCCAGTTGGTATGCGTCCGGTTTCGGATGTGGTCGGTGAGGGTTTCCTCGCTGATGCGTTCCTCGCCAACTGGGATACCGCAGGATTCGACATTGAGAACATCGCTTTCGATCAGGCTGGGCGCCTAGTCCGTGTCGATAACGGTGCAACCTTCAACTTCCGGGCACAGGGTCTACCTAAGACTTCGCAAGGGTTTGATTGGAAGCGTCCGGGTGAGAGCATCAGGGGGCTGCTCAACGACAGCATCTCTCCCACGTATGCGCCGATGGCGAATGCGTGGAAGGATGCGCAGCCCGATGTGGTGCAAAGTCTGATCGGTCAGTACCGCCAGTTGGATCAGGTCCGAATGGACTATGGCGGATGGAATAACTTTGTTCGGCGCCATCTGCCAGATGGAACACCTGATGATGTGATGGCTGAGTTCACAGAGTTCTTGGAGGTCCGCCACAAGGATCTAGCGAAGGGGCTTGCGCAAGATTATACGGAAGGGGCTGCTCTAGCGAAAGCGCGCATACATCAAAAGGGCGCTAGTTCTAAGGTCGCTGATGAGATCATTGGTGGAACGTACGGCCCGTTGCAGGGGATGTCGGAGTCGTACGGCTACCCGGCGTGGTTGTCGCCAAAGCATGATGGTATTTCTGAATCGCAGGCTATTGATTTCTTCAGTATTGAAGAGGCGTTGGGGCATGTCGCTGAGGGACGCAAGTTGGGTAATGCTGCCGAAACGGCCATTGCCCGCGATGAGGAACTTTTGCGTCAGGTTCAAGACTTTATGAAGGATGACTGGGATCAGTTCTTTGATCCAAATCCGGGGGGTGGTTTCCTTGACGGCGACTTGTATCCGACACGTCAACATGCCCTTCGCATGACTGACAAGGATCCGTTCGCTAATCCTTGGGTGGATGGAACCCAAGGATGGGGTGCTGACGTATTTGACGACAACGTACGCTTCGGCATGATCGTCCTTGATGGGGATGGTAAGCCTTTGATGCGGATGCCGACCGCAGCAGACGGTACGGCAGGAGATCCTTTCGGGGGAGTGTTGTGGACATTCCCGAAGGGTGGGATGGAAGCCACCGATGTCACACCATATGCGGCTGCTGTACGCGAAACTCTTGAAGAGACAGGCATGGCTGTTGAAGGATTTTCTAGGCTTCCTCAAGGATTGCCCGGTGCTTCAGGGTCAATGAACTATTACTACATTGGTCGCCTCAAGCCGGGGAGTACGCCCCCGTCTGTAATCAGCGGACGGCAGTTGGTTGACCAAGGTGCAGCGGATGGGATGGCCCAGTTCCTGCATGTGAACGGTAGCAATACAGCGCAAGCACTTTCAATAGATGCAAGTGGTGGCACCATAATGGGGCAAACGGGATGGTTTGATACTTGGTCTACGAACTTTACTGGGATAACAGACAACTACATAAGTGATGCATCCAAAATACATTATCCGATGCAAGCGAATATCGGAACAGCGGGCGATCAGATCATTACTTACGGTTTGCCAGCGCAAGCACAGGAAAAGGTCGCAGCGTTTGTGATGTCGCAGCGGCTGGCTGATGGTGGTCTTGCAGCAAAGCAGCACGGGGCGAATGTGACTGAGGCTGCCGCTAAGGATCTTGATGATTTGCTGAGATCCCTTTCGCCTAATGGCGAAATAGGATATTTCAATCAGAATATTGCTGGGCGGGATCAGGCGATGGACTTTATGACACGTCTATCTGAATACGATGTGAACACTTTCGATCATCTTGTGGATCTATGGAGCACCAGCGGGGAAGCACAGTTTGAGATTGCTGCGGATGTTTTTGCCTTCGTGAAGAACTTCCAGCATTGGGATATTCCTGCGATCAACGACATGAATCTGAGAAACAAGATCGGCTTCTTGGATTTCCTTACCGACACGAAGCATGTGGTTGCCAAAAAGCAGGGAGGTTCTACCTCTCCTGTGCTTGGAACCAAAATAGGTAAGGGCGGCTATCTTGGCTCCACAGGCTCACGTACTGGTCCTGTTTGGACGCGGCAACTGCCGGACGATCAAATGGAAAGGCTTGCTGCCGAATATTTGGCAACCTTTGATGAAGGGTTGACAGGCGTGGAACAGTGGAAAGCCTTTGAGATGGGTCCGGGTGGAAATGGGACTTGGGGTGGGTATGTCACTCAGGCGCAGATGGACAACCGGCCTTGGGGGCACTTCGCCTTCCTGAACCAACTTGATATGCAAACTACGGGGCAGACCGGTGGCATAAAAGACCAGATCATGGACGCGTTGATGGCTGTGGAAAAGGTCTATGTGGGTAAAGGCAACTTCGGCTCGGGCTTCTTGGGCGGGCAACTAGGGAGCGTAGAGCAGGCAGGTGCACCTATAGCCAAGAACATTGACGATGTTGTTGAACTGATACGTACGCATTGGAGGACAAGCGGCGGCACCAGCAGGTTCGATGAGAAGTGGGTTAGAAAATCGTTGGTGGGGTTCCTAGAGGATCGCCGCATAACCGCTAAGGCTTATGACGTTTATAGACGGTCGCTTACAGCGGACGGTTACAACATGGGGATGTGGTATAACACGGCAGATAGCCAAGTGTCGTCGGTGGCTGCTCGGGGTGGGGAGGGTTTCACTAATGCTTTCATGGCGAATCCACATGCAATCAAAGCGATGCCGCGTGCCGCTGTAAGCGGCAAACTACGGGTAGGAAGCAACGTGGTTCCTGATTCGATGCTTGCTCCTGATGGTGGTGGGTTTGTCAAGACTGGAGAGGGCGTCGCTCCGGGTGGTGTTTTGGATGCGCAGAAGTTCATGGATGAGTATGAGCGTGCGGTCATAGAGGGTGGCATTTCTGGTCCTCAGTTGTCTGCGAAGGATCCGATACGGGAGGCTTTGGATGCGAAGATAGAGATGGCTGCCCTTGGTGAACAGTTATTTTGGCGGCGTGCTGACACGATGGGGCACGATCTGAAGCAACTCGCTAAAGCGAAGGAAGAGGCAGGCGAGTATGTGGGTAATGTCACTTTGTCGAAGACAGAACGCGCCCAAATGGGGGCGTTGAAGAAGTCTGTCGATAAGCGACTGCAACTGATAGAAACCGCTGAGACTACTCTCACCCGGTTGGGGACTGTTGACCAGTACGGGCAAGCAATCCCGTTGGAGAGCCTTCCTGATGAGGTGCGCAACCTCAGGTTTGCTGTGGATGCGTTAGAGGATGCTGATGCGCGAGGGTTCGCTGAGGCTATGAGCGAGTTGGAGGCGGGTGCTGACGCTGCCAAGTGGCTGCGTCAGGTGGGTGAGTATGGTGATGACACGATCTATTTCCCTTTGAACAAGAAGTTCTTTGGTGAACGGTTTGAGGAACTTGATGAAGCATTCCAGCAAGGGTTCTCTGCGTTTGGGGTGAAGAGTCAGGGGCCGTCAGAAATAGTTGAGTCGATGGTTAGTGTTGACAAGTTCTATGCGGAGGGTGGGTTCGCTACGTTCCTGAAGCATTACGACAAGGTTTACAATCTGCTCAAGGGCTACATGATTATGAAGCCCGGATTCCACATGCGTAACTATTTTTCTGCTGTCTTTATGAACTATCTGGATGGTGTGAAGACGACCAGTTATCGCCGGTTCCAGAACGCATACTGGACCAACGAGTACGACAAGGCTGTCACTCAGGGGTTGACGAAGCGCGCAGAGAACATGAAGAAGGCAATGAAGTTGCGTGGTGTGCGGGCGGTGTCCGCTGAAGACATGGACATTATCCGCAGGTTGGATGCGGAAGGTCTGATTGGTGGTGCTCAGGGTCAGATCGGTACGGAACAGGTGATGGGCGAGAACCGCGTGGGTGGCACGCTGGCGAAGGCATTTGAGGCGATCAACCCCATTAGCAGCCGCAACGCTCCGTTGCGTCTGTCTAGGAGTGCCGGTGTGGGTACGGAAACCTATGTACGTGGTGTTATGGCGTTTGATTCGCTGGCGCGTGGGGACTTGGCTAGTGAGGCGTTTGAGCGGGTAATGAAGTTCCACTTCGATTACTCTGATCTGTCACGGTTTGAGGCACAGGGTGTCAAGAGGGTGGTGCCGTTCTATACGTGGACACGTAAGAATCTCCCGTTGATGATTGAACAGGTTGGTAAGCGTCCGGGTGTGTTCAATCAGTACAACATTGTGAAGGCGAACATAGAGAACATGTCTGAGGGGATGGAAGGGGCGGATGCACCTATTCCTTCGTGGATGGTTCGGCAGGCCGGGATCCGGCTGCCGTTCAAGTACGAGGGCGAGTTCATGCATGTGCTACCAGACTTGCCGTTCAAGACACCGTTGGAAATGTTGGGTCCGATGATGGAACCGGGTGATTCTCCTGCGGACAGGATTCAGGCAGCGTTGGGTGTGTTGACGACACAGTTGACACCGTTCGTGAAGACACCGATTGAGTGGACGACTCGGCGCAACATGTGGAAGGGCTACAACTTTGATGGGCGCATGGGTCAGGTTCCAACCGTGTATGCGAAAGTTCCGTTGCTGATGCCTTTGTTGCAAAAGATGGACATGGCGCACAAGAACGAGGCGGGTATCTGGTTGATGCGGGATTATGACCTGCATTCGATGGCTTCGTTGTTGCCTACGTTCGCTGATGCACGGAGGCTATTCCCTTCGGAAGAGCGGTATCAGCAGCGCATTCTGTCTACGTGGATGTCGTTTGTATTTGGTCTGGGTCTTCGTACGAACACTAAAGATGAGCAGCGGCGCACGAGGCAGTCGGCTGAATACGAGTTGCGAGCGGAACGGGCGGAACAGCGTCGTCGGTTGCGTGTCGGTCTAAAGCCGTAGGGACAGAGTACCCTTAGGGTATGAAGTACGTTGCTCGCTCCGATTGGGGTGCGATAGACACAGGGAAGCGCCTGAAGGACTTCTGGCGTCCTGTGCAGGGGATTGTCATCCATCACACCACGGGGCCGTCACACGGCCCGTGGGAGCGTGTGAGAGGACATGACAGGTACCACGTCCAGACCAAAGGGTGGGATTCCATCGCGTACAACTGGCTTGTGTCTGGGGAAACGGGAGAAATCTTTGAAGGGCGCGGGTGGAAGCGTGGTGCTGCTACCCGTGGCTGGAACTCTAAAACAATCTCCGTTGCATACATCGGAGATTCCGATGATGGGCTAACGGAACGCGGTAAGGATAGTATCCTCACCGCCGTCGGGGCAGCACGCGGGCGTTATGGTGACCACTTGTGGATCAAGTGTCACAAAGACTTTTCGCAAACTACCTGCCCCGGCGCAACTCTGACCGAATGGGTGCATTCCGGCATGACTGCCGAACAGCCCCATACCAACACGATTATCGACTGGGCAGCGATCCTTCGATACGTTACGGAGGCAGGTTTGACTTACGTGATAGATCAACCCATCAAGCGAGGCTCTACAGGAAAGTGGGTTTCGATTGCGCAACAGAGACTGAATGACCGCACTAACGCTGGTTTGAAGGTTGATGGTATTTACGGTAAGAAGTCTGTAGCCGCGTGCAAGCGGTTCCAGTCACAGTTCGCTATAGAAGTCAACGGAATCGTTGATGCAGACACATGGAAGGTGTTGTGGGTAGCATGAGAAATATGATTGAACGAGCGGGATGGACTTTCGTACAGGCTTTCTTGGCCGTATTCGTGATAGGGGATCAGGCCACCCTGAAGGTGGCCCTGATCGGCGCCGTGGCTGCCGCCCTATCAGTGGTCAAGACCTACGCTGTGGAGCGTAAGGGCTGATGGGTGAGGCCGGAGAGCCTGATGCGTTCGCTGAGTTTCAGGACGAGTACGGCTATCTGGCAACAGAAATATACGAGGATTTGAAAAAGACTTCGCATCTGTTGGATATAGCGGATCAGACTCACGCCAAATGGCATGAGGCTGATCTGGGCATCCTGTTGGTGTTGCCGTACGAGCATGTAATGGCATTTGCGCACGAGAATCTTACAAATGATTTCGACAATAGCCCATTACATCAGTACGTATTCGCAACAATGAGCACATTGATTATGAACTCATTCGAGGCTATGGAAGATGGTTACCCGGACAAGTAGTCCTGTATTGCAGGATGGTCTACGAGCGCATCTCTAAGTTTAGCCAATACTTTGTCACGATAGCGCGCAACAGTTGTTTTGGGAATCCCAATAGAGCGAGCGATTTGACGCAAACTCATGCGCTCAAATAGGATTGCATTCACTAGCCACATTTCTTCCAAGTTGAGAATATCCAACGAGTCCAAAACCATTTCCCGTAACGCCGCTTGCTCTTCCTGAGATTCGCGTGGCTCCAGTGGCCCCGCTTCCATAAGCGCAAGTAGTTCTGTCTCCGGTGGGTTGTACCGGTCTGTTGCCTTAGGTGGTGTCTGGAGCGGGTCGTACGGAAACTCTTTCTTCATCTATACCAGTATAGGTCATCGGGGAGTTCAAATAGTCTTCTGCGATAACGCGCGTGTTCTTGGAGTCGTAGCCTGAAGGCTCACCCTTTTCCCACGCTTCATCATGGTGGATCCATCCAAGGATCTCCACGGCACGAAACTCTGGCACAACAGGTCTGACCACGAATAGGATCAGGCCCTTTTCTAGTTGCTTGCGACGCACCGCAGCACTACTGCTAGTTCGTACGCGTCTAACTTCTATGTTGTGCCCAACGTCTGCCATGCCTTTGAACTCTTCGTGACGATTACCGGGCCATACGTGTCCACCCCAATACTGGTTGACAAGTTTGGCAACAGCCAACTCGCCCACGCAAGCAGCCGCTTGCGCCGTGCGGTCGTCTTCCATGCGTTTCTTGTCGTAATGGGCAGCGTCGGCCTTACCCCAGTTCTCAATGTAACGACGGGCGCCTACATGCAAGGCCCATTCGTACTCCCACGGATGCAGTTCGACAAGAATCATTCTTTGACTGCTTTCAGTTGGACCACAAGCCGGTCGTTCGGGATGATACCCGCACGTTGGCACCCATCCAGACAAAGTTTGATGTAGTTGTCCAGATCGCCACGCAAGGGGGTCTGCCATTCGTCCACAGAGCGCACGGTAACGTAAGTCGCTTCCGCACAGAAGGTCATTTCAACCGCAACCGGTCCTTCAAAGACCGGCGGGTTATCATCAACCGCTTGAGCGTATGCTTTCTCTGCTTCAACGGTTTCCTTCGGAGTGTAAACGCGACCCTTGCGCGACATTCGGGGACGACCCTTGGGCCGCGGTCTACCCGGAACCACGAACGAGAACTCATCGGGTGGCTTTGCGTTCTGCATCTCCGACGAGTCGTTCAATTTGGCGCTCGCAATCTTGTCTGCCTGTGAACTTCGGGCCATCGTCGTACCATGCTCCTAGTCGTGAATCTAGGTCTTTAGTCCACGATACAACATCGGGACGAGTGTAGCCGGTTTCAAACATTGCGCGGGCGAATCGGTTCAGGAAACCGTGTCGCCCCTTGCCTGCACCGTGACTACCCTTGTAATACGGGACAGGACCGTTCTTGAACATTTCCGATGGTAGCCCACGCAAGCGTGAGCCATCTACGGTCATCAACGGTTCGTTATTGTAGTCTCGCTTCGGGGGAAGATCCACCACCACGGGTGTTGGATCCTTGTACAAGGCGGCGGCACGTTCCAACGCTGCCACCTGCACTTTGCTTTCTTCCGCCCTTTGAAGAAACTCATCGACGGATGGGATCGCCCCATTCTCGTCAAGCATCTCCTGCTTACCTACAATCCGATTCCCACCATACGGCAAACGCATGTAGTTGCCGGGTGGGCCAGCCAAAGAATCCTGCTTCGGATACACGGCATCGTACGGCACTTCAGCCAGTTGCAACGCTGCCTGCATCGCTCTTCGCATCACAGAAGAACGCACCCATTCCTCAGCGAACAGCCACAAGTGGCAGCCCTTGCTGCGGGATAGTTCTACCCATGAAACGATATCCAACGCTGACAGGATTGTCTGTGTATTGCGAGCAAGTACGTGAGAACCTTCGCCTTCATCTATGTCGATGGACCCCCACTTGCACATCCACAAGTTGGGGTCCATCTCCACGTAATAGCGATTATTCTCAGAGGATTCCGTCCACGAATCAGGACCACCTCGCGTGAATAGTGGATCGTAGACCATTGGATAAATCCCAATCATCTCTTCACCTAGCAGGTGCTCATGCCACATCGTGTCAACGTCTGCCCATCGGCAGCCGCCTTCATCCGTGCCATAGGCAAGTGGAAAACCAAGGAACAGGTTGCGAAACGAGATGATCGTATCTTCATTCATCATCTATCTGCATCTGTTCCCAAACGATGCCGGGTTCCAGCAAACGTCCGCTCTTGTCGATGGTTAGATTTACCTCCGCTTTCTCACCATCACCTGATTTGTTCTTCCACAGGCCCGCACTTATTTCGTCTTCATAGTGCTTGCGCTCTGCTTCATCCATGTTGGTGTCATCCCACCTGCGCCACGTTTCGATCAGGAAGTGGCTTTCACTGGTGGATGCGTATCGCCCTGCCTCAATCCCACCGGCACGGCCACGGTTCCCTGAACCCCGGCCAGACTGATGCAAGATGACGCCTATGACACGCCAGTCCGATACCAACTGCTTGAACGATTCGATCTTCGCTTGAACGCTGGCTGCATCGCCAGCGCCTCCGCCTCGGATCAACTCCAAGTAGTCGTACACCAGTACTTCGGGTCGCTGCCCGTCCCATAGTTCCACCGAAGCAATGCGCATGGCCTTGTCGATGTCATCTACGGACATGCCTGTGGACTCAAAGTGCAGGTTGGTTTCATCACGCATGAGTTGTTCAACACGTTCCCATGCCCGTGGGTCTTCACGGATGAGTCGTCCGATCCAATCCTTCTGGTCAATCTCCATGCGTATGGCTGCGTACCGACCCCAGAACATGGTTTCGGTTTCATCCGGGCTAACCCACAGAGTGCGATGCTTGCGGTTCCGGGCAACCATGTTCAACGCCAGCAAGGTCTTGCCTGTATGCGACCTACCGATGATGGTTACTAACTGCCCGGCACGAGCACCACCCAATGTGGCTTCGTCAAAGACCCGCACACCAAATGACCATTCACTACCTGAACGCAGATCGTGGCGCATACGCCTGACCTGTTCCTTCTTCGGTGTGAATAGTCTTTGCAGGTCTGCTGGTGAGATTCCCTCTATTTGTGCTGGAGGCTCCGAGGGGGGAGGGGCCGGAGCAGAGATGGACTCTGCCCCGGCCACGCGCCTTAGTGCTTCCTCCAGACTGAGTTCCTCAGGCACTTACCTGACTCAGCCAGTTGTGAGGGTCAATCGGATCCGGGCGGTCATTCCACCCGAAGCCCGCCTTGAGTTTCACCAATGCAGCGAAGTACCCGCTCTTGTTGGCAAGAGGATGGTTTCCATCTCCTGCCCCCAAGAAGGGGATTCCATCGTTACCCATAGATGTGGCCTTCTTGACTTTGAAGTCTCCCAGCCCGCACTTGCCATTCTTTGTAACCGGGATTGCCTGTCCCTGTAGGGCCTCAGCCCAGTAGTTGTCTGGGAAGTTTCGCTTACCGTCAGCAAACAACTTGCGGATGGCCTGATTACACAGGAACATCGACTGCTGACTAGCAAACTGCACTCCAGCAACACGTTCGGCATTCCAGATAGCCAATATCTGTACGTATTCTTCATCGTCTACGTACTTGGATGTCATGCCGTCTGTACGACCAGCGAAGCCACCCGGCGTTGTTGCTGCCGTTGTCGCTCCGGGGAACGCATTCTGCACACTGGCAACCGCAGCGGTCAGTTCTGGAACCGCACTAGCGGTCACATCCTGACCGGGTGCTACCACTATCGGAGCGCCTTGACCCTCTGCGGGATTCAAGATGCTAACGCCTACAAGGCTGTCCTTCAGGTGGGGTAGTTCCTTGGCGAGAGCGCGTGCGTTCTCTATTGCCATCGTGACTGCCACACCGTCAGGTTCGTTGCCAATCTCTGCGACAGCGAGTTCAACCGCCGCCTTGAGAATGACCTGTGCTTCTATACTTGCCCGCTCATGCGGACTCATTGGCGTCCAAGCCATACTAAGTGCCTCCTATTGTTGCACCTTTACACCGTGCGAAGTTTTCGCACCATTTTGTGGAACACCACCAACCGTTGTCACCCAACGGGTATGGACCCGTTTGAGTTTCAAGCAGTTTGCAGAGTGCCAACACCTTCTGACGTAGCCAGTCGTAATGCTCCTGTCCACGCTCCAAGTCCATACGGCCCACACCTTTGGGATGCATCACCGCGTATGAGAAGTTGGGGATACCCAATGCGTAGCAGTAAGCGATAGATTGAACATCCCATCGCTCAAACTGCCATTTATCACGGGTGTAATCCCTACCGGGGAACTTCCAATCCCATAACCGGTCTTCTTCAACTAGGTCAATCGTGCCTGTCAACCGAACTATTCGTTGATCGTCTTCAACAAGTGGAACGTCAAATGTGTGTTCGGTCTGTAACGGCTTGAGCAGGGGAAACACTTCGTTGTACCAGTTCGTGACTTTGCTTACGCCAGCCACTCGTGCACTTTCAGGGTTGTACGAGTTCCACACTTCAATGCTGTCAACGGTTTGTTCCCACTCGTAATCAAACGCATCCAAGGCTGCTTGCAGATCCATAGGTGCTACAGCATTGCCTTCGTTTACGTCTATAAGCGAGTTGCAAACGTCTTCCGCAATCGTGTGACATACCGTGCCTAGTGACGAAGCATCTTTCATTGGTTCGCTTACAAGGCCGAATACGTCGGTTCGCCAACGCTCCAGACACATGTCTGAAGTCTTGACAGACGATTGACGAACCCATGTGTGGACCCACCTACCGTCTTCTGCTTTGTGCAACGGGTACTTCTGTTTCATGGTTCTCCCTTCCTGTACTTAGTATCGCCCCTCCCCTTTAGGGGGGAGGGGCGTGTACTGAGTACCCTGAGCCTAGTCGTCGCTCTCGTCGGATTCCGACACCTGCTCGTTACAGTCGGATGTTTCTTGTGACGGATCCGTGTCTTTTGTTACGGTCAGGTTACGGATGCGTAACAGTTCTTCACGAGTGAACGTGGTGCTATACCCCGCTGGCGTCAGAGCCATTGTCCCCACCCCCCTGCAACA
>TARA_R110000787_G_scaffold27087_2_pt1 | contig 19771 bp, 23 predicted proteins | sample TARA_R110000787 | Tara Oceans TARA_R110000787 (sample SAMEA4397920) | marine metagenome | biome: Polar Biome; feature: [DCM] deep chlorophyll maximum layer (ENVO:01000326); material: water (ENVO:00002006), including particulate matter (ENVO:01000060) such as... | depth 35 m | reverse complement strand
CGGCGCCGAGCGCTTGGCCTGCTCGAACATGTCGCGCACGCGGCTTGCACCGACGCCGACGAACATTTCAACAAAGTCCGAACCGGAAATCGTGAAGAAGGGCACACCGGCTTCGCCAGCAACAGCGCGGGCCAGAAGTGTCTTACCTGTACCGGGAGGGCCGACCAGCAGCGCGCCTTTCGGGATCTTGCCGCCGAGGCGCTGGAATTTCGAAGGATCCTGAAGGAATTCGACGATCTCCTGCAGCTCTTCCTTGGCTTCATCGACGCCAGCCACATCGTCAAACGTGACGCGGCCATGCTTTTCGGTCAGCAGGCGGGCGCGCGACTTGCCGAAACTCATCGCACCGCGGCCACCGCCGCCTTGCATCTGGCGCATCATGAAGAAGACAAAGCCGACGATCAGAAGGATTGGCAGGATCGAGAAGATCAGCGAGGCGACACCATTGCGGCCGCTATCAGCGTCAACCGAGAACGGGACGCCTTCCTTGACCAGCACGCCTTGCGTTTCCATGTCGAGGCCGCGCAGCTCGCTGACGAGCGTACGGTTGTCGGTCGTTTTCACGACGATCTGCTGGTCGCCAAGCGTGGCTTCCGTGATCTGGCCGGAATCGATCAGCTTGTAGATTTCCGACAGTTTGGCCTTGTCAGCGTGATCGGCTTCGGAAGATCCGCCCATCGCAACGGCCATGCCGATAACAAGCAGGGCAATCGCCCCCCAGATGGCAAGATTTCGCACGTTCATGTCAGGTCTTTCCGTTTACAGGGATCATTGATCTTTAACATAGGAGCAGCATTACACAAAAACGACTCCTTTCGGCTTAACAGACAGCAATAGTCATGCGCGAGCTGCATAGAGGCTTCGTAAACCATCAATCCGTCGTAAAACCAGTGTTTCCGGGGCATCGCGCCCGGTTTCAGGCATCAGGTGGACCCTCCCCTGCTTGCGTACAAGCTTTGCCCCGCCAAGTGTCGCACCCGCAAAGGACACATCTGCCCTCAGGCGCTGGGCCAGATTGGCCGTATTCTCGCGCCGCGGCGGCGTCTCACGCCCGGTCACGGCCTGAATCAACAGGCCTAGCCCGCGTACAGCCGTGTCCATCGACAGCGACCCGAGATCGGTATCGATGCCCTCCCCTGACTCACTGACCCGCACATTATCGCAAAGCCAGCGCCCGAGGCGCCGATCCTCCACGGCGCGCAGTCCTGCCAGCGCCCTCATGCAGCGGCTGATCCGCTCGGCCGCTTCCGGCGACGCCGCCAGCAGCCGACGCATGCGCACCCGCTCATAGGCGAGGTTTTCGTTGCTCGGGTCCTCGATCCAGACCTGCCCGCGCGCATGCAGCAGGCTGCGCAGGTCCTCGCGCTTCTCCGTCAGGACCGGCCGGGCAATCCGTACGCCCTCCCCTTCCGGCCACACGGGGGACATGGAAAGGGCCTGCATGCCCGCCAAACCGTACCATCCGGACCCCTGACGGGCCCGTATCAGGAACGTTTCTGCCTGGTCATTGGCCGTGTGCCCGGTCAGCAAGTGCGTGCCACCTTGCGCCTTCAACGCCAGCGCCAGCGCCGCATGCCGCGCGCGCCGCGCCGAGGACTGGCGGTTCACCGGATCGTCCCAGCGCAGGGTCTGATGGGGTATATGCAGGTCGCGGCAGATCGCTGCTACCCGCGCAGCCTCACCGGCCGCTGCCGTGCGCAGCCTGTGATCAAAGGTCAGCGCCGCCAGCTTGCGCCCGCGCGAACGGGCCCATTCGTGCGCAATGAAAAGAAGCGCGAGGGAATCGCTGCCGCCTGAAATGGCAATCCCGACAGGACCGCGCGCATCCTGGCACAGTCGGTCAAACGCGGCGAGACGGGGCGCGAGCCCCTCTAGTTGTCGCACCCGGACTTGGTCCGCTCGACGGCAGACAGGTCGCGCGTCACGCCCGAAGCATTCGGATAGCGTTTCGGCAGCGTGTCCAGCGCGAGGCAGGCCTTCTCCTTGTCACCGATCAGGCGCATGTCCCGGGCGAGCTTCACCAGTGCATCAGGTGCACGCGGATCGTTCGGGAAGGAGCGGATCATGGTCGTATAGGCCGCGCCGCTATCGGCATAGGCCTTCTGCTGATAGAGCGTTTCGCCCAGCCAGTAATGGGCTTCACCCGCCTGCGGGTCATTGCCGAAGCGCTCCAGGAAGAGACGGAAAGCCGCTTCGGCGCCGGCATAGTCAAACTGGATCAGCTTGGACTTGGCCGCCGCGAAAAGCGGACCGGCCTCGCCCGGCAGGTCGCTGGCGGAAATCGTGCCGAGCGATCCCGATGGCAGGTTCAGGCCATCCTCGGACGGATTGTTCGATACCGAGGTTGGCGTTTCGCGAACGCCGGACGCGCTATTGGCAACATCCGACGGCGAGCCGTCGGCATTCCTGTTGATCAGTTGCGTCGGGCCGGAGGCGAGACCGCCAGAGCGCGAGGTCGCAGGCGATGCGGCGGGATAGTCGCTGCCTTGTGTGGCACCGGGATAGCCAGCGGACGGGTCAGCGCTCGGCGCGCTATATTCCGCACCGCCAAGGCGGGCCTCAAGCGCGGCAAGCGTGCGCGACTGGGCCTCAAGCTGGCTGCGAAGTTCACCGATACTGTCGGAAAGGGATTCATTGTCGCGTTGCAGGCCCTTATTCATGTCATCGGCCTGCGAGAGCTTGAATTCCATCGTCTCGACACGGCCCGTCAGGGTCATGATGTCGCCAAGCAGGTTATTGACCTGGACTTTCAGCTCGGCGTTCTGCTGGCGCACGGTGGCGACCTGGCTGGAGAGGTCTGAACTGGTCACGCCCTGCGTTATCGGGGCGCCGCGCTGCGCCATCGCGGGCGAGGCAGCGAGCATGAGACAGGCGAAGGCGACAGCCGGGGCTTTGAACATCAATGCAAATTCTCCACGCGTTTAGATGGGCATAATACAAAAACAGCCGGGGCCAAAATAAGGCACCCGGCTGCAAATTGTCGTAAAGTCAGCAGTCCGGATTAGCTGGTCGAGCCGGAAACGATCTGCGTGAAGCCGTTACGGTTGAGGGCCCAGGACTGCTCGTCGCTGCCAGCAGCGATCGGGCGTTCCTTGCCGTACGAGATCGTGTCGATGCGCGAAGGATCAACGCCAAGGCTGACGAGGTAATCTTTCACGACCGAAGCGCGACGCTCGCCAAGGGCAAGGTTGTATTCGCGTGTGCCGCGTTCATCGCAGTTACCTGCAACGAGGATGCGCACCTTCGGGTAAGACTCGAGCCATGCGGCCTGACGCTTCAGGATTTCCTGATCGTCGGAGTCGAGGCGGTAGCCGTCGAGGTCGTAATAGACGCGTTCGCCGACGTTCACGCGGAAGTCGTCAAGCGAACCAGCCAGCGGGCCGGTAGGCGCCACAACGGTTTCTTCGACTGTCTCAGTTGGAGCAGGCGTGGTGTCCACGACTTCAACTGGCGCGGTTTCTTCGGCGACAGGTTTGGGTTTCGATGCGCATGCGCCGAGCGAAAGCAATACGGCGGCGGCAACGGTAAGTTTCAGTGAGGTTTGCATTGCTAAGACTCCCCTGGATGTCTTTAGAGCGATATAGGCGCCTTGCGGCGGGCGTTTGGTCAACGTGACGACGACTAGCGCGTGTCTGATTTCCATATGATTACGAAATCAGGCAATAATCGGGCGATGACTGAACCACGCCCCGTTTCGCACAATTTTATGCGTCTGTCTCCTGAAAGCAACGCCCCCGGGGCCTTTCCCGGGGGCTTTTGCTGCTTTTATTATTGCAGAAGCGGTGACCAGGCAGGGTCTGATGCATCTGTTTGCGTTTTCAGGCGCTGTTCATTGCGGCCTGACAGGTCAACGGACCAGAGCTGTGGGCCTGCACCGGGACGTGATTCGCGGAAATACACGATCACACGGCCATTCGGCGACCAGTCCGGGCCTTCGTCGAGATAGGCTTCGGTGAGCAGGCGCTCGCCTTTTCCGTCCACACCGATCACGCCGATATAGAATTTGCCGCCCGATTGTTTCGTGAAGGCAACGAGGTCGCCCCGCGGGCTCCAGACGGGCGTCGAATAGCTGCCCTTGCCGAAGGTAATACGGCAGGCTGCATCACGACCGCCCGACGGACAGGTCCGCGGGCTGCCATCGGCATTCATTATATATAGCTGCGGGCTGCCGCCACGGTCGGACGTAAACACGATCGCATCGCCATCAGGCGACATGGACGGCGATGTATCAATCGCAGGGTGATCCGTCAGACGGCGCGATTCCCGCGTCCGGAGGTTCATGATGTAGATGTCGGAATTGCCGCGCTGGGCCTGCGTCAGCAGCACGCTCTGACCATCCCGTGAGAAACGGGGCGCAAAGGTCATGCCCGGGAAATTGCCGAGCAGTTCCTGGCGGCCAGTCTCGATATTGAAGAGATAGACGCGCGGCTTGCCGCCCTCATAGGACATGTAGGTGATTTCCTGAGCCGATGGCGAGAAGCGCGGTGTCAGCACCGTGTTGCGGCCCGGCGTCAGGTATTGCTGGTTGGCGCCGTCGCTATCCATGATGGCGAGACGCTTGACGCGCTCCAGCTTCGGACCTGTTTCGGCGATGTAAACGATCCGGGTGTCGAAATACGGGTCTTCACCGGTCAGGCGCGTATAGATCGAGTCGGCAATCTTGTGCGCGATGCGGCGCCAGTTGTCAGGCGTCGTGGTCAGGCGGCGGCCCGGCTGGCCATTGATGCGCATCACTTCACCGGCATAGACATCCCAGAGACGGAACGAGACGGCGATCTTGCCGTCCGGAAGCTCTTCATACTGCCCAACGACCAGGCCGTCCGTGTTGATGATCTTCCAGTCGGCAAAGCGCGGCTGCACGTCCAGCGACAGGTCCTTCTGGATGAAGGAGGCCGGGTTCTGCATCTCGAACAGGCCGGTCGAGGTCAGGTCGGCACGCACGACGTCGCTGATCTGCTTGGCCAGCTCGGCATTCGTGCCGGAGATCTGGAAATCAGGAATGGCCAGCGGCGTGGGGGTAAAGTTGCCGTCGGTCACACGGACCTGAAGCTGCGCCGCAGAGGGAAGCGCGAAACTTGTGGCGAACAGGAACGCTGTCGCCAGCGCCATCAGGATACGTTTCATTCGTTTGCCTCCTAGAATTATGGGAACTCTTATTCGGGAACGGGCCGTCAATTTTCCGGCCCGATTGTTACGTCGATTTCTTTCCACTGGTCGTAATCGTCGGCCGGCAGCTTGTAGGGGGCGCACTTGCGCACGGCCCTCAGCGCCAGGTCAACCGGGATACCCGCCCGCCCGATGGGGCGGGACTTGGGCGTTACCAGATCGGCCGGTTCCGCCAGCGAGCCATCACGGGCAAGTACCAGCCGCACCACGACATTGATCTGGTCTTCCTTCGGCAGGTCGTCGACTCCATTCCAGCAATAGCCGATCTGGCGGCGCACAGCCGCTTGCAGCGAAGCAGTATTGCCCGTCCGGTCGCCTGCGCCCTTGCGGGGCTGCTGGGCATCGGCAAGCACGGGCTTCTCGATCCGCGGCGGCTCCTGCGCCGGCGGGGCCTTGCGCTCGTTCTGCGCCTTGGTCTTCAGCACGTCCTCGAAATCATTGAGGAAGTCGAGATCATCAGACTCTGCTTTGGGCTTTGTCTTCTGGACCAGCTTTTCTTCCTTCTTAGGCTCAGGCTTTTTCTTTTCCGGCTCCTTCACAGGCTCCGGTTCAGGCTCGGGCTCGGGCTCGGCCTTGTCATCTTCCACAACGAGGTCATCCTCGCTCGGTTCCTCGGCGCGTGTGTCATTGGCGTCGACTTCATCCGCCGTGAGGTCCGGCTGGTCGTCCGGGGTCGCCTCTTCCTCGGGGGCCTCTTCAGGCACCGGTTCGGCCTCTTCCTGCACTTCAGCCTTGGGAATGGCCGACACATTGGTCACAAGGCCGATGTCGAGAAACTCGATCGGCACGTCGATGGCGCTCGCACATTCCGGCAGGCGCATCAGGATATCGACCGGGCCGAGGCCCGGCTCATCCCGCTTCAACTTCTCGATGGCCTTGTCGCATTCGGTTTTCTGCGTCGGCCACGACATAACGGCCAGCGCGATCACGCTCGCGTGGAGAAGGGCCGAAAGGGTGAAACCGCGCATCATGAGTGTGGAGACGTCCCGCTATTTCTTCTGTTCGGTCACAAAGGCGAGCCGCGTATAGCCTGCCGCGCGCACTTCGGACGTCACTTCCATGATCCGGCCATAAGGCGTGGCCTCGTCGGCGCGCAGGTACATCTGCTGCTCATAGCCCTCGCCGATAATGGCCGCGAGCTTGGCGCCAAGCTCATCCACACTCACTTCCGTGTTCTGAATATAGATCGTGCCGTCAGCCTTGACGGTGATCGCCAGCGGCGCGTCATTCGGCTCGGTCTTGATCGGGCCAGACCGCGTCTTCGGCAGGGCAACGTCCTCGCCGCGCACCAGAAGCGGCGCCGTGATCATGAACACGATCAGCAGCACCAGCATGACGTCAACGAAAGGCGTGACGTTGATTTCAGCGTTCAGCGAACGGCGTCCGCGCCGTCCGCCCTTGCCGCCGGATCCGAGGATCATGCCCATGGCTTAGTCCCTCCCGGGATCAGAGGCGCGGCGCGACAGGCGCACGAGCACATCCTGCGAGAACGTGTCGAGCTGGTCACCGAAACTGGTGAGGTCGCCCGTGAACTTGTTGTAGAAAATGACCGCCGGAATGGCAGCAACCAGGCCCATGCCGGTGGCAAACAGGGCTTCCGCGATCGGGCCCGCCACCGTGCCGAGGCTCGTATCCTGCTGGGCGGCGATGTTGAGGAAGGCGTTCATGATGCCCCAGACCGTGCCGAAAAGACCGATAAAGGGCGAGGCAGACCCGATGGTCGCCAGCACTCCCAGCCCCTTGCCGGCCTTGCCGATCTCGCGATCAACCGTCGCCCGCATTGAGCGCTCTGCCCGGCTGACCAGTGCAGCGGCTTCGGCAGGCGCCGGCATGCCGCGCTTGGCGTCAGACCATTCGCGGGCTGCCGAAGCGAAGACGCGGCCTGCTGCATCGCTGCCGACCTGACCGGGGCGCATGTCGAAATCTTCCGTACGCCCGCCCCAGAAAGCAGCTTCGAACTGCCTCGCCTTGCGGCGGGCGCCACCCAGCGAGAACAGCTTCTCGACAATCACCATCCAGGACCAGATCGAGGCACAGAGAAGGAAAAGGAGCACGAGCTTGACCACGGGGTCGGCGTCAAACACGAGAGAAAGCAGCGAGAAGTCAGTATTGCTGGCCGCCGTGCCAATCGCTTCGGATTCCATGAGATGTCCTGCTCCTTGAAGTCTGCGTGCGGGACGCGCACTGCATATGAGTCTGTGCCGATGGCGCGGAGCCTCGACGTCTGCCCCTGTTTCAACACCAAATCTGGCGGAAACACGGCAGGGGCACCGTTTTCCGCAGTTGGTTAACCGCTAGGGGCATTTGGTTAAGGTTTCGTGCTGATGACACGCTTCGCTGCACTGCAGCAACCCCTGCGAATCGTATCTAAAGGAGCGGGGCGGCCAGTCGCAGAACATTCTCCTGAAGTCGCCTCAATCGCGGACGGGCTGTCCACTCTTCGAGCGTCAGGGGCGTGCAATTGGCCAGATAGCGCGCGCGCAAGGCATCCATGTCGCGGTTCAGGCCGCGGTCATAGGCAATCAGCGTCAGTTCGAGATTCAGGTAGAAGCTGCGTGTATCCATGTTCACCGTGCCGACCATGGAGACCTTGTCGTCAATCAGCACGCATTTGGTGTGCAGCAGGCCGTCCTGATAGCGCATGATCGTGATGTTCGCGCGCAGCAGCTCGGAGAAGACCGACTCGCTCGCCGATTGCGCCATGCGGGAATCGATGCGCTCAGGCACGATTATGTCCACGGCGACGCCGCGTTTCTGCGCCGCCTTCAGCGCCAGCGTCAGCGTCTCATCCGGAATGAAATAGGGCGTGATGATCGACACGCGCTTGCGGGCCGCAAAGATGGCCGAGACGACCCATTCATGGATCAGGGAGTCATGGATTTCAGGGCCTGAGGGCAATAGCTGGAGTGCCACGGTGCCCGGCGCTGTCTCGCGAGGATGGTCGGTGGGCAGGTCACGCAACGCCTTGCGGTCAATATCCAGCCCGACGGTGTCGAAAATGTAATCGGCATTGAACACGACGCCGAGGGAATCGACGATATGACCCTCAAGCCGGAACATGATGTCGACCCATTCGCCGACCGCCTTGTTCTGCTTGAAGAAGCGCGGGTCGACCAGATTGAAGCTGCCAACATAGCCAATCTGCTGGTCGATCGCGATCAGCTTGCGGTGATTGCGCAGGTCGGTGCGCTGCGACAGCGACTTGATCAGGCCGACCGGTAGCGAGGCTTCGACATCCACACCGGCTTGCCGGAGGCGCTGCAGCCAGCTCGACCGGAACAGCGCCTTGCTGCCGAAATGATCGGCCAGAAGGTTGCAGTCGACACCGCGTTTCGATGCCCGGACCAGCGCTTCCATCACCGCCGTCACCCGGCCTTCCGGTTCGACAATGTAGAATTCGAGATAGCAGGTGTTTTTGGCCGCATCGATATCGGCCACCAACCTGTCGAGGATTTCGCCAGCATCCTCCAGCATCTCGACGCGGTTATTGTGCGTCACGTGGAAACCGGAATCGGCGGCGATGCTTTCGCTCATGGCGCGGAAGGCATCCGAGACGTCCAGCTCCTGGGCGGCGCCACCGTCATCATCAATGCCATAGCGTTTCTGGTAAAAATTGCGCACCCAGGCGCTCTGATGCAGCCGTTTGCGGCCCATCCTGTGGTCGCCGAACAGAAAATAGAAAAAGATGCCTATATAAGGGATGGCAAACAGGATGATGATCCATCCCAGCGTCGTGCTGACGGCCAGCTTGCGATAGAGCAGACGAAACGTCAGCGCCAACGCGATCACGATATGGAGTGCAAAGACCAATGAACTTGGCAGCAAGGCCGTCCCCTTCAGTTTCTAGCGCCCAACGCCGCATGGAACCACCTGTTCCAGACTGCATATGAAGGCCATGACACAGACACTGCGCATCCTGACATGGAATATTCAGGCGGCCATCGGCACCGCCCGCTATTCACATTACCTGACACGCGCGCATCATCAGGTGTTCAATACCAGTGCCAAGCAATCCACGCTGGAAAAAATTGCCGAAATCGTCTCCGAACATGATGTCGTCTGCCTGCAGGAGGTCGACCTTGGTGGCCGGCGGTCGGGATTTACCTGCCAGGCCGAGCGCATCGCCATGCTCTCCGGGCATAACCACGTTGCCAAGCAGCGCAACCGCACCATCCCTGGCATCTCGCTGCACGGAAATGCCATCCTCAGTCGGTACGAACTGTCTCATATACATGATTTCAAGCTGCCGGGCCGGGTGAAAGGCCGCGGCTGCCTGATCGCGAATGTGCAGGTGGGACGGGGGATTTCGGTGGCCAACCTCCACCTCAGCCTCGGCCGCAATGACCAGGCCCTGCAACTGGAGGCCATTGGCACGCACCTGCCCCATAAAAAGGCCTTTCTGGTCGTCGGAGACTTTAACTGTACGAATAGTTCCACTCAGCTGGAGAGTTTCGCCGGATCCGTAGGCGCGAAAATTGCCGATCAGCCCATGCTGCCAACCTATCCCTCATGGCGCCCCAATCGCGATCTCGACCACATCATCTATTCCGATGCGGTTCGCCTCGACGAACGGCGCAGCCTGCCCCTCCAGCTGTCCGATCACCTGCCGCTATCCGCTGAAATCAGCTTCTAGCCCCCTCAAACAACATGCGGGGCCCCTTCCGGAGCCCCGCACGCAAGTTTCAACCGTTCGAAAGCCCTAGTCGAGCCCGTCGATCTCGTCCTTCGCCGCATTCAGGATCTCGACGATCCGGCGCTGGCGCACCTCATCCGCCATCTTGTGGCGCACTGTCTTGATGATGGCGTGGCGGAGGCGATGCATCGCCGTGCGCACATCGGTCGGATCAACATCCTCCTCGGCGCGCAGCAGGTCGGCCAGCCTCTCATGGATCGCCTCGACCGTTGCAGCTTCGCGCTCCAGTTCTGCCTTCCCTTCGTCCGTGATGTGGAAAGTCTTCTTCCCATCTTCCGTGCGCACTTCGGCAAGGCCGAGGTCCTGAATGATTTCCAGCGCCGGATAGATGACGCCGGGGCTCGGCTTGTATGTGCCCCCGGTCCGCGTCTCGATTTCCTGGATCAGGTCATAGCCATGGCGCGGCGTCTCGTTGATCAGGCTGAGGATCAGGAGGCGAAGGTCGCCGTGGCCCAGGGGCCGGCCGCCTCGCCGTCCACCGCGACCCATGCCGCCGCGTCCGTGGCCGTGTCGGCCGCCCATGGCCATTTTCATATGCCAGCGTGCGTGCCGGCCGTGTCTGTGATGTCCGTACATGTTCTCTCCTCTGTCCCGGCGCCTGTGGCTGCCAAAGATGTCGTCATTGTCCAAAAGCTCGCCTGACAGAACCATTCCGTCTTCGGGGTCTCGATTGCTCATTGATACTCCTTTTAGATATATCGAAATCAAAAATAGTTTTCGATATATCTAAATGCAAGTGCCAGACGTGAAAAATCGGCTGCCGCAAAGACCGCGACACGCATGACTTCTCAATAAACCAAGTAATTACAGCGCTATGGACGCCAGACAAAAGCGTCCAGATAGTCTGCCACTTCGCGGATAGGCCGCCGCAGACGCCCATCTGCATGGATCATCACGGCGGTAATTTCCGCCTCGGCGATGAGTTGGCCATCGCGCAGGCAGGCCTGTTCAAAGCGAATACGTGGGCCGTCCATGCCAAGGTAGCGCGTTCTGATATGCAGCAGATCGTCCACCTTGGCGGGCCGCTTGTAGGCCACGTTCACATTGGTCAGCGTGAAGGCGGCGGGGTCTGGCCGGTCGAGCAGCGACTGATGCGAAATGCCTGCATCACGCAAATGATCCGACCGCCCGCGCTCGAAGAAACGCAGGTAATTGGCGTGGTAGACCATGCCCGTGAAATCGGTGTCTTCGTAATAGACGCGCACACTGATCCAGTGCTGGCGCTCCGCATCAAAATTCTTGTCGTCGAGAACAGGCATTGTCATGCCAATCGCGTTAGCAGATCACCCCTGATCCGTCATCACCAGCGGGTCGGTCTTGTAGCCAAGTTCCTCGGCCCGCGCCTTGATGCGGGCGAGCGTGTCGGCATCCAGCGTTTTGTCGCGCGCGAGGATCCAGAGATATTTTCCGCTCGGGTCACCCACGAGCACGGCGGAATAGTCCGGCTCCAAATGCAGTATCCAGTAATCGCCCCATGCGAACGGCACCCAGGACGGCGCAAACTTGACCTTCAGCCGCGCATTGCCGGAACCTTCAACGACGCGTGCGACGCCATTAGCGACTTTCACTTTCCCGTCCGGGCTGCCCTTGTGGCAGGTATTGGTGACGCTGATGCGGCCGTCCTCGCGCTGCGCATATTCTGCCGTCACGCCGGCGCAATCCTTCTCGAAACTGTTGGGATATCGGGCAATCTCGTACCAGAGGCCCGCATACTTATCGAGGTCGACATGCGGCACGGTCGGCGGCGCGGTTTCCTGCGCGCGATAGTCGGGCTGGCTGATGCAGGCGGTCAGGACGAGGCCGGCGATTGAAGCGGTGAGCAGATGCTTGATCATGAATAATGTCTCCTGTGCCCTATACGCAGCCATGATGTGTTCGGTTGCAAGCCTGACTGGCCAGCAACTGCATGACGTGCAAAGCAGGAAACATCTGCCGGAGACGCACATGACCCACCCAACTGATCCCGGCCTTAAACCCATATTACGTGGCCTGCGCGGACGATGCCCCGCCTGCGGCAAGGGCCGGCTCTTCTCGGGCTACCTGCGACAGGAACCGGCCTGCTCACATTGCGGCGAACCGACGGGCCTGATCCGCGCCGAAGACGGTCCGCCCTGGCTGACCGTACTGATCCTCGGGCCTCTGCTGGCGCCGCTCTCGTTCATGGTATCGATGAAATCGCCCGCGCCGCTCTGGATCAGCCTCATCGCGCTCGGCGCCTTCGCCATTGGCGCAGTTCTGTTCCTGCTACCGCGCATAAAGGGCGGCTTCATCGGCCTGCTATGGCGCATGCAGCAGAAGGAACAGACTTAAGCCGGTTTCGGAAAAGCTTCCGGCAGGCGCGGCAGACCGTCCTCGAAGTCGAAGAAATCCGCCTTGTGACTTGTCCAGATATGCACCACGGGCTTGGATGGCACCGGGGAATCGAGGCTCCCCACGCGAACGATGACCGCATCCTGATCATGCCATTCGGCCATCATATGCGTTCCGCATTTCGGGCAGAAGTGGCGTGTCTTGCCGGGCGTGGATTCAATGCCCGCCACAACATCGGCGCCCTTCGTCCAGCGGAAGCCAGCGCGTGATGCGCGCGCGGTTGTGGCGAAAGCGGCAGAATGGGTTTTCTGGCATGTCTTGCAATGGCAATGGCCGATGGGCCCGAGCGCATCCACCTCATAGGCTACCGCACCACAAAAACAGCTTCCGTGCAGAGCTTCCATCAGATCATTTCTCTCCAAAAAGGCCCGACTGGGTGCCACCGGGCACCGGCAATCCCAGCCGCTCATAGGCGAGCGGGGCCGCCGTGCGTCCGCGCGGCGTTCGGGCGACATAGCCCTTTTGCATGAGGTATGGCTCGATCACATCTTCCACGGCGTCGCGCGCTTCTGACAGCGCCGCTGCCAGCGTTTCGACGCCAACAGGACCGCCGGCATATGTGTGCACCAGTGCATGCAGGTAGCGCCTGTCGAGCGAATCCAGCCCGTCCTGGTCAATCTCCAGCCGCTTCAGCGCGCGTCCGGCGGCAGCGGAATCGATCTTCGCCCCCTCGGCCTCGGCAAAGTCGCGCACACGGCGCAGGAGCCGCAATGCAATGCGCGGCGTGCCCCGCGCGCGGCTGGCAATTTCGACCGCGCCATCTTCGGTAATCGCTGCGCCGAGCTTACGAGCCGCCGCCATGACGATGCGGGCGAGTTCCTCGGGCTCGTAGAATTCCAGCCGGAGCGGAATGCCGAACCGGTCGCGCAAGGGCGTTGCCAGCAGGCCCGCCCGCGTTGTCGCGCCGACCAGTGTGAAGGGCGACAGGTCCAGCCGCACGGAGCGCGCCGAAGGTCCCTCCCCAATCACGATATCGAGGGCATAATCCTCCATGGCCGGGTAGAGGATTTCCTCCACAATAGCCGGCAGGCGGTGGATCTCGTCGATGAACAGAACATCGTTCGGCTCAAGGTTGGTCAGGATCGCGGCGAGGTCGCCTGCCTTGGCGATCACCGGGCCGGACGTCGCGCGGAAGCCGACGCCCATTTCGCGGGCCAGGATCTGCGCAAGTGTTGTCTTGCCAAGGCCGGGCGGGCCGAACAGCAGAACATGGTCCAGCGCCTCGCTACGCCCGCGCGCGGCGTCGACATAGACTTTCAGGTTCGACTTGGCTTTGCGCTGGCCGACATAATCATCAAATGTCTGCGGGCGCAGCGCGCGGTCCAGCGCGTCGCCGCCCTGCGCATTGGGATCGGAGAGTTCGCCCTCGCGGCTCATGCCGGCTCCCCGCTCCCGAATTCGCGCACAAGCGTCTTCAGTGTCAGTTGCGAGATCGGCACGTCTTCCAGACGATCGCCGTTCTTCAGCCAGATTGTCATCGTCTCTTCGCCGCGTGCGGCGAGGATGTCCGTCAGGTTGACGAGGATGGAGCCAGAGCCCTGAACATCGCGGTTGATGACGCCCATGGAATTGCGGCCGCTGCGCGATGTCTCGACCATGACATTGTTGATTTCACGCGTGCCGACAGGCTTTTCCGGGTGATCCGCGATGAAGAACAGTTCCTGTTCGGGAACATGATAGGTCTTGCGGTTGTGGATGTATTTCATCGCGACAGTTCCTTCAGCGCCGCCTTTACCAGCGGGCCGACCTCCTTGTCATCCGTGGTGGAGGCCGCAGCTGCGACCGCGCGCGCTGCATCGCCCTGCGTATAGCCGAGATTGACCAGCGCCGAGATGGCCTCTGAACGCGGGCCTGTTGTGGCGGCGGCAGCCGGCGCCGTTGCCATGCCGGCAGCGCTCGCCGCATCGAAGCGGCCGAACCGGCCCATGGGCGGCGCCTTGCCGGAGAGATCGAGCACGATCCGTTCAGCCAGTTTCTTGCCGACACCCTTGGCGCGCTCCAGCACTTTGGCGTCGCCGAGCGCGATGGCGTCCATCAGTTCGGCGGGCGTCAACGCGTCCAGAATGGCCATTGCGGCCTTACCCGCGACCCCATGCACGTCCTGCAAGCGGACAAACCATGACCGTTCCTCGTCCGTTCCGAAGGCATATAGCGTGATCGCCGCCTCGGCGACCTTGGTCTCGACATGCAGGACGGCATTCTCGCCCGCATGGACACGGGACAGGAGCCGCGTGCCCGCCTGACAGACATAGCCGACGCCGTTCACGTCGATCAGCACATGATCGAGGCCCATGGCCGCGATCGTTCCGGTGAGACGGCCGATAATCATGCCGCGCCCCGCTTCATCTCCAATGGCAGATGGTGCGCCGCGCAGATGGCGCAGGCGAGCGCATCGGCGGCGTCTTCCTTCATCTCACCAGCGCGGGGCAGGAGGCGCTTCACCATGAACATGACCTGCGTCTTGTCTGCGGTGCCGGTGCCGACAACGGAGAGCTTGATCTTGCGCGGGGCAAATTCGGCCACGCTGATGCCCGCCATGGCCAGCGCCGCCATGGCGGCGCCACGCGCCTGACCCAGCTTGAGAGCCGAGCGGGGATTTACATTGACGATGGTTTCCTCGACGCCGGACGCATGCGGCGCGTGATGGCGCGCCAGCTCGCCCACCGCCTCGAAGATGCCGCCGAGCCGTTCCGACATGGGCAGGTTCGGGTCAACCGAGATGATGCCATGGGCCACATGCTGCAGCCGGGCGCCGGTCTGCTCGATCACGCCCCAGCCGGTATGGCGAAGGCCCGGATCAATCCCGAGGATACGAATCGTCGCTGTCATGACGCCTACCCTATCAGGCAGCGAGGTTAATGACAGCTTGCATTTTCCCCATTTGTTCCTGCTTCAGCACAAAAAGGGCCGCACCTCAGGGAGGCACGGCCGCAAAATAATGTGCGCCGGGAAGTCCTATTCCTCGAAGCGGGGCAGCAGGACAGTGTCGATGACGTGGATCACACCATTGGAGGCTTCGATATCGCCCATCTTCACGGTGGCCGTGTTGACCATCAGGTTGTCGCCCGAGCCGTCGACCAGCATGTCGAGATTGTTCAGCGACGCGAGCGGGCCGGATTTGCCTGCTAGGTCAGACGAACTGAGCTTGCCGGGGACGACATGATAGCTGATGACCCTGACCAGCTTGTCCTTGTTTTCAGGTTTCATGAGGTCTTCCAGCAAGGCCGGGTCCATTGCAGCGAAGGCCTCGTTCGTGGGCGCAAAGATCGTGTAGGGACCGGAGCCGGAAAGCGTCTCGGTCAGGTCAGCCGCACCAATGGCCGAAACGAGCGTCGAGAAATCAGGGCTTGAGCCCAGAACGTCGACCAGCGTTGGCAGGGCCATCGGCTCAACCGGCGTCGCTTCTGTCTCGGTTGGCATTGTCTCGGCTGTTTCAGCGGGCGTCGCCGCCGGAGTTTCCGTCACGGTTTCCGTCTTGTCGGAACAGGCCACAAGGAAAAGCGCGCTGGCAGCAATCGTCGTCAGGAGCAGGGTCTTCATGGGTGTATCCTCGTAGCAGGACGCGCGCGGTGGTTCAGGGATATCGCGCTGTCTAATGGGGTCCGCTTCAGTTATCCGAGCGGCTGAATGTAAAACGCGATGATGGCAGAATTGGTTCCGCGCGGGCGCGGTCAGCTCATCCAGCGCAGGACACGCGGCTCGATCGGGTTGGCGAAATCGCGCCCCTCGGAGCGGGCCTCGACCCATTCGCGCTTGAGGCGCTGGTACCATTTGGCCTGCACGTCGATATCGTCGATCCAGAGCATCGCCTTCTGGTGCGCCATGCCCTGGTTCTGCAGGTCGACCATGTCGCCATCCTGACGCAGGAACTTGCGACCGGCCGGCTTGGCGATGGGCACAGCGAGGCGCAAGAGGGGCGCGCCGGTCCACCAGGTGAACTGGGTGATACGTGTGCGCTTGGGACCTTCCGGCGTCAGGCAGGTCAACGTCAGGAGGCGCGCGGTCTCGTTCGAGACGATCTCCCAGCGAAAGCCCGGCAGCTGGAAGATGATCTCGGTTTCGACATTGCCGCCGAACACCCAGCGATAGAGCAGCGAGTTGGACGAAGGCTGGTGACGGTCAATCGCCCAGCCGCGCAGGGCGGGCACGAACTGTTTCTCTTTCAGCTTCAGGCCTACCGAAGGCGGGCGCCACCACCATTGATTATGCACGAAGGGCACATGCGCCGGGTCCATCAGGCCAACGACCGCATCATCCATATGCGCATTGAACACGTCATGGATGACGAAGCCGGGCTTGTCCGGCAGCGGACCAAAATCCGGCGGCGGCACGGCGGGCGGCGCATCCACGCGCGCATTGTGCGCAATATAGATGAAGACCGCGCCATTGGCCTCATGCACCGGATAGCGGCGCACTTTTACCTTTGACGGATCATAGGCGCTGTCCTCGGTGAGGCTGGGCATCAGCTTGCAGCCGCCATCGGTGCCGAAGCGCCAGCCATGATAGGGGCATTGCAGCGTCCACTCACCATCGGTCTCCAGCTGCTTGCCGGCCGAGAGCGGCACCAGACGGTGCGGGCAGATATCGCGCAGGGCAAAGGCCTCGCCTGCCGGCGTGCGGCCAACAACGACCGGCTCGCCCAGCATCATGATGCGATGCTGCTTGCCCGGCTTCAGCTCGGTCGAGGGCGCGGCGAGATACCAGCAATCGGTGAGATAGCCGTCATCGGTGATGCCGAGGCGTGGCGCCGGAGAGGTCTGGGTGTCTGCCATGGGGCCTTATTGCGCTGGTGTGACGGTAACGTCTATCCGCCACTTGCCGATCTCGTCCCCGCCCTCCCAGGGGCGGGAGTTAAGCATGTTGATCGTCGCCTTGCCGGGCGCCGTGGCTTTCAGGTCAAACGCCATGAAATGATTGCCGCCGGTAAAGCCTTCCTGGTTCTGGACGTCCGGGTTTGTGGGGCGGGTGTTTTCGGCCACGAGATCAAGGAAGTCCGGCTTGTCCATGATTTCCCAGACATAGCCGGCTGTGGGGATGGTTTCGAGCTCGATGCGAAGGGTCTGGCCGACATGCATGGCCACGTCGCTGCCATCCTGTTCGACGCCCGCGTAGAGCATGCCATCGGCCATTTCGGTCACCGGTTCAGCCGGGAGCCGGGCGCAGGCACCCAGCAGGCCGCCCGCAAGGGCAAGCACGAGTAGGGGGCGCAGCAGCATGTGATCTCCTCCGGCATGCATCTTCCTTAGCAGGAATAGCGCAGCGCGCCATTACGTCCAATTCCGTATCAGTTCCGGATCGCGCCTTCGAAGGTCACCGATGCGCCGCCTTCGCGGAAATATTCGGCCCAGAATTCCCGCAGGCGCGCGTCCAGTTCCGGGTCCAGCGGCGGACGCCCCGGATTGTGCGAGCGGCCAAAGCCCACAATGCGCACATCCGCGCCACGCACGGCTGGCAGGTAATTGAACTTCTCGGCCACTTTCAGGGCCGCATCCGGCGCCATCGAGCGGAACTCGCTCCAGGGCATCGCCTGGCTGTTCTCCAGCATGTCGGAGAAGATGTAGACATGGGTAAAGGGCTGGTCGCCGGGCGGGGCCTGCGTCCATTGCGCAATGGTCGACATGATCGCGGAATGATCGGCCGAGGACGAGCCTTCAACAGCGGGGCGCAGGGTCTGCGCGAGACTGCCCATGAACTGGCGCTCATCGGCGAGGGCCTTCATGCTGCTGCAGCCGCCCATCATGGAATCAAGGGCCCCCTGCCCCTCCGGGCAACCGGGCTTGCAGGCATTAATCAGGCGCGCCGACTGTGTGTAATGCTCACCAATCGTGGCCAGCACGATCCGGTCACCGGCGCCAAGCTGGTCGACGACCGTGCCGATGCTTTCGGAGATCACCGCGCGGTCGGTGTCGTCATAGGGCGTCGTCTGGTCGATCAGGAACAGCGAGGACGTTTTGCCAAAGGCGCAATAGCCCGCCGCCTGCGCGCCCGGCTCGCTGCCGGACGAGCCCGAACAGCCCGCCAGGACAAGTGCAACTGCCAGCAGTAACCGTCTCATTCAGGCGCCGAGCCTGCGCATCTGGTTGGCGAAACGGCGCTTTTCGACCGCTTCCTCGTCGGCGCGCTTGGCCTGCATTTTCGCGGCCTGTTTCTCCAGCTTGTGCTTCTTGCGATCCACACGCTCGAAATCCGGGTGCGGGTCGTGGCAGAAATAGGCCGCAGATACGCCGACCGCGACAACGGCGAGGTTGATCAGCAGGAAGATCCAGCCATCAAGACCAAGCCCGCCTTTGAGCGCCATGATCGCCGCGCCGCCATATTGCTGGTTCTCGAGGGCCTGCCCGAAGCCCATTTCCGGCTGCGTGATGAAGGCGAGATAGCCCTGCCGCAGGATCGACACGCCATAGGCCAGCGCCACGATCAGCAGCACGACAGCCGCGATCTGCAGCGCCTCGCCCCACCAGTTCTTGCGCTTCTTGTTATAACCAAACCGGCACATCATCATGCCCAGCCTGTGCGCCAGGGTCACGAGCAGGCCGCCCACGAGGAACGAAACCAGCAGCGCGACGGCCGGGCTCTCGCGGAAGAAGAGCTCGAAACTGAACCGGTTGATCGGCACTTCGGCCACGGCAAGCGCCACCATGAAGGGCCAGTAGAACCAGGGGGAGGAATAGCGCGGCTGGCGCTCTTCGCTGGCCTGGATGTCGTCCCAGATCTCGTTTGTATGGTGCAGCTGGTCGCGCAATGTGGTCTGGCGCGGGCTCCAGCGGGTGTCGACGGCTTCCATGCGGCGCGCAAACTGGCGCTCGAGGATCTGCGCCTGCTCGCTCGAAGTGGGTGGCACAGCCGACAGCTCACCTTCATCAGGAAGCTGGGTGGCTTTCAGCTCAGCCTGTCCGGGGACAACCTGAAGGGAAGACGGTGACCGACCAGTCGTATCAGTGCTCATTGGACTTAAATCCCACGATTCGCCCCTGTTAACACCTTTGCCCTAATCTGTTTGGGGGATTGATGTGGCAGCTTCAAGGCGAAAAGCCAGTTCCCGCTGCGACCGGGGCGGTCCATGCCCACTTCCCGTGCGGTCCAAGCGCCGCTATATGCGCCCACATGACCCCACTCGACAAAATCCGTAACTTCTCGATCATCGCCCATATCGACCATGGCAAGTCGACGCTCGCTGACCGCCTGATCCAGGCCTGCGGCGGGCTGACCGACCGTGAAATGAGCGCGCAGGTGCTCGATACGATGGAGATCGAGAAAGAGCGCGGCATCACGATCAAGGCCCAGACCGTGCGCCTCGATTACACGGCGAATGATGGCGAGACCTATACGCTGAACCTGATGGACACGCCGGGCCACGTCGACTTTGCCTATGAAGTCAGCCGCTGCCTTGCCGCGTGCGAAGGCTCGCTGCTGATCGTTGATGCCTCACAGGGCGTCGAGGCGCAGACGCTGGCCAACGTCTATCAGGCCATCGACCAGAACCACGAGATCGTGCCTGTCCTCAACAAGGTCGACCTGCCCGCCGCTGACGTCCAGCGCGTG
>TARA_R110000787_G_scaffold11003_3_pt1 | contig 19798 bp, 17 predicted proteins | sample TARA_R110000787 | Tara Oceans TARA_R110000787 (sample SAMEA4397920) | marine metagenome | biome: Polar Biome; feature: [DCM] deep chlorophyll maximum layer (ENVO:01000326); material: water (ENVO:00002006), including particulate matter (ENVO:01000060) such as... | depth 35 m | reverse complement strand
GCCTCGACCTTTTCGATGGCGGCATAGTGGAGACGCGACAGAACCGGATCGGTCAGCAATTCGTCCATGATCTGCTTGCGCCGTTCGGTATAGCGCAGGATCTTGTCGTCATAGACCTCGTTGCGGTCCTGCAATGACCAGTAGTCGGCGTTATACTTGTCTTTCTTGTTATTCACGTTGCCGCGGAACTTGCGGATCGCATAGCTGTCGACCGATTTGACCGCATAGTGGTTCATCTGCGCCCATTGATAGCCCACAGTGCGCCGGATCGACCGCCAGCCGCGAAACTTGAAGTAATCCTCCATCGGCTGGCCGGATCCGTTGAGCCATTTCACAGTGTCGGGAAAGCCGGTTTCCAGGTGCTTGTTCTTGATCGACGGGCGATGGATGCCGATTTTCCATTTGTCAGGGTCAAACTTGAACAGCGTCTTGACGCCCCAGCCCTTGTTCCACGTTGGCGGTGCCGCATAGAGGTATTGTTCGGTCACCGGATCGCGCGACCAATCGACCACATTGCCAGAGCCGAAGATGCGCCAGGTGATCACGATGCCGTTGGCATCCCCTGCCGCGTCCAGCATCGGGTCCAGCGTGCCGTCGCCATAGTTGATGCAGAGGAATTCATCGGCGTCGAACATCAAAATCCAGTCGGCCTCGGCGACTTTGGGTTCGGCCTGCGCGTATTTCATCGCCGATGGCTGCGGCTTCACCCCCTCGGGGATGTCGTTGCGTCGGTGGTAGCCCAGCCCCAGCTCTTCAAGCCGGATCAGCATGTCGTCGGTGCCATCGGAACAATCATTTGTGTAAACGAGTATCTTGGTGAATCCCACGGCGAGGTGATGGGCGTACCATTCCAGCAGGAATGGTGCCTCATCCTTCATCATCGAGATGGCCAGCAATTTGCCGTGCGGGCTATTATGCGGTTTGAGTTTTATATCACCACCCCCCATCCAGGTGCTTAGCGCAGCGCCTTGGACGGGTCGATCCCGATCTTTTCGCACATCCGCGCCGCGTATGATCCGGGCAGCGGTTCATTCTTTTCCCACCACGGTTTCGTGCCATTTGTATAAAGGTGCACAGACAGGGTTTTGTCGGTGAAATGCCCTTCGACGCGCCCGTAGGGGTCATAAAAAATGTCATTCAACTGGAACGGGACCGGATAAAGAACCTCGCGGTCGCTTGCCTTGTCGTACTGGCCGGTCTGCTTGGCGAAATAGGTAAACGCCTGCGGGCCAAAGGCCGTACGCTCGGCGTTATAGATGCGATGCGCGTGGGACAGTTTGGGGTCTTGGCGGTCGTATTTCTTGCGCTGGTTCTTGTTCCACCAAGCCGGGTAGTCCGGCAGATTGTCGTAGTAATCAAGCAGTTGGTCCATCAGCTCGCATTCCTGCGGGAGACCGACAACGCCGCAATTCAAGGCACCGGACATGCCGTGGCGGCCAAAGATGTACTCTTGGTCCTCGGGGAACGGCTGGTGGCAGAAAGCATCGCAGTCGATCCAGATCGCTCCGGTCTTCTGGATCATCTTATAGCGAAACACGTTCGACAGGAAAGACGCGCTGGTGGCTTCTACCAACGCGCGGTCGATCTCCATAACGTCAGACGCCGGCCGCACCTCGACGCCATCGGGCGCGTTATCAACCTTGTCCGCGCAGTAAAGGATCGTCTTGTGACCGGCGACAACATGAGATTTCAGGCAAAGCTGGTTTAGATAGTGAAGCTTTTCACCTATCCACAGTGACGCAACAGGGCGGCGGTCATTCATGATATCTGATCTCTCCGAGGACACAAATTTTACTGTGTCGATTTCAACTGCTCTGAAAAAAGATAGCTTACGAAGGTCCCGATTGCAAAGTGTCGTTGTGATGCCGGGTGCCCTTCACCGCACGAGATTGACTTGATACTGCCCCCATGAGAGTCATTCAGGTAACGCAATGCCCTGATCCCAAGGTAACCCAGAAACCGTGACCCGCATTCTCGCCGTAACCTGCATGCGAAACGAAGCGCCGTATTGCCTGGAATGGATAGCACATCACCGTGCCGCAGGGGTCAGCGACTTTTTGATCTATACCCATGATTGTGACGATGGCACGCCGGCGTTGCTGGACCTGTTACCCGATGTAACCCACGTGCCGTTCCGCCCCAATGCGGATAAATCCGTGCAGTGGCAGGCGATGAGGTTGGCGGACCAACACGATCTGGTGAAAGCAGCGGATTGGGTGCTGTTTTTCGACTGCGACGAATTCCTTTGCCTGCAAGCGCCCATGCGCACGTTCGACGATCTTCTGGCCTCGGTCCCTCTCTCCACCGACGCCATTGCCCTTCCCTGGCGGTTGTTCGGGGCAAACCGGCGCGACGTGTTCGATGACCAGCTCACGGTCAAGCGATTTACCAGCGCGGCCCCCGAGCCGTTCTTTTTGCCAGCGGGCCACTTCTTTAAGACCTTGTTTCGCCCCAAGGCATTTCAGAAGATCGGCGTGCATCGCCCGAAAGGCAAAGGCAGTCACCAGGCTGTCTGGAACTTTGCTGGCATCCACCCTGCCCCCGATGATTTTGCTGAAAATGATAACCGCATAAACCTGTTCGGTTTGGTGCAGTCCCCGCCGCTGGCGCGGCTGAACCATTATTCGTTGCGGTCGGCGGCAGAGTTCATGGTCAAACGCGGGCGCGGATTACCCAACCGGACGACCAAAACACTGGACCTGCATTATTGGGCCGAGCGAAATTTCAATGTGGTCGAAGATCGTACAATCGACCCGATGGTGGGTAATACGATTGCCGAGATGAACCGGCTCCGCGCCTTGCCGGGTGTCGACACGGCCCACCAAAACGCGGTGCAGAAACATCAGGATGCTTTTACGGCGCTTATGAGCGACCCAGACCAGATCCAGTTCTATTGGCACCTGATCCTGCTGGGCGGCAGTACACCCCCGACACCGGAACAGGCCCAGGCCCATTTGGCACGACACGCCAAACGATAGGCCATTGGACCGTTTGAAGTAGAAAAGGCGCGACCGGAGTGCGGTCGCGCCTTTTCATGGGTCGTTGACGGAGCTTAGGCCAGGTCGAACCGGTCCAGGTTCATAACCTTGGTCCATGCCGCAACAAAGTCTTTCACAAACTTCGTCTTAGCCACATCGCCCGCATAAACTTCGGCGATGGCGCGCAGTTGCGAATTTGATCCGAACAGCAGGTCAACCGATGTACCTGTCCACTTCAGATCGCCCGTGGCGCGATCATGACCTTCGTAAATATCATCGACTTCGCCTTCTTCGGCTTTCGTCCAAACTGTCCCCATATCCAGAAGCGAGGTGAAAAAATCGTTGTTCAACGTACCAGGCGCATCCGTGAAAACACCATGCTTGGCACCGCCGACATTTACATCCAGTGCGCGCATTCCGCCGAGCAGAACAGTCATTTCAGGCGCGGTCAACGTCAGAAGCTGCGCACGATCGACCAACAGTTCAGCTGCGGAAACCGAAAACCTGTTCTTGGCAAAGTTGCGGAACCCGTCCGTCACCGGTTCAAGGAACGCAACGGAATCGACTTCGGTCTGTTCGAGCGTTGCATCGCCGCGCCCCGGGGTAAACGGTACTGTAACATCATGCCCCGCGTCTTTGGCGGCTTTTTCGACTGCCGCAGCGCCGGCCAGTACGATCATGTCAGCGATCGAAATTTGCTTGCCACCAGATTGCGCACCGTTGAATTCGGCGCGGATTCCCTCAAGAACGTCCAGAACCTTGGCCAACTGAGCAGGCTCGTTTACCGGCCAATCCTTCTGCGGAGCAAGCCGGATCCGCGCGCCATTGGCACCGCCGCGCTTGTCCGACCCGCGGAAAGTCGCAGCCGACCCCCAAGCAACCGCGATAAGTTCGCGAGTGTTCAGGCCTGACGCAAGCACCTTTTCCTTAAGAGAAGCGATATCAGCGTCGTCAACCAACGGGTGCGATACGGCGGGGATCGGGTCCTGCCAGATCAGCTCTTCGCCGGGGACGTCCTTGCCCAGATAGCGCGTGATCGGCCCCATATCGCGGTGGGTCAGCTTGAACCATGCGCGGGCGAATGCATCGGCGAATTCCTCGGGGTTTTCATGAAAACGCGTGGCGATCTTGAAATACTCGGGGTCTTCGCGCAGCGCGAGATCGGATGTGAACATCATCGGCGCGTGACGCCTTGACGGATCGTGTGCATCTGGCACGGTCCCTGCGGCGTCGCCGTTCTTTGGGGTCCACTGCACGGCACCGGCAGGGCTTTTGGTCATTTCCCAGTCGAGCCCCAGCAGGTTGTCGAAATAGGTCATGTCCCAGCTGATCGGGTTCTGCGACCAAGCGCCTTCGAGGCCGCTGGTCAGCGCATGCACGCCGTGGCCGGTTTCGTGCTTGTTGGTCCAGCCAAAACCCTGTGCTTCCAGCGGCGAGGCTTCGGGATCGGGGCCGGCATTCTCGCCGCCCACGGCACCGTGCGCCTTGCCAAAGGTGTGCCCCCCGGCAATCAGCGCGACGGTTTCGTAATCGTTCATCGCCATCCGACCGAATGTCTCACGGATATCACGCGCGGATTGCAATGGATCAGGGTTGCCGTCGGGGCCTTCGGGATTGACGTAGATCAGGCCCATTTGCACGGCGGCAAGCGGGTTTTCCAAAGCACGCTCTTCGCTGTAGCGTGTACTGCCCAGCCATTCGTCTTCCGGCCCCCAGTATACGTCTTCTTCTGGTTCCCAGTTATCGACGCGCCCCCCGGCATAGCCAAAGGTTTTCAGCCCCATCGACTCCAGTGCGATATTGCCGCACAGGATAATCAAATCACCCCAGGAAATCTGGTTGCCATATTTCTGCTTGACCGGCCACAGCAGGCGGCGGGCCTTGTCAAGGTTGGCGTTGTCTGGCCAGCTGTTGAGCGGTGCGAAACGTTGCGTCCCCGTGCTGGAGCCACCGCGCCCGTCAGCGGTGCGATATGTGCCCGCTGCGTGCCATGCCATGCGAATGAAGAACGGGCCGTAATGACCGTAATCTGCGGGCCACCAATCTTGCGAATCCGTCATCAGTGCGTGCAGGTCTTGCTTTACCGCATCAATATCAAGCTTTTTGAATTCTTCGGCATAGTCAAAATCAGCGCCCAGCGGGTTAGAGTCGATTGAATTTTGATGCAGCAGCTTGAGGTTCAGTTGGTTTGGCCACCATTCGTTCAAAGACCGCGCGCCGCGCTTCGAGATGCGGCCGTGGCTGCCGACAACTGGGCATTTGCTGATGTTTTCAACGTCGTTTCCGTCCATGGTGGTCTCCGTAAAATTAGGGTTTGGGCCGATGCCCCCGCGGGTATCGTCCGATCGTTGATGCAGGGGGTCCAGCCTGGAACGGAAACGATTGCGACTACGTGTCAATCTATCATCCGCGCGGTTCTCGGCCCACCGTACATTGTGGGGCTGACTTATCAGGTCCGGTTGATTAGTTTAAGTTAGCATTTCCTATCAGATCAATAACATGAACCTATGACCAAGATCACACTCAAACATCTGCGCTATTTCGAAGCGGTCGCCTTGCACCGGCACTTCGGTCACGCCGCGGAAGCTTGTGCAATCTCGCAACCTGCCCTGTCCGTCCAGATCAAGGAGCTGGAGCAGATACTGCAAACGACGCTGTTTGAGCGCGGGACGCGAAACACGTCGTTAACCTCGTTCGGTGCCGAATTCGCGCCGCGCGCACGTGCGATCTTGCAGGGGGTGGACGAACTTCAGGATATGGCGCGCGCTGCCAAGCAAGGCATCGTGGGCAGGTTGCGTATCGGGATCATACCCACGATCGCCCCGTACCTTCTGCCCGATATCATCACCAAGCTGATGCGGACAAACCCCGATATAGACATCCAGGTTCGGGAAACGTTGACATCGCATTTGATCAATGAACTGGCTGACGGGCGCATTGACGCCGCAATCGTAGCGCTCCCCGTGTCTGAACCCGCCTTCACAGAAGTGGCTTTGTTCGAAGAGAAATTCGTTCTGGTAAGGCCAGAGGCGGATCGCGATAAACCGACACCCGACCGGGCTCGGCTGACCGAAATGAAGTTGCTGCTTCTGGAAGAAGGCCACTGCTTTCGTGATCAGGCCCTGTCATTTTGCGATATTCAGTCGGACAAGGCCCGCGAGGCGCTGGATGCCAGTTCGCTATCGACATTGGTGCAAATGGTGGGTGCCGGTATCGGCGTGACCTTGATCCCTGAAATCGCCGTCGCTGTCGAAACTCAATCTGCGCGGGTCGCGGTCTGTTCGTTTCCCGAACCCCAACCGACGCGTACCGTAGGTATGATCTGGCGCAAGACCAATCCGCTGTCCGCCAAGCTTCTGGGAATTGCCGATCTTATCCGGGCTGCCTGATACAAACGACCTAATAGATTGCTGCTTCGACCGCGGTGGTGGTAGAAATATCCAATAACCGGAGGATCCATGCGTCTGCTAATTGTTGAAGATGAAGCCGACCTGGCGCAGGCAATGTGTGATCACCTGCGGTCAGCAGGCTATGTGGTTGACCTTGCCGCCCGCGCCGAAGATGCAGAGGCCGCGCTGAGCGGGACCGACTATGCGTTGGTATTGCTGGACCTGGCGCTGCCTGACGGCGACGGCTTGAACGTTCTGCGCAACTTGCGGAGCCGGCGCAGCAACGTACCCGTGCTTATCGCGACCGCCCGCGACCGGATAACGGAACGTATCGCAGGGCTGGATGCCGGGGCCGATGACTATCTGGTCAAACCCTTCCATCTGGATGAAATGGTTGCCCGCATCGCCGCGATCTTGCGTCGCACTGACAATGACCGGCAAGCCGAACGGCGGATCGGATCGCTGTGCATTCAGCTTGCGACAAAGACCGTACTTGCGGATGGTCAACCCAAGACCCTCACCCCCAAGGAATGGGCAATTCTCGACCGGCTTAGCCGACGCCCCGAGATTACCGTGCCCAAGGCAGAATTGGAAGACGCGCTATATGGGTATGGCGAAGAGGTCGAAAGCAACACCATAGAAGCCCACGTCAGCCGTTTGCGCTCAAAGCTTGGGCGTGGTGCCATAGAAACCGTACGGGGCTTCGGGTACCGGATGGGCAAGGGATGAAACGCCGCAGCCTTATCGGGCGGCTGGCTTTCCTGGTCAGCCTGGGTTTCGCGGCGATCTGGCTGCTGTCAATGTTCGTCACGGGGCTGGCACTTCGCAGCGAACAAACAGAGCTGTTCGACGAAGAGATCGATCAGATTGCGCATCTCTTCCGCCCTATCGTCACCCAGGCGCTGAACAGCGGTTTCCTGGATGCCGCAACCATCAACGCCGCGTTGCAGTCGCACGAACTTAGCGATGTCCACGAAGCCTTGGTGTATCAGATCCTGCACATCTCGGAAGGACCGATCATCGAATCGCGCCTCTACCGTTTTGCTGATGTGCCGACGGGAGCGATAGCCGAAGGATTTTCAGTAACCGGGACCCACACTTTCTATACCACCGATTTTAACGACGCAGGCTATGCGGTACGCGTCGGGGACCCCTTGGAAGAGCGCAGGGAAGCATTTTATTCAAGCCTCATAGCGTTCTTGCTGCCCATGCTCGCGATGATTCCGCTGGCGTACGTATTGGTCCATTGGATAGCGCATACCGCGCTGCGGCCCTTGGAGGCGCTGCACCGCGAAATCTCCAACCGCGGCGAAGCGCGGCTTGATCCGATTGATGCCAGTAGCCAGCCCCCCGAGCTAGCAGCCATTACGACATCCTTGAACGGATTCATCATCCGCCTGTCAAAATCGCTCGAGACCGAACGCGCGTTTGCCAGTGTGGCCGCTCACGAGCTTCGGACACCGATTGCGGTCGCGTTGGCGCAAGTGCAGCGACTCAAGGTGGAAATGTCCGGTTCCGGGGCGCTTGTGGCCATCACCAAAGTCGAAGACGCATTGCAACGGATGGCCCGGCGGGTGGCAAGGTTGTTGCAGATGGCGCGGGCGGACGCAGGGGTCGGCATGTCCAGCGAGCAGACGGACATAGGTCGCATTCTGCGCTATGTGGTCAACGAAAGCGAAAAACGTTCCGATAACTCGGGGCGCATGACGCTGGACATTCCCGATGCACCGGTCGTGGCGCGAATGGACGCCGACGCATTTGGCATCATCGCTGGAAACCTGATCGACAATGCCCTTCAACACGGGGCACCGGGGCAGAAGATAGAGGTCACATTATCGCCAGACGGCGTATTGCGCGTCGTCAACGAAGGTGCCGTTGTCCCGCCCGAGGAGCTTAAACAGTTAACCAAACGCCTGCATCAGGGGCCCGTGGCGACAGACGGGTTTGGACTGGGGCTATACATCATTGATACGATCTCCCGGCAGGTCGGCAGTTCGCTTGAACTGTATTCGCCCGCCCAAGGGCGGCCCGCCGGGTTCGAGGCACGTTTTGCGGCACCAATGCGTTGATCCGTCTGGTGGATATCAACCCAGACTTGCGAGCAACTCTATCGATGGGTCACCTGTCACGGTCATGCCCCTGCTTTGCTGATAGGCGCTGATTGCCTTGCGGCTATTTGGTCCTATCACACCGTCGGTACCATCCGTGTCAAAGCCTCTGGCCGTCAACCGTTGCTGCAACGCCTTGCGATCGTCGATGGTCATCCCGTACTTGTCCGGGCCGAACTGTGCCTGGATCGGACCACCGCCTGCAATGCGGTCCGACAGGTGCCCCACCCCGATCGCGTAGTTATCGGAATTGTTGTATCGCTTGATCGCGCTGAAGTTGTTGAACACCGCAAAACGTGGCCCGCCGGCATCGGGTTGCAAGATCGAAACCGGTGCCGCTGATCCGGCTGCGGCAGTCCCGACCTCGCCGCCCCATTTCTGGCCCGACTTCCATCCCGACTTCGCAAGGTATGCAGCAGTAGAGGCAAGAGAATCCGTAGGGTCCTCGGACCAGATATCGCGCTTGCCGTCTCCGTTGAAATCGACTGCGAAAGCTTGGTATGATGTGGGGATGAACTGGGTGTGCCCCATGGCTCCGGCCCAGCTTCCGGTCAGCCCGGAAACCGACACATCGCCACGTTCCAGAATCTTGAGCGCAGCGACAAGTTGCTTTTCAAAGAACTCACCGCGTCGACCGTCGTAGGCGAGGGTCGAGGTGGCGGATATGACCGGCACATTTCCCCGCCTTTCGCCGTAGAAGCTTTCCAATCCCCAAACTGCCGTGACAACTTCGGCGGGCACACCATAACGCCCTTCGATCTGGGCCAGCGTATTTCGGTGGCGCGCAAAGGCCGCGCGACCTTTGGTGACCCGTTCGTCCGATGCGGCGATCGCCAGATAATCCTCAAGAGAACGGCTGAATTCGGTTTGGTTGCGGTCACGCTTTACGACCCCGGGCAAATATCCCGTGGTGGCAAATGCCTGGTTCAGAATGCCCGGAGAAATCCCCTGACCACCCGCACGCGATTTGAATGAAGCGACCCAAGCATCGTATCCAGCGTTAGGCTGCGGCAGAAGGTCGGACGGCAGATCGCCGTCGCCGCGCGCCGCGAATGACGCCGAATTATCGGCACCGGAACAGGCCGACAACGCCAAGGCTGCCGTCCCAATGGTAAAGTTTCTACGTGTAATATTCATCTGCCCGCGCCCTTGTTGCTGCCGCTTTGATGCAGATTACCTGATGCCGTGGCACGGGCAAAGGGGCACCTACGCTACGGCAAAGCTTCGCCTATTTGTCCGCGCGATAGAGAGGGACGGTGGACATCGACATCTTTGCAGACCCGTTTTGTACGTCACGCGCGTGGCTGATATAGACCAGAGTGTTGTTCTCCTGGTCAAAGATGCGTTTCACCTTCAGCGTCTTGAAAATGATCGAACGACGTTCGCTGAACACCGTTTCACCTTCGTCATCGCGGGCGATATCACCAATTTCAATCGGGCCGGTCTGACGGCAGGAGATCGAAGAATTTGAAGGGTCCTCGAACCAGTTTCCTTTCTGCAACCGATCAATCAATCCGCGATCAAAATATGCCAGATGGCAGGTCACACCTTTGACTCTCGGGTCTGAAAGCGCCTCGACGACGATGTCATTGCCCAGCCAATCGACATCGACATTGCCGATGATCTCGGCTTTGGCTGACGACAAGACTGCCATCAGCCCAAGGGCTGTGACAGATACGGAGGCGGCTCGTTTGAATGTGTTCATCCAACCATACGCTTTGCCCGTGCTTTGGTTCCTGCCGATTTGACGAAAACGTCATTTTTACAAGAACGTTGCTTTCCGTGACAGTATGGAACTACCCCAAGGCCAGTGTCGCTAAGATACCCGCGTCCAGAACGCTGCCTTTTGGCCGTGCCGCTTGCGCAGCGCATCGACAAAGCGTGCCGCATGGGCCTTGGCCGCCTCTTCAAATTCGATATCTTCAAAATCGGGCAACACCCGAAGATAAGCGCGCAACAAAACCGGGTTCAATGTCGCTAGAAAACCATCCCAGCGATGCTTTTGCGCGTCTTCAAAACGCTCTGACGCTATCAAAGCCTCGATATAGATAAGGTCCCAACCCTCACGATCCGGGGCGTTTTGTTCGGGTCTCGCATCAGTTAATACAGCGAGTGCCTGGTCGGGTTGTCCCTGCTCCAACCGCAGCGCGGCCACTTCGACGGCGATATGCGGGCACTTCAGATCCGCGGCTGAATACTGCGCGATATAGGCAGAGGTGTCGCCCTGCGCGACAGCCAGTTCCTGCCGCCACATCTTGATCATCCTGCTTTTCTGTTCAGCAGCGTAATTCCCTTTGCGACTGCGCAGATCACGTAAAAACCGGAGCGCCGCATGATCGCCGTCGGCTTCAAGCGGCGCTTTTTCAAAGGTCAGGATCAATCGCTTGAGGTGTTCCATGCCCGCGTCCCCCAAAGCGGGACCAAGATGCCCGATAATGCCGTCAAACTCGCCACATTCATTGCCTTGGACCGCCTCCCATACCCGCTCAGCCAGGGCCGTCGGATCCAGCCCTGCACGCGTTGCGATCTCGCCGATGTGGGAAATAGCATCGCCAAAAACCTGGGCCACGTCGCCCTTGGTGTCATCCACACGATTGTACACAGAAGGAGCAAGTTCCAGAAACTGCCAAAGCAACTCGAAAGCCTCGGTCGGTGCCGCCGGCGCGATCTTGAGAATGATCATGTCGGCTTGCGTGTTCAGATCCTTGATCAGCGCCTTGCGCCTTCGCCAGCCCACATAGGTCTTTGCGCGCCGGATCGACACCAGCCGTTTGCGTACGTCCGCGGACAGTTCCGATGGACCCAGATTGTGACTAAGCTCCAGCCTCAGCCGTCGCTTCATGTCGGCGCTGCCCGCGCTGACCTCTATCAGCAGATCGGCCAGCCGGTCCGCACCAAGGTTCGCAAGGTTCGCTTTGTTCAGGGTCTTTTTCGACATAACACCCTTGTCGCATTGGCGACGCCGGTTGAAAAGATGCCAGATCGCCCTCGCCTCGACACAGGCACGCTATTGCAAGGCGATTACCACTGCCCAGCCGGTCAGTTCGGCAATCTTCTGCATTGCGCCGATGACGTCGCCGGTCTGGCCACCTATCTGGGATTTAGCCAGCATGGCAACCAAGGTCGTACACAATAGCATCGCGACCCCCACCCACAGGGCGGTCATGAGGCCCAGCGAAAGCAACCCCAGCAGACCAAAAAGCAATGCCATGGCGACCGCCGTGCTTGATACCTGCGCCGCAGACTGACCTAACCCGTCAGGTCGGGCCGGTGGCAATACCCACAGCCAGAGAGGTAAAAAGCTGCGGCTGGCCATGGAAATGCCGACAGCAACCAGGATGACCCTTGACGGGTCCGCAAGCTCTGCAATGAGCGACATCTGAAACGCCACTGCAAAAATCAGCGCCAAAACACCATAGCTGCCGATCCGGCTATCGCGCATGATTTCCAGCTTTCGCAGTTTATCACGCCCGCCACCAAACCCGTCAGCCATATCGGCCAACCCGTCTTCGTGCATCGCCCCTGACAGCAAAGCCATCGCGGCGACCATGCCCAATGCCGCCGCCTGAGCACCCAGTCCAATCATGTGGAAAAGCAGGTAAACCAGTGCGGCAGGGGCTGCGATTACTGCTCCGACCAGGGGCCAAGCCCAGGCAGATGCCCCTATGGCAGGGATCGGGTCACCAATGCGCCCAGCAGGTATTCGGCTCAGCAACAACATCGCCAGACGGGCTTCGGCGAGCCGCCTGCGCAGCATCACCCGTCTGCCACGCCAGCTTGCGCGAAGGTTGCCATTCCCGCGTGGCACGCCAACGCCGAACGGACGATACCCAAGGCAAGCGCTGCCCCTGACCCTTCGCCCAATCGCATGTCGAAATCAAGAACGGCTGTCTTGCCCATTGCGTCAAGCAATCTCTTGTGACCGGGTTCCGCGCTCAGATGGCCGACAAGGCAGTGGTCAAGGCAGGCAGGATCCAGCGTATACAAAGGTGCGACGGAAGCCGTGCAGATGAACCCGTCCAGGATCACCGGAATACGCCACAGTCGAGCCGCCAGCACCGCCCCGCAAATCGCTGCCTGCTCGCGCCCACCCAAGGCCGTCAACACCGCGCACCCGTCGCCGATCGTGGCGCTATGGCGCGATACCGCACGGTTGATCGCGTCGACTTTTCGCTGCACGCCGGCGTCGTCGGACCCGGTTCCCCGCCCGACCCAATCCGCCGCTTCGCCCCCGAAGGATGCAGTTGCCAGGGCGGCCCCCACGGTCGAATTGCCGATGCCCATTTCGCCCAGTATCAATACGCTCGCATCCGGCGACACCGCGGCGGCACCGGCATTCAACGCTGCCAGAGACTCTGCCGCGGTCATCGCAGGAGCAGCGGTGAAATCCGCCGTCGGTTTGTCCAGGTCCAGATCAACCACCGACAAATCCGCTCCGTTCACCTGGCATAATTGGTTGATCGCCGCGCCACCGGCCCTGAAGTTCAAAACCATCTGGGCGGTTACCTCTTGGGGAAACGGGTTGACGTTTTGCGCACAGACTCCGTGGTTTCCGGCGAATACGACTGCCTGCGCGTGTGCGATCCGAGGCACTTCTACCGCCTGCCACCCCGCAAAAAACACCGCGAGATCTTCGAGGCGGCCCAAAGAACCCGCCGGCTTGGTCAAACAGTCCTGTCGCGCCCGCGCGGCCGCTTGGCTCTTGGCGTCGGTTTCGGGCAGGTGCTTAACCAAAGTTGCGATGTCATCCAGACTGGTAAGGGGAAAGTTGACGTGGGACATGGTAAAAACCTTTTTGCGCTGTGAGTGGTGACCGAAACCGACACGTTCGGGCATTGTTATAGCCGAAAATCCTGCTGCTATTCCTTGAGGGTCAGAGGCAGACCGCAGCTTACCAGAACGACCTTATCGGCAAGTGCCGCGATCCTCTGGTTCATCACACCTGAAGCGTCGCGGTATCGTCGGCTCAGGGCCGACACGGGCACGATGCCGCCGCCGACTTCGTTGGTGACCAGAACCACCGGTGATTGCTGGTCAAGCAACACGCGGCAAAGCGCGTCCGTTTCCTGGTTCCAATCCCGGCCATCCATCATCAGGTTCGACAGCCACAGGGTCAGACAATCGACCAGCCGAACACCCTGACCGTCCGTACGGCGCAAGACACCGCCAAGGTCCAATGGCTCTTGCTCGGTTTGCCAGTCGGGGCCGCGTTGCTCTTGGTGGGCACGGATGCGGTCTTGCATTTCGTGGTCCAGTGGTTGCGCGGTCGCAATATAGATCAGCGGTAGGTCGAACGCCCGGGCCATCATTTCCGCGTATCGGCTTTTACCGGATTTCGCCCCGCCGGTAACCAAAACTCTTTTGTGCATAACGGTCACCTTTTCTTGCGGTCGTCCCAAGGCGGTTTGATCCTGTACACCTTGGGACAGGCGCAAAGTGATTTGCGTTAATATTCAACCCCGGCCTGCGCAGATATGCCCTGCTTGCGAAACGGATGCTTGATCTCTTTCATCTCTGACACCAGATCAGCGATTTCAATCAACCGTTCGGGTGCGTTGCGGCCGGTGATAACGACGTGGGTCATCTCAGGCTTCTCGGCCAAGAGAAACTCGGCCACGTCATCGGCGTTCAGGTAATCATAGCGCAGCGCAATGTTCAGTTCATCCAGCAAAACCATCCGGTTGTTCGGATCGCGAATTAGCTCCTTGGCCTTTTCCCACGCGCGCGATGCCGCGGCGATGTCACGGTCGCGATCCTGGGTATCCCACGTGAAGCCTTCGCCCATTACATGAACCTGACAGATATCGCTGAATCGGTCTTGCAAGACCTGCCTGTCCGCCGAAAACATCGACCCTTTGATGAATTGAACGACGGCGCAAGGGAACCCGTGGCCGATCGCGCGCAGGATCATCCCGAAGCCAGAGCTGCTTTTGCCCTTGCCATTGCCGGTATGCACGATGATCAGCCCTTTCTTGACCGTCTTCTTGGCCATCATCTTGCTGCGCGCCGTCTGGACCTTGGCCATTTTTTCGGCATAGAGCTTCTTGTCGTCTGGCGTGGCATCGGTCATTTGGTAGTCTCCTGCTGTAAAAGCGTGTCACGGGCACGTGAAATCTGCCGTACGGCTCTCAGGGTGATCGGTGTGCCGCAGACCCAATCAGACGAACTGTAAAGCAGACGGTCCATTTTTGCATAATGCGCCAGGGCTGGGTGGAAAACGATTTCCTCAGATCGCGACCCACCCGCGTACGGTTCCGCGGTGATCAGCACATCGGGATCTTCAAGCACCAAAAGCTCAAGATCCAACCGGCCACTGGTGAGCATCCCGAGCTTTTCGGACAAGTTCTGCAACCCCCCGGTGGTAACGATGTCATGGCCAAGCGTGTTAACCCCCAACGAGTACCCGTTAGGATAGTAGAAGGCCGCGACCGGCGCATCACTGTCCGCGACCGGTGCGGCTGCAAGAAAGCTTTCGACGGTCCCGGCAAGACGTTCCGCCTTGGCGGTTTGATGCAGCAGATCGCCCATTTCCCTGATTTGATCAGGGATTTGATCCAGTCTCGAGGTCAGCGGGAACTGTTCAATCCGCACGCCCATTCCCCGAAGCATATCGAGCGTGGCCTTGTCACTGTATTGTCCGGCAACCACGACATCAGGGGCCGACAGAAAAATCTCTTCGGCATGGCCCGCGTTTTGTGGATAGCCTTTGGCCTGATCAGCCAGTGAAGAAGACCGTGCGTCGGTTGCCAGTCGGCTCAGTGACACGATCTGAGCCGGATCAGCCAGCAGCATGACAAGCTGATCCGTACACAAATTCATCGATACCACTCGCGGAGCGTCAGAAGCGTGGGCCGACAGTGCAACCCCCATCAGACACCCCGCCAAAGCAGTGCGGCAAAGCAGATTAGAAATCAGCCTGAACCCCGACATAGAATGCCCTCTCCGAGGTGTTATAGCCCCGGACCGTTTCATATTTCTCGTTCGTAAGGTTGCGCACGGTAAAATATGCGTTCGCGCGGTCCGTGATGTCATAGCGCGCCGTAAGATCAACGACCGTATAGTCATCAAGCGGTGTCGCTGTGCCAAACCCGTCCACGACACCAGCGACCCGCGTGATCTGTAGACCGGTGGTAAACCGGTCCGTCACGTCGAAATCTGCCCCGACGATCAGTTCGTGGGTAGGGACCCGTGTCAAACGCGCATTGGCGCTTTCTCCAAAGGTGTATGTGTAATTGCCGTTGACCGATATACGGTCGGTAACGCGGTAGTCACCCGACAGCTCCACACCTTTGGTGACGGTTTTACCGGGAACTTGTGCATAGGCAAATGTGGCAAAATCAAAGTCGATCAGGTCGGTGATTTCCGTGTAAAAGGCGGTGGCTCGCAAGGTCGCCATTTCGCCAATTCGGTGTTCGACACCGAGATCAAGGCTGGTGCTGGTTTCCGGTGCGAGATTTCCGCCCGCAAAGGGACCGAACCGTTCATAGAGTGAAGGCGCCCGGTAGCCGGTTCCGATTGATGCCCGTACTGTTGTTGCTTGCGTCGTGTGCCACGCCAATGCGGCACGACCGGAAAACTGACCTTTGAAATCGGTATAGTCGTCGTAACGAAGCGTGGTGGAAAGCTCCAGATCCTCGCGAAGCGTGAACTGTGCCTCTGCAAAAGCGGCCTTGTTGGATGCTTCGTATTCGGTACCGTCAAGCGATGCGCGCTCTTTCGTCCAGTCCAGACCAAATGCCAAGTTTGTCGCGGGCGAAAGCTCGACCCGTCCGAGATAGGCGGCTTTCAGACGTTCACCGATAAAGCTTTTGGTGAAGCCTTTCGCGTCATAGCGATTATTGCGGAATTGCGAGACCGACAATTCGTGCACCCAAGCGCCTTGGGTGTATTCGGCAAAGGCGCGCAGGCCCGCACGGGTTTCGTCTGACACACCGGTACGGTCGGTTGTAGAGCGGTCAAATTCGACAGTACTGTCAGACCATAGCCCCGCAACGCCCACCTTCAATGCATCGCTGACCTGGTATGCGGCATACAGGTTGGCAGAGCTTTGCTTGAAACCATCCTTTTCCGTGTCCGAGCTGCGGGCAGAAAAACCGTCGGTTTGAACACGGCTCAGGGTGAATGCCAGTTCAACCCGATCGTCCATGAAACCAACGCTGCTGGTTGCCGTGCGGGTGTTGAAACTGCCATACTCCAGTGTTGTGCGGCCTGATGCGCCTTCGACAACCGGGCGCCATGTTTCGACATCAACGACCCCGGCAATCGCATCCGATCCGTAAATCGCGGTTTGCGTCCCCTTGATCAGCGTAACCCGGTTCACCGCACCGGCAGTCAGGGTGCCGAAGTTAAAGCTTGATTGCGTACTTGATGGATCAGTGACTTCGATCCCGTCGACACGGACGCCGATATATGTGCTGCCCAAGCCGCGCACCCGCAAGGTCGACCGCGTTCCCAGTCCACCATTCGCGCTAAGCGACACGCCAGGCAGACGCGCCAGCGCATCAGCGACGCCGGGCCCGGATTTTTTCAGATCCTCTGCGTCCACCACTTCGATCGTCGCGCCGGTTGCAGCCAGCGTGGTGGGCAAAAGCCCGCCGTAGACCATGATCGGGCTTAGGGCGATAGTGTCATCGGCCTGCGCGAACGCCAGCGTCGGGACAAGTGCGACTGTGCACAACAAGGTCTGTTTCAAGGTGTATTTCATAACGACTTCCAAGCCAAAATTCCGGTCAGTGACCGGTACATAACAATTTTACCTGGGGAGGGATTATCCGCCCGCAGATGGTGACTGACACCACTGCGGAAATATCCGCCGTTTCAACGCGCCCCGCGCCCAAACCGGGTGTTCTCTTTTGGCAGGTTCCTGACTTGCGGATCGTACCTTGACTGACTGGCACCACCCGGTATGCGGGGGGCATTTTCAACCTGTTACGTCGCTCACAGTTGCGGGGGCAGTTATGGATTCCCTTTTGACAGGTCACCACATTCCCTTTTAACCAGACCCCCGTAAAACACCGAGCGCCCAGACCAAAAGCCTGCCCTAAAAATCACTGGACCAGATTTCTGTCAAGTGCGGAAAGCGGCGAAATTCAGACGAAAACGGTACAACGTCGATTTCGTCAAGTTTCCATCGCGATCTTCAGTCGCTCCCAATCGGCCGCCGTACCGGGAAGACCCATGCGTATCCAACTGGGGGAATAGGGGAAGACCCGTGTCCAGATGTGACGCTTGGCGAGCATTTTCTGCGCCAGAAGGGCGTCATTCGTGGCGTAGGTACGAAACAGTGACGTACCGCCAATCACCGTCCAACCGGCGGCGACAGCCAGTGCATCCAGTCGCTGCGCATCGTCGCAAAGCCGCGCCCGCGTGGCCTGTGCCCAAGTATCGTCGTGTAGCGCCCGCTGCGCGATTTCTATTGCCATGCCCGACACGGGCCAAGGCCCGGTCATTTCGCGGAATTTCTGCGCCAGTTCAGGCCGGCACAGCACAAACCCCAACCGGACGCCTGCAAGCCCGTAGAATTTGCCGAAAGATCGCAAGACGAGCACGTTGTCGGGCAGGACCACAGCATCGCCCTGCCCCACCAGCGACGCATCCCGGTCTGCGTCGGCAAAGCTTTCGTCGACGACCAGCAATCCGACGGTTTGCGCCAGCGCCATCAGGGTGTGCGGTGCATAGACGCGCCCGTCAGGGTTGTTCGGGTTCACCACAACGGCAAGGTCACTGCCTTCCAGTGCTTGAAAGAGACCCACTTCTTCCACCTGCCAACCACCGGCACGCAACGCGGCTGCGTGTTCATTATAGGTCGGGGACAGGACGCTAGCCGTACCGACCCCTTGCACATGCGGAATCATCTGTATCGCCGCCTGTGCGCCGGCAACGGGAATGACTTCGCCGGTGGTCCCGTACGCGTGCTGCGCTGCGCGTTCCAACTGCTTCAGGCTTGCGGTTTCGGGCAGACGGTGCCAGGCGCCGGCGGTTATCTGGCCGACCGGATACGGCACAGTGTTTATACCAGTCGACAGGTCGATCCAACTGTCCGGTTGGCCACCATAACGTGCAATCGCCCGAGCAAGATTTCCTCCGTGGTCACGCATTCGTCATCCTCTCGAGCAGCGCAATCAATCCCAACCCCAAAGCGACAACCAGCATGACGCGTTGGTAAAGCCCCAGTCCCCGGCGCACCGATCCAGCGTCGGGATCAGCGGCCTCACCGTTCAGCCATGGTTCGTTCGCGACCATGTTCCCGTATACCCGGGGGCCTGACAGGCGAATATCAAGCGCTGCGGCCATCGCCGCTTCGGGCCATCCGGCATTCGGTGACCGGTGCTGGTTTGCATCGCGGAACATCACTTTTCCAGCGTGTCGCAGTCGACCCGAAACCACTGTGAACAGCCCCCCTGTGATCCGCGACGGGATCAGATTGGCAAGATCGTCGAGCCGGGCAGCCGCCATTCCGAAATGGACGTAGCGCGCCGACCGGTGGCCGATCATGGAATCGAAGGTATTGATCACCTTGTATCCGACCAAGCCGGGCAGCCCGAACACCAGCCCCCAGAACAATGGCGCAATCACCCCGTCAGAACTGTTTTCGGCCAGGCTTTCCAGAGAAGCCCGCGCAATGGCCTTGTCATCCAAGGTTTCCGGGTTTCGGCCAATGATCAACGACACGGCCCCGCGGGCCTGATCGGTTTGACCCCGGGCCAAGGGCAGCGCTATCGCCTGCACATGATCATACAGGCTCCGGGTGGCAAGAAAAGGCCACGACAGCAGCCCGCCAATCAACACACCGGACCAACCGTTTGGCAGGACGGAGCTTACTGCCACAGCCGGAGACACACAGGCAACAAGCACTAGAAACACTGTGATCGCCCCGTAGGCCCTCAGTCTGACGGGCGAATGTGACGGTCGGTTCAGGAAGGCTTCAAGCTTGCTGATTAGGTGACCGATCCAGCTCACGGGGTGGCCGATCTTGCGAAATACCGCCATGGGCCAGCTTACGGTCGCTTCAACCAGAAAGCCCGCCAACAACGCGGCTGCGAAGGACATCATATCGCGGATCCCGTGGTAAAGCTTGTGATCCCTTGCATCCCGGCATCCCGAAGGGCGTCTTGCGCATTCACAGGTATGCAACCCGGCGCAAAGATGAAGCCCCGCGCCGATCCCGTGTGCGCGCGTACGTATCCTAGCGCCCCGAGCTTATGGGCAAGTGCCGCCGACGGATCATTCAATGGTCCACGCAACTGTGTTGTACGGTCCGCCGCTTCGGTCGCGAGCTGCGCAATTTTGGCTAGGTCGGCGGCGTCCGTGGCATCGCCCCAAG
>TARA_R110000787_G_scaffold86285_7_pt1 | contig 19805 bp, 17 predicted proteins | sample TARA_R110000787 | Tara Oceans TARA_R110000787 (sample SAMEA4397920) | marine metagenome | biome: Polar Biome; feature: [DCM] deep chlorophyll maximum layer (ENVO:01000326); material: water (ENVO:00002006), including particulate matter (ENVO:01000060) such as... | depth 35 m | reverse complement strand
TTTATCGAAATTCCAACGTGGTATTTTTACAATAACATAATCTAAGGTAGGCTCAAATAAAGCGGAAGTAGATTTTGTGATTTGATTTTCTAATTCATCTAAATGATAACCAATAGCTAGTTTAGCTGCTATTTTTGCAATTGGATATCCAGTTGCTTTACTTGCTAATGCTGAAGAACGTGAAACACGTGGGTTGATCTCAATAGCAATAATATCTTCATTTTCATCTGGCGAAACAGCAAACTGAACATTACATCCACCTGCAAAGTCACCAATATTACGCATCATATGGATTGCCATATCACGCATTTTTTGAAAGGTTACATCGCTTAATGTCATTGCTGGAGCTACAGTAATAGAATCTCCTGTATGGATTCCGATAGGATCCATATTTTCTATAGAACAAATAATAACTACATTATCATTTGAATCTCTAAGTAACTCTAATTCATATTCTTTCCAACCAATTAAGGCTTTATCAATCATAACTTCGTGAATAGGAGAAATTTCCAATCCACGGATAAGTAATTCATCAAAATCTTCTTCTTTATGGACAAAAGATGCGCCAGCACCACCTAAAGTATAAGATGCTCTAATTATTAAAGGAAAACCAAATTCCTGAGCAATTTCTTTACCTTTTAGATAAGAAGTAGCAGTAGCTTGAGGAGCCATAGGAATGCCTATTTTAAGCATTAACTCTCTAAACTGCTCTCTATCTTCAGTAATATTAATTGCGTCTATATTTACCCCAATAATATCAATGCCAAAATCTTCCCAAATTCCTTTTTCATCTGCTTCAATACATAAGTTTAATGCAGTCTGACCTCCCATTGTAGGTAAAACAGCATCTATTTCTGGATGTTCTTTAAGGATTTGAATAATGGATTTTGTATTAAGTGGCAACAAATACACATGATCCGCCATAGAAGGATCTGTCATAATAGTTGCAGGATTAGAATTGATAAGAACAGTTTCAATTCCATCCTCTCTAAGTGACCTTAAAGCTTGTGTTCCTGAATAATCAAACTCACAGGCTTGACCAATTACAATAGGTCCTGAGCCAATAATTAATATAGAAGAAAGGTTTTTATTTTTAGGCATAATATATTTCTTTATTCAAAAAGGTAAAATTACAATACTACCGGGTATAAAAAAAAGGTGTTGCTCTAAGAACAACACCTTTTTTTTATATATTTATTAACATTATTTTTTGTGACGAGTTTCTGATGAAACAGAAATTTTCTTTCTGCCCTTAGCTCTACGTGCAGCTAACACTTTTCTTCCACTTACAGAAGCCATACGCTCTCTAAATCCGTGCTTGTTTCTTCTTTTTCTTTTTGAGGGCTGAAATGTTCTTTTTGGCATGTCTTATTTTTTTTAACCTGAATAGTAATCTGTTATTTAGCATTGAAACTATATGCCTCAAAACTGAGCGCAAATATACAATCATTTTTTACTTACACAAATCAAAATATTAAAATATTTCGAATTGTTTTTTATACCTTTGGCTCCCAATAAAAATACAACATGTTTAATAAAAATATAAAATTAGTTTTAACAGCTTTAATAGTAGCTGTGGCCGTTTGGCAAATTATTGAAGGAAATATTGGTAATGGAATCATGTATATATTACTTTCTTCCATTTTTGTTTTTCTTTATTTTAAAAACGAAATCATCTTACTTTCTTTCCTAAGGTTACGAAAAGAAGATTTTCCTGGCGCAAAAAAATGGCTGGATAAGATAAAAAACCCGGAAGCTTCATTGATAAAAAAACAACAAGGGTATTATAATTATCTAAATGGCTTAATGGTTTCACAAACCAATATGAATGAAGCTGAAAAATATTTCAAAAAAGCAGTGAGTTTAGGTTTGTCTATGGATACCGATATGGCCATGGCAAAATTAAATTTAGCAGGTATTGCAATGTCTAAAAATAGAAAGAGAGAGGCTCAAGTACTTCTTACTGAAGCCAAAAAGTTAGACAAGCATAATATGCTAGATAATCAAATTAAAATGATGAAAGATCAAATGAAAAAAGCAGGTCAACCACAACAACAATTTGGTCGTGGGGGTCGTGGAGGCAGGCGATAATAATCAAATTTTCAATATTTTTCTATTAAATTATGTATTTCAACTAAATATATATGCCGATTAACGAAAAAATGTTGTAAGTTTTATATTACGTAGTACATTTGCAGCCAGACACTTAATGACTGTGTATGAGTAGAAAACTACTTTATCTAATTTTATTAATTTCTTTTTCCGCACTATCTCAAAATATTGCGCCTAGAAATCTATTTTCTAATGTCATTGGGGAGAATATTAAAAAGTATACTATTAACTCTCAACAAGCTTATCTTAATAACGATGCTGAAAGAGCAAATTTCCTTTTCGACTCTCTTATTAATAACGTTGTTAACGGAAGTTATTTAGACAATTTTAAAGTTAGAAAATTATCTGGTCGCAAAACTGAATTAAATGATTTTGAAAAGCCAATATTTTTAATGACTTATGCTTCCTGGTGTACACCTGGTTCTGGGGAGATACCTGCTTTAAACGATATTGTTAAAAAACACCATAAAGAAATTGATTTTGTGATACTTTTTTGGGACTCAAAAGATAAAGTAAAAAAAGCGTCTCGTGATTACAGCAAACATATTTCAATCATTTATGTTGACGAAAAAGAAAACACTAATGATCATTTAGTAGAAACACTAAAACATAGTTTAGGGTTTCCAACTTCATTTTTCATTAATAGTGACAAAATGATTGTGGATGTAAGACGTGGAGTTTTACATCATTATAATGAAGATTATAGCATTTCTTTTGAACTTAATTACAATTCTTTTCTTAATGGAATTTCATTATTAAAAAACATAAATAACGAAACAGAACAGTTAATGTCTTCAAAGGATAAACCATAGTTGGTTATTTCCTGAAAATATTTTTATAACTGCAATTAAAAGAATCACACCACCTCCTACTCTACAATTAAATTATTTAAAGCACCGATTATCATAAGTCACAAAATTACGGTAGCACTCATTTTATTTGATTGTTTTATAATATCCTTTTTCGGGAATCTCTATAAAGTATTCTTTCCCAGAAGCGTTATTTAAAAAATTATCCCGCAACCAAGGGTTATGGATTTTTAATATTTTATAATTGATATCAAACTCTTTTGCAAAAGTGGTGAAATTTGTCACAGCAGTATCCACTTTTACTTTATAAGTAGGAATTGGAGTATATAAATCACTCTCCCTAAAATTAAATCCATATTTCTGTGGATTAGACAATATTTCCTTAAGCGCTACGATTCTAAAAACATACCTACTCGTTTCATCATTTAATAATAAATCATAATAACTATTACTAGCTAGTTGCCTTTCTTGTTGGTTACTAATTCCAGCACTCCCAGCATTATAAGCAGCAGCAGCTAATGTCCAACTACCAAAACGTTTTTTAGCCTTAATCAAATATTCTGCAGCTACTCGAGTAGCAATTTCTATATTGTAACGTTCATCCACATAAGAATTTATTTCTAACCCATATTCCTTCCCTGTTCCTTTCATAAAATGCCAAAAACCAGCAGCTCCAGCTGGTGAACGATTGTTTTGTAGTCCACTTTCAGCTACTGCTAAATATTTAAAATCATCTGGAATACCATACTCTTTTAATAGTGGTTCTATAATTGGGAAGTATTTATTTGCACGTTTAAAAAGCAATAAACCATTGGATTGCCAATAGGTATTTACTAATAACTCTCTATCCATTCGCTCTTTAATATCTGGGTTATTTAAAGGCATTGGCTCTCCTGCAAAATCCAATTTTTCAGGCATTGGAATTGCATAAACATTATAATCGTTTATCATTTTACGCTCAACAATAGCATCGGTAGGTGCTTCTTGTACAGCTTGAATTAAAAATAGACTTACTCCAAATAGAAGTACAAATAATAAATATTTTGGTGTTGTTTTCATAGCGCTAATAAATAGGGTTAATTAACATCTAAAAGCGGGGATTTTCTTTCAGTATTATTATTGATTAAATATAGTATGAATTTGTAATTTAACACCACTAAGAATCAAGATTTATTAAATAGTTTTTAACTACTCAAAATGGGATTCTTATGATGATTTTAATTTTATATTTAAATTGATTTCATTAAAGTTATTGGAAGCTTTAACCATTAATGTAGATCCAATAGATTCAAATAATTGATTCGTTTTAATAACGAATTGTGCTTGTTTTTTAATATCAAAATTTGGTATTCCGAGTAAAGTTAAATCTGTAACTATTGAATATTCAGAAATTAATTCATAAAAAGGAATTTGCTCTACTGCATTATTGATAATTTTAATTTCAACTTTTACACGAATATCTTCAACAAGATTTAATATATTACTTTCAATTACATCACTATCAACATTGCTATTATTAACAAACAATACCCTTATGGTGGTTTTACTCCATTTTGGAGACTGAACAATAAAACGTGCTATATTTAGCATCATTTCAGCGTTTTTACTATCGGTCGCTCTCAACCACAAGTCAATAGTTTGATATTTTCCAAATTTTGTAGCTCTGTCAAAATCTAAATATAATAGGTTATAATCAAGGTAAAGAAGCTTTTGGGTCATTTCAGAATATTCTTCCGAGTTTTCTAATCCTTTTGGCCAACCCATCATAATCGTATTTGGATCTACTCCAGAAAACCCAAAAATGGAAGCTATGTCTTCTATTCCTTTATAAATATTATTAACCTTAATCTGTCTTGCAAACACACCAACTTTCTCAAAATATGCTTCCTTCACTATTTGATCGGATTTTGGCATGGTAGCATCGTTACTTTTATCCAATAACAATTTGAAATTTGTAACAATTCCAGCCCTACCTGCTAATGTTTTACCTAGTTCAACAAGGTAAGTTCTATGCTTACTTTCACCACTAAAAAGTATAATATTTGGATTCCAATGATTGCTAGTTTCTGTGGGTTTTGAGTCTATTTTCTGAAGGCCATTCGCTACAATTTTTTTCCATACACTTAACCACACATCACCAGTCATCAATACAATTTGCTTGCGTTGTAACCAAGCATAAATACCTAGTATAATTGCTATAGAACCAAACATTGCAAGTACATCTAACTTAAACATTACACCAAAACAGGCTACAAAACCTAGTAAGCCAATCCATTTTTTTACTTTGAAAGTTGGCTGAAAATCTGGATTTGCCCAACTTTCCAGAAAAAATGAAAGGTTAATAAAGCCATAAGCAGATAAATAAAACATAGAAACTATTCTAGCGACCACATCTAATTCTCCAATTAATACGCCTAATAAAGCGATTACAAAAACTAAAAATAAAGCATTTACAGGTTCATTATTTTTTCCTTTTCCTTTTCCAAATATTTTTGGTGTGATATTGTCCACAGACATCGCTTGTAAAATTCTAGGACCCCCTAAAATACCCCCTAGTGCCGAAGACAATGTTGCTCCCCAAATCCCTGCTACTACAGCTGGTGCATAAAGGGCTATTTTCATTAAAATGTTATAATCAGATTTTAAAGTTTCGGAATCAATATAAAATGAAAGAAATATGATTAAAGCTATATACACAAAAAAACCAACAGCAATCGCAGCAATGGTTCCCGTAGGTATTGATTTTTTTGGGTCTTCTAAATCTCCACTCATAGCTATACCAGCAGTAAAACCTGTTACAGCAGGAAAAAAGATCGCAAAAACAACTTCCATTGGAACAGAATTTTCATCAGATATCAATTTTACAGTTTCTGGTATATATTCAGTAGAACCTAAAAAAATAGACACCAATGAAATTATAATGGCGATAAATATAAAAAGTTGTGTTTTTATAGCAATAGAGGTACTTATTAAAGCAATAATTGTTAAAACAAGTAGCGCAACTGAACCTGAAAGACGCAGACCATTAACATCTGTCGCCAATCCAAAATAAGCATTAAAGCTTTCTGCAAAACCAATTAAATACAATGCAATTGATAAAGCGGTTCCAATATATAAAGCGATTCCGATAGCTCCTCCAATTGGAATTCCCATACTACGGGATAAAATATAATAAATACCACCTGGACCTACTTTTTTATCGGTAGCTATTGAAGAAACACTTAATCCTGTTGAAACCGATATAACATGAGCAATAACAACTATTATAAGAGATCCAAATAAGCCCGCATTACCTACTACCCAACCCATCCTTAGAAACATAATTACACCAAGGATAGTTAATATCGATGGAGTAAAAACTCCTGCAAATGATCCGTATTTCTTTTTTTTAGCCATTCCTATGTATAACTATCTTCCATAATTTTCGGTAAATTTTCATTTAACCATTTATACTTAACAATTAACATAATATGAGTTCCACCAGGGACAACAATACAGTTTTTAATCCTGTCAATAGGAAACACAGGATCTTTATCTCCATGAATATGAATTACATTTTTTACCTCTATCACTCTATCCCACCCAACCATTTGTTTAATAGCCCATTTTAAATAATGTGTATTTTTAACTGAAAGGTAATTTTGATATAATTCTATTTTATTTTTAGATTTTATCCCCAAGCCATACTTAACCATGTTTTTTGTATTTTCTAGAAAACTTGGTGGTATTAATCTATATGCAGGAATCGTTTTAAAAATTCTCATTTTAGCAGGGATTTCAATTTTAGATTTAATGCTAGAAATAATAATTAGCTTTTTTAAATCTAAAAACTCACTCATTTCCTGAGCAACAACTCCTCCAAAAGAAACACCAATTAAAATAGGCTTAGGTTTCTTAACTAATTCCGCCATACGCCTTGCATAATGCTTTATAGTTTCTTTCTTATCAGGGATAATCCATTCAATTACATGAACTTCATAAAGCTCCTCAGGCAAAGAAATATATTCAAATATCTCTTTTCCTGCTGCCAATCCTGGAATAAAATAAACAGGAGTTTTTGTAGTGTTTGTGTTGTTTAGCAATTGAATACAGTTAAGCTCAATAATTATTCGTAAATTTACATTTTAATGGTTTACAATCCTAACGTATTTTTATTTTGAAATCAATATCAACTACTATCAATAAAAATCAGCAATCCCTTGCTAATAAAATTATTAAGTAATCCATAAATCAACTCCCTATGATTGAAGATGTAGAAATTACAGACAATGAGTTCTTAAGACAGTTTGAATTAGAAGTTGGCGATAATATGGCACGTATTGAATATGCGTCACAAGATCGAAAAATATTTCTTACCAAATATGAAATGCCAAGCGATATGGAAGAACAAGGCTTTAGAGAAATTTTTATTAAAGCTGTTTTTAATATTGTTGAAGAACGTAGAATACATTTAGTTCCTACCAGTCCAGAAATAGCTTCATTTTTAAGAAAAAATCGCAGGAAATACAAAAAATTACTTCCAGTAGGAATTAATATCTAATATTAGATAAATTCAAATCGTACCAATCCATCATCATCAATTTCAGTTAATGAAATTGTATGGGTAGTATTTACTAATTTAGGATTCCAGGGGCTTTTAACTTTTACATAATTTTCTGTAAAACCATTAATGTATCCCTTCTTGTTTTCTCCTTCAAATAATACAGTATGTACAGTATTTAACTGACTTTCATAAAACGAACGCCTTTTTTTAACGGATAATCCACGTAACATTTTACTTCTTTTTTTCCTAACATTTAACGGTACCACGCCTTCCATACTAGCTGCTGGTGTATTTTCTCTTTCTGAATAGGTAAAGACATGAAGATAGGAAATATCCAATTCATTTAAAAAATGATATGTTTCTAAAAACAATTCATCGGTTTCACCAGGAAACCCAATTATAACATCCACACCGATACAAGCATCTGGCATATGTTTTTTTATTTCTTTAACCTTTTCAACATATAATTCACGTTTATAACGACGCTTCATTAAACGCAATAATTCATTACTTCCACTTTGCAAAGGAATATGAAAATGAGGTACAAAAGCCTTTGAATTAGAAACAAACTGAATCGTTTCATTTTTTAATAAGTTGGGTTCTATAGAAGAAATTCGAACTCTTTCAATTCCTTCAACATTATCTAGCTCTTGAATCAATTCTAGAAAAGTATGTTGGTGTTTTTTATTGCCAAATTCTCCCTTTCCATAATCACCAATATTAACACCCGTGAGGACTATTTCTTTAATTCCTTGAGCTGAAATTTCTTTAGCATTTAGCAACACTTTATCCAAGGCTTCACTTCTAGAAATACCTCTTGCAAGTGGTATGGTACAAAAAGTACATACATAATCACAGCCGTCTTGCACTTTTAAAAAAGCACGAGTACGGTCTCCAATAGAATAAGAACCAACATAAAAATCTGCATCTTCAATCTCACACGAATGTACTTCACCAAAATCATTTTTTGTAAGGTCATTGATATAATCTGTGATTTTAAACTTTTCAGTAGCTCCCAATACTAAATCAACACCATTTACATCTGCTAATTCTTGTGGTTTTAGTTGCGCATAGCACCCTATCGCAGCAATAAATGCATCAGAATTTCCTTTTTGAGCTTGTTTCACGATATCTTTAAATCTTCTGTCTGCATTTTCCGTAACACTACAAGTGTTTATGACATACATATCTGCTTTTTCAGAAAAATCAACACGATCAAAACCTTCATCGGTAAAACTTCTAGCTATGGTAGATGTTTCACTAAAATTTAGTTTACAACCTAAAGTATAAAATGCGACTTTTTTTCTTGGATTCATTCTTGTATTTTTGACAAAACCCTTTTATTTATGGGAATGCAAAAATACAAACTATAATTGGTTTCAAAAAAGCAGATGAACTTCAAAATAAACAATATAATTAATTTACTAACAGCAAGTTACTGCTTGTTACTGCTGATTTCTTGTAATTCAGAAAGTAATTCGGATAAAGATCATCTTGTTTTTAGATATAATGAACATAGCAATATTGCAACTTTAGATCCTGCATTTGCTAGTAATCCACAATTAATTTGGCCAACAAATCAATTATTTAATAGCTTGGTTCAATTAGATGACGAATTAAATATTCAGCCAGATATAGCAAAAAAATGGACTTTTAATGACAGTACACTAACCTATACATTCCATTTGAGAAATGATGTGTATTTTCATAAAAGTGAAGTGTTTGTAGAGCACTATAAAGACTCTACACGTAAAGTTAATGCTACCGATTTTGAATACAGCTTTAATAGATTGCTAGATGAAAAAGTAGCTGCTAGGGGTCGATGGGTTTTAAATAATGTGGATCGTTTTTATGCTGAAAATGATAGTATTTTTAGTATTCAATTAAGTCAGCCATTTCCAGCGTTTTTAGGGTTACTATCTATGCGTTTTTGTTCGGTAGTTCCTAAAGAAGCTATCGATTATTACGGGAATGATTTTAGATCCAATCCAGTTGGAACCGGTCCATTTAAGTTTAAACTTTGGGAGGAAAATGTAAAATTAGTGCTTCGTAAAAATCCAGATTATTTTGAAACAGATGAACTTGGAAATCAGTTACCCTACTTAGAAGCAGTAGCCATTACTTTTTTACCAGACAAACAAAGTGAGTTTTTACAGTTTGTTCAAGGAAAACTAGATTTTATTTCTGGATTGGACAATTCGTATAAAGATGAAATAGTAACCACTAAAGGAAAGCTTCAGGAAAAATATAAAAATCAAGTAAATTTGATTACAAGTCCGTATTTAAACACCGAATATCTTGGTTTTTTTATGGAATCTTCAACTCCTGAAGTACAATCAAAAAAAATACGTCAAGCCATTAATTATGGATTTGATCGTGTAAAAATGATTACTTATTTAAGAAATGGAATGGGGATTCCTGCAGTTCATGGCTTTATTCCAAAAGGATTACCAGGATTTAATGAAATAGAGGGATATTCGTATCAACCAGAAAAAGCAAAAGAATTAGTACTTCAATATATTGAAGAATCTGGAAACAATAATCCATCTATTTCTATTGGTACTAATAGTCAATATTTAGATCTATGTGAATTTATACAAAGAGAATTACAAAAAATAGGAATCCAAGTACAAATAGATGTGGTACCGCCTTCTACGCTGCGGCAAATGAAATCTTCAGGAGAATTAGATATTTTTAGAGCTAGTTGGATTGCAGATTATCCAGATGCAGAAAACTACTTATCGTTATTTTACAGCGAGAATTTCACCCCAAACGGACCCAATTATACTCATTTTAAAAACAATGTTTATGACAGCTTATATGTAGCATCATTATCACTTTCAAATATAGAAGAGCGAAAGTTATTGTATGAAAAAATGGATTCAATTATAATTGATGAAGCTCCGGTAGTTCCTTTATATTACGATATGGCAGTACGATTTGTTAGTAAGAAAGTAAGTGGATTAGGTATTAATCCTCAAAACTTTTTGGTGTTGAAACGAGTTAAGAAAGAGAAATAATAATTTACCCAACAGAAACACGCAGAGGTTTATAAAGTCCAACCATTTTCTCTGAAGTCGGAATACAATTAATTTAAAACAAAAACTACGCTTTTCTCCATTTACTAGTTTCTTCAAAAACATGTTCTAAAATTTGAACATCAACTTCAGTAAACGCTATCTGTCTTCTAGACATTACTACTTCAGCAACTTCAAAAGCTTTGTTGGTTTTATAAGTAATCATACCCGCACTTCCGCCCCAACTAAAACTTGGAATGAAATTACGAGGAAATCCACTTCCGAAGATATTGGCACTTACACCTACAACGGTTCCAGTATTAAACATGGTGTTAATTCCACATTTACTATGATCACCCATCATTAAACCACAAAATTGCAATCCTGTTTTTGCAAATCCTTCAGTTTCATAATCCCATAATCTAACTTCAGCATAATTGTTTTTAAGGTTAGAGTTATTGGTATCTGCCCCTAAATTACACCATTCACCTAAAACAGAATTTCCAAGAAATCCATCGTGACCCTTATTAGAATAACCAAATATCACACAATTATTAACCTCTCCTCCTACTTTAGAGTGTGGACCAATGGTAGTTGCTCCATATATTTTTGCACCCATTTTAACAGTAGCATTCTCGCATAAAGCAAAAGGTCCGCGAATCATAGATCCTTCCATAATTTCCGAATCTTTCCCAATATAAATAGGTCCATCGTTAGCATTTAAAGAACAAAGCGGTAAAACGGCTCCTTCTTCAATAAAAATTTGACCTTTATTAAAAGCTACCGTCATTTCAGGAATTGGTTGTGATTTTCTATCGGTAGTTAAAAGTTTGAAATCTCTTTTAATCGCTTCACCATTTAACTTAAAAATATCCCAGGTGTTTTCAATCCTTATAATATCACCGAAACTGTATTCAAGTACATCAAACGTTTCAAAATCTACTTCTTCATCTTCCTTTGCAAAAAAAGCTAATGGCTCATCGTTAATAAACAATGCCTTGTTTTCTGAAAGGTTTTGGATAAGGTTTACTATGTTTTCGGTTGGAAGAACTGAAGCATTAATAAAAATATTTTGCTCCATTTCGATCATTGGAAACTTATCGATTAAATAATCTTCGGTAACTGTTGAAGTTGTAAAGCCCAGCATTTTCTCCCATTTTTCACGAATGGTCAAAATCCCAACTCGAATATCTGCTACAGGTCGCGTATAGGTAAAAGGTAATAATTGATTGCGAGCGCTTCCGTCAAATAAAATGTAGTTCATTGATTTTGTGTTTTATTCGCTTTTCCCAAAACCCAAAGGGTAGTAAAAAACGTATGGTAAAAATCAATACTACCCTTTAGGGTCGGGCAAAGGATTGATCTGTTCAAATATACAATTAAACTAAATTATTATAAATAAAAAAGCCTTTGATTTCTCAAAGGCTTGTAAAATATATTTAAAAGAAGGTTACTTCTTAAATTTAGCATATTTAGTTTTAAACTTGTCAATACGACCAGCCGTATCGATCAGTTTTTTCTTACCAGTATAAAACGGGTGAGAGCTTCTTGAAATTTCCATTTTCACTAAAGGATACTCAACACCTTCTACTTCAAGCGTTTCTTTAGTGTTAGCAGTAGATTTTGTAAGAAATACATCTTCATTTGACATATCCTTGAATGCTACTAATCTATAATTTTCTGGGTGAATACCTTTTCTCATAATCTTTTTCCTAAAAACCGGAAACATTTTAATTAAACTTATCATCTTCCTAAAAAAATATTCTTTAGGATTTCAGTTTGCAAATTTAATCATTTAAACATAACCTACAATAAAATTATTATATTTTTTTAAAAGAATTAAAAACTCTTTAAACTCACTAAAATATTAAGTCTAGCGCAAAAGTAATAGTTAAATTATAAATACATTAACTTTGTAACGTTTTTATATCTTTGTTAACTAACAAATCAAACCCGTTATCAAATTATTGGTAACATAACAAAAAACTATCCTTATGGAAAATCAAAAATCATCTATTAAACAAATCGCTCTTAACTATGGAGTTATTTGGGGGCTATTATCAATTGTACTATCAGTTGTTGCATATGTAACTAACAACTATATAGATAGACCAATGTGGTTAACTATTGCTGGCTTAGCAATTATGATTGGTATAATTGTTTATGGATTAAAAGCATTTAAATCTGATAATGAAGGTTTTTTATCTGTTTCAGAAGCGCTTAAAGTAGGTTTAGCTATCTCTGTAATTGCTGGTATTATTGGAACAATATATAATTTACTATTTGTTACAGTTATAGAACCGGAATTTATTAATCAAACTTTAGAGTTTACTAGAGAAACATTAATAACTGATAATCCAGAAATGACACAAGAGCAGATGGATATGACGATGGGAATTACAGAAAAAATGATGACTCCACTTGTAATGTCCGCTATGGGAATAATCTTTACATTATTTTTAGGTTTTATCACCTCTTTAATTGCTGGATTAGTAATGAAAGTAAACCGTCCAGAACACTAGACGTATACTAATATGAATCTTTCTATCATAATTCCTCTTCTTAATGAAGAAGAATCGTTAAATGAATTATACCATTGGATTGCTAAAGTTATGCAGTCCAATGGTTATTTATATGAAGTCATTTTTATTGATGATGGGAGTACCGATAAATCGTGGGAGATTATTACAAAATTAGCTTATGATCATTCGGAAGTGAAAGGAATTCGTTTTCTAGAAAACTTTGGTAAATCACAAGCGCTACATGCAGGATTTGCAAAAGCTGAAGGAGATGTAATTATTACAATGGATGCCGATTTACAAGATAATCCTGAAGAAATTCCTGAACTTTATCTTATGATAACCAACGAAGGGTACGATTTAGTATCTGGTTGGAAAAAAGTGCGGTACGATTCGAAAATTGCAAAAAACTTACCTTCAAAATTATTCAATTTTGCTGCTAGAAAAACATCTGGAGTACAATTAAATGATTTTAATTGTGGGCTAAAAGCTTACAAAAAAGAGGTGATTAAAAATATTGAAGTTACTGGTGAAATGCATCGGTATATTCCTGTACTTGCTAAAAATGCAGGATTTAGTAAAATCGGCGAAAAGGTAGTACAGCATCAAGCTAGAAAATACGGTGAAACAAAATTTGGTATGGAAAGATTTGTAAGAGGTTTTTTAGATTTAATAACCATTTCTTTTATATCGAAATTTGGTAAAAGACCTATGCATTTTTTTGGTGCTTGGGGCGCTGTTATGTTAATGGTAGGCTTTCTTTTTGCTTTTTATTTGGGAATAGACAAACTTTTTATCAACCCTACTGGAAGGTTAATTACCGAAAGACCGCAATTTTACATTTCTCTTACTGCAATGATTATTGGTTCTCAGTTTTTTGTAGCTGGATTTTTGGGAGAATTAATTCTTAGAAGTAAAAAAGATTCAAAAAATTATATTATTAAAGAGGATATTTAAACATTTTATTCTAAATGTAATCATAAGTACTTCCTGACTTTGCGAGTACTACTAAAACAATTACTTTTGCAATATTAAAATTAAATAATGATTTATATAGACCCTAAAATATTGGAGCGCGTAAATGTATGGCTCACTCCTTTTTTTGATAAAGAAACACAGCAAACTGTAAAAGATTTAATTGCTTTTGAACCTGAAACTTTAGATGAAAGTTTTTATAAAAACTTAGAGTTTGGTACTGGTGGTATGCGTGGAATTATGGGTGTAGGTGATAACCGAATCAATAAATATACACTAGGAAAAAATACGCAAGGACTATCCAATTATTTAAAAAAACAATTTCCTAATCAAACTATAAAAACTGCAATTGCTTATGATTGCAGAAATAACAGTAAAGAATTAGCAAAATTAGTAGCTGATGTTTTTTCATCAAACGGAATTAAGGTTTATCTGTTTTCAGATTTAAGACCAACTCCAGAGCTATCTTTTGCGGTAAAACATTTAGGTTGTCAATGTGGTATTGTATTAACTGCATCACATAACCCACCAGAATATAATGGATATAAAGTTTATTGGGAAGATGGCGGTCAATTAGTACCACCACAGGATAAAGAAATTATTTCTGAAATTAATAGTTTAGCATATTCTGAAATTAAGTTTAAGTCAAACGAGAATCTAATCACCTATATTGATGAAGATGTCGATACTGATTTTGCTAATGCTTCTATTAAAAACGGAACCTATAGCACAAGTCAAGAAGCAAAAGACAACTTAAATATAGTTTTTACTTCATTACACGGAACATCTATTACAATGATTCCGAGAGTACTGGAACAAGCAGGATATAAAAATGTAGCAATCGTTAAAGAACAAGAAATTCCAAATGGTAATTTTCCAACGGTAGTTTCTCCTAACCCTGAAGAGCCTGAAGCCTTGAAAATGGCAATTGATTTAGCTTCAAAAGAAAATGGAGATATTGTAATTGGTACCGATCCAGATTGTGACCGATTAGGTGTTGCTGTTAAAAATCCAGAAGGTGGCTATACACTCCTTAATGGAAATCAAGCGATGCTTATTAAAACTCATTTTCTATTAGAACAATGGAAAAAGTTAAATAAACTTAACGGAAAACAATTTGTAGCTTCTACCATTGTATCGACTCCTGCAATAAAGAAAATTACTGAAGATTTTAATGTAATTTACAAGGAAGGTCTTACTGGATTTAAATGGATTGCAAAAATGATTAAAGACTTCCCAGAACTTGAACACATTGGTGGTGGTGAAGAAAGCTTTGGTTATTTAGTTGGTGATTTTGTAAGAGACAAAGATGCGGTAACCGCTAGCCTACTTGTTTGTGAAATTGCAGCACAGAAAAAGCAAGAAGGAGGAAGTTTGTTGACTTACTTAGACGCTATTTATTCTAAATATGGATATTTTCAAGAACACTTAATTTCTATAGTAAAGAAAGGTAAGAAAGGAGCTGAAGAAATTTCAGAAATAATGAAAAACTTCAGAGAGCAACCTTATTCTGAAATTGCAGGAAGTAAGGTTATTAAATTAGAAGATTATCAATTAGGTGAAGCTAAAGATTTTGCAACAAATACTTCAGAAGCCATACGTATTCCAAAATCAAACGTTTTAATATATTATACGGAAGACGGAAGTAAAATTGCGATGAGACCAAGTGGCACTGAGCCCAAAATAAAGTTTTATATTAGCGTAAATTCAAATGCTACAGATCGTTTAGAAGCTATTAAAGCAAATCAAGAAAAAATGAATACCATCATTTCAGTATTAAAAAATAATTAATGAAGTACTTTAAAAAAATAATTCGTTTTGCATTACCTTATAAAAAGTATGCTATTTTAAATATTATTTTTAATGTATTTTATGCTTTATTTAGTGCTTTATCGTTTATAGCATTAATCCCAATGTTAGATGTTTTATTTGCACAAGATAAAATAAAAGCTATCAAAGAGCCTATATATACAGGTATTTCGGGTGTAAAAGATTATTATAAAGACTTTCTAGCTTTTAAGGTACAAGAGTTTGCACAGGATGATGCTTCTAAGGCATTATTGTTGGTAATAACATTAGTGATTGTATTATTTTTATTAAAAAACATCTTTAGATACCTAGCGATGTACGTCATTACTTTTTTAAGAAATGGAGTATTAAAGGATATTAGAAATGAGCTTTATAGAAAAACCGTAAACCTTCCCATTTCTTTCTTTTCGGAAAAAAGGAAAGGTGACATTTTAGCTAGAACAGGAACCGACGTATTAGAAATTCAACATTCGTTTCTTTCTGTATTAGAACTAATTTTTAGAGAACCCTTAACCATTCTCTTTACGATAGTTATGATGCTATTAATTAGTCCAAATTTAACTTTATTTGTATTTATTTTTATTCCAATTTCAGGCTTTATAATTTCTAGTATCGGAAAAAGTTTAAAACGTAAATCTGATCTAGTTCAAAAAGAACAAGGAATCTTTCTATCTACATTAGAAGAAACATTAGGAGGTTTAAAGATTATTAAAGGATTTACTGCAGAGAAACTTTTTGGCGACAAGTTTAATGAATCAACACATAGATTCTATAAGTTTTCAAATACGCTTTTAAACCGTCAGAATTTGGCTTCTCCTACCAGTGAGTTTCTAGGTATTACCGTTATAGCCATCTTATTATGGTATGGTGGAAAAATGGTGTTAATAGACGGAACTCTTGACAGTAGTTCATTTATAGCATATATGGGGCTTGCTTACAATATTCTCACTCCAGCTAAAGCAATTAGTAAAGCTAGTTATTCGGTTAAGAAAGGAAATGCAGCAGCAGAACGGGTATTAGAAATTTTAGAAACAGAATCTAATATAGTAGATATTCCTAATGCTATTAAGAAAACAGAATTTACTTCAGATATTGATATTAAAAATATTTCATTTAAATATCAAGAGGATTGGGTTCTTAAAGACTTCTCGCTTAAAGTTCCAAAAGGACATACGGTGGCTTTAGTTGGTCAAAGTGGAAGTGGAAAAAGTACTATTGCAAACTTAATCACTCGTTTTTATGATGTGAATGAAGGCTCTATCAATATTGATTCCAAAAACATAAAAGAAATAACTCAAAACTCACTTCGTAAATTATTAGGTCTTGTAACTCAAGATTCCATATTATTTAATGACACCGTAAAAGGAAATTTATTAGTAGCAAATCAAAATGCTACTGATGAAGAAATAATTGATGCATTAAAAATAGCAAATGCCTGGGAATTTGTTGAAACATTACCAAAAGGTATAGAAACAAACATAGGCGATTCTGGAAACAAATTAAGTGGTGGACAAAAACAACGATTAAGTATTGCTAGAGCGGTTCTTAAAAACCCTCCTATAATGATTCTTGATGAAGCAACTTCAGCTTTAGATACCGAAAGTGAACAATTGGTTCAAAACGCTTTAGAGAATATGATGAAGAATAGAACCTCTATTGTTATTGCGCACCGTCTTTCTACGATTCAAAAAGCTGATAATATAGTGGTGCTTTCAAAAGGTAAAATTGTAGAGCAAGGGAAGCATCAAGAATTATTAGAAAAGAAAGGTGTTTATTTTAATTTAGTTAAAATGCAATCGCTTGCATAATTAACACTTCTACCAGAATTTATTCCATAAAAAAAGAGCGATTGGGGTTTCGCTCTTTATATTTTTACTGTCATTACATTTGGGGCTTATAACAACAGTTAGTTTCATAAGTATGGTCCAAATATATATGGATTAAATGAATCTACCAAATAAATATTGTTTTTTATCTGTTTTTTTTTACACTTTATCGACTTTAAATATTGTATCGCAAATTTTTTCCTACAAGATATAATAAGAACTCCATCTCAAATTGTATATAAATAAAAACGGACCTGCCCCCGCGGCGGTCCGTTTTATTAGGAATTCTAATACAGTTGGGGCTGATATTTGAATACCTATCATAACAATTCGTTTCAAATATAATGTAATATTTTCCTACAAAAAAATAATATTTGTTTTTTATCGATTTATTTTACACTTAATCGATTTTTTAATAAAAATACAAACAGTTTCAAATTCAATTAAACTATTCTAGTTTTTTATAGTCTTATCTTTAAACAAACAATTTAAATGATTGAAGAAAAACAATTAGTTTCTGCTTTACAATCTAATGATGATAATGAAAAAGCATTTCGAATATTGGTCAGTCAATATAAAGAACGTCTCTATTGGCATATTCGAAAAATTGTAATAAAACACGAAGATGCAGATGATGTACTACAAAACACCTTTATAAAAGTTTTTAAAAACATCCATCGTTTTAAAGGAGATAGTAAATTATTTACTTGGATGTATCGCATTGCAACTAATGAATCATTGACCTTTCTAAATAAAAATGCAAAACGAAATAATATCACCATTGAAGAAGTTAAAGGTCAACTTATTTTAAATTTAGAAAGTGACATTTATTTTGAAGGTGATGCTATTCAAATTCAACTTCAAAAAGCCATAGCCACCCTACCCCATAAACAACAATTGGTTTTTAATATGAAGTATTTTGAAAATCACACCTATGAAAACCTTTCTGAAATATTAGATACCTCGGTAGGTGGATTAAAAAGTAATTACCACATCGCTGTGAAAAAAATTACTGATTTTATAAAGACAAATGAAACCTTTTAACATAATTAAAGTCAAAACATCAAATGAAAGATAAAAAACATAAAGAAGACTTTGTTATACCAAATGATTATTTTCAAGAATTTGAAAATCGTTTGTTTAATAAAATGAATATTGAATTGCTTACTAAAGATTCAGGTTTTAAGGTTCCAGAAGGATATTTTAATGAGGTAGATGAAAAAATAATTCATCAAGTAAAAAAACCAATTAACAAAACTAAGATAATCTCAATAGTGTCAAGAAAAACAATTCTTTATGCTGCAACCATTGCTGCCGTTGTAGTATTAATATTTTCGATAGTCAATAATAAAAATGAAATACCAACCTTTGATGAAGTTGAGTTTTCAAGCATTAAATCATATATAGAAGAAGGCAATATTGAAATTGATAACAGTGATCTTTCTTTATTATTTACAGAAGAAGATTTAAGTACAATGATACTAGAGGAAAATTATATTTCAGAAAAAATATTGAATGAATACCTTTTAGAAAATATAAACGATACATCAATCTTAATAGAATAACAATTAAATAAAAAAAAATGAAAAAGTTAATTTTAATATTACTTGTATTTACTACAGTTAGTTTCGCACAAAAACCTAATAGTAATGGACGAGGTTCAAATTCTGATAGAATAAAAACTTTAAAAATCGCTCATATAACAGAAGAGTTAGATTTAACATCTAGTGAGGCTGAAAAATTCTGGCCAATATACAATGAGTATAATGACGCTATGATGGCTATTAGAAAAGAACAAAGAAGTGGGAAATTGCGAAAAGAAGGAATTGATGCGCTAACAGATAAAGAGGCTAATATTTTAATTGATAAAATGTTAGAAATGAAAACTATGGAGTTAAACTACAAAAAAGAGCTTGTCTCCAATTTAAAAGGAGTTTTACCACCAAAAAAAATTATAAAGCTTCAACAAGCAGAACATAGCTTTAAAGAAAAATTATTAAGAAGACTTAAAGAAAAAAAGGGAAAAAGGAAATAATAAAAAAAAGGAGAACAAAAATGTTCTCCTTTTTTTTTATTTAAATATTAATCTTGAAATTTTATTTCTTCCAGAAGCAAAAGCCAAAGTGTCATTTACAAATTCAATAGCATAAAAACCTTCCTCAGATAATTCTATCCATGAATCACCGGCATCATTG
>TARA_R110000787_G_scaffold191660_3_pt1 | contig 19854 bp, 13 predicted proteins | sample TARA_R110000787 | Tara Oceans TARA_R110000787 (sample SAMEA4397920) | marine metagenome | biome: Polar Biome; feature: [DCM] deep chlorophyll maximum layer (ENVO:01000326); material: water (ENVO:00002006), including particulate matter (ENVO:01000060) such as... | depth 35 m | reverse complement strand
GCAGCTGCGCTGCCAGGTCAACGCATCAAGCCCAAGGCGATGGGCGGCGCGTGCCACAGGAGAATAGGCATGCGGTTGGCGATGTCCCCCTGCGATCGACATGGGTCAAGGAAAGCAGGCAACCACAGCGCGCGACATCGTTTTGCCGATCGGGGCAAGAGCGGCAGCCATGCTGTAGCGACCTGAATCTCACGGTGCCTGCCAGGGCAATGCAAAGGGTACGGCCAGGTTGATGTGGAAAAGGATCATCCCGCTCGCCTTGGTCGGTTATCAGGACCAGGACCGTAGCGGCGGCAGGGCGAAACGGGTCATGGCGAACAAGGGTAGGATCGCGGCATCGCTGCCGAGAGTCTGTGCCACCTGACGGCCGATCACGACATCATCACCCTCGGCGGCACCAGAAAGCTGTGTCTCCCTTGTGCCCTGGAACAGGACAGGTTTCCGGTCGGGGGCGCCCAAGCAGCCACCCAGCGCACGAACCGCAGATGAAGGGCGGCGCAAAAGACGCCGTGCGCCTCCAGACGCCCCCAATGCCACGTTGCGCGCGCAGGGTGTCAGTGCCGCATCCATCTGAAGACGTGTGACATCGAACAAGGGGCATTCCATTGGAAGGACAGCCTGTGTGCAATCATGAGATCGGCAAGCGCGTCCCGCTGGCTGGCAAATTGCTGCCAAGGGTTAGCCAAACAAAGGCACCGTCCGCCTACCTGGTCTGCTCCTTGTCGCCGCGCGCCCGCCCTTTTGGGTGGGCGCGCGGCCCGAAATTCAAGGTGGCATGGGTAAGCGGGCGACGGCTTAGATGCCGCCGCCCGCAGGGGATCATGCCGCAAGGCGGTCGGCATCGTCCTCTTCATCTAAAGGATGCATGGCCTGCGCTTCGACGGGAAGGCCCAGGACTGCGCCGGGGGTGGTCGGGTCCGGCTCATCATCGCCCGGCGTCGTCCGGTCGATAGGACGATCCGCCTGCGCTATGGCATGGGCCGCGACCGTACCCACGCCGCCACGAGAGGTGTAAGCGGTGGGAGGAAAGGTCATCCATCGTGGTACCCATTGGTCCCGCTTTGTGCGCCCGTTGGTGCCGTCCAGATGATCGCGCACAATCTGCTTGAGAGTCTTGGCCTTCTCGCCTCTGTTGGCATCGGCCACGCTCTGGCCTGCGACGTCCGCGACGATATGCAACAGCACGTCGCGGTCGCGCAAAATGCTGAAAAACGCATCGTCCGCCGACCACCAGCCGGTCATATCGACGCCGACATGCAACCCGACCGCTTCGACAGCGGCGCTCCCGCTGGCCAGTGCTTCGCCCATCACGATGGTGACGATTTCCATGATGACGGCATCGGGAAGTTCGATCAGCCTCGCAAACAGGCCGGAAATGCCCTGCCGGGAGTCACGTGCCTCCCAAGCAGCCTCACCACTGCCGCCGATCACGGTCGGTTCTTCATCTAAGAATCCAAGCGTGGCCAGCACCGCGCGGCGGCGTTCGTCAAAAACGGCTTCGGCGGGCGCATTATCAAGGCTCTCGCGCACATCCTCATTGCGGCTGGTCTGCGGTTCCGGCCTGATCGACCACAAATGCGAGCCGACGATGGCATGGGCGACCATCAAGCGGAGTGCGATGCCCGGAGACCCCAGAAGACTTGCGCGCACGGCGGCATGACGATGCAGATCGATATAGGTCTGCATGGTCGAAGTGATTTCGGGCCTTGCGACCGGCTGCCCTGACCCGATGGCCTGCGCTTTGGCGATGCGACCGGCCTCTTTGCGGCTGACATAGCCTTCATGGAAGGTCACTTCGCCATTGACACGGACATCGACATAGACGCGCCCTCCCTTGCGCTTGCCTGCCTTCTCATATTCCCATGTCGAGAAATGTTCGGACGGCGGCACGATCACGACATCGGCCCATCCATCGTCCAGATAGGTTTCGCGCCGGGCGTCGATGGCAGCGTTCTGGGCATTCCAGAACGCATCGCCGTCCGCAAAATAGCAGTCGTCGCCGAACAGGTCGGCTATGGTCGCTAGCCCGCTGGCCTCGACATCGAACAGCGCATATTTCGCACCGATCGACTGCCCGCCCAGCAGCCACGCCTTCAACTGGTGACCGGTCGGCACATAGGTGTCGGGATCATCGGCCAGCGCCAGCCACGCCTTTTGCTGACTTTTTGACGCAAGGGTCAGGTGCCGCACGGTGGCACGATCGATTTCCTCGCGCGCATACATCTGACGGATGCGCGGCAACAGGTTGCCCAGCGCCAGCACGCGCTTGATGGTGAGTTCGGGCAGGCCGAAGGTCATAGCGATATCGTCGAGCTTGCGGCCTTCCTTGACCAGCCGGGTGAAGCTTTCCCATTGGGTGACCTCGTCTGGGTCGAGCCGCGCCATATTCTCGATCAGGGAGGCCTCGACGGCATCGGCATCGTCGCCCTCGTCGAGAATGGCGCAGGGCAGCAGCGCGGTTTCGCCGTCATCCTCGCCCGTCGCGCGTCGTTCGGCGGCAACGATCTGCGCGGCATGGAAGCGGCGGCTTCCCGCGATGATCTCGAACGCATCGGGCGCGCACCCTTCGACAGGCTCAGGACAGGGATTGGGCCGCACGATTACCGGCTGGATGACGCCCCGCTTGCGCACGGTGGGCAAAATGTCGGACACGTCGGGAGCCTTTTTGGCGTAGCGCATATTGGCTTTGCTGACGGAAAGCTTGGCAAGAGGGATAAAATCGAGTTTCATGGGTGTCACTCCTTGTGAGTGCCGGTCCGTCGCTTTTGAATCGGTTGGCGGACCGGCTTTGCTTTGCGGCGATACGCGCCGCGCGTCATCCGTCGGTCCTAAGCGGTGGGATCGGCTGGAAGGTCGGGAACAGCGTCGGGTGCGAGACCGCCCAAAAGCTGCTCGGCATGGATGATCGAACCGGCCCGTCGCGCCATGCCGCTCCACCGCGAAAGCGGATGGGGGGTGGAAAAGTCCAGATCCCGTTCGATTCCCATGCCGAACGGCAATCGAACGCTACTGATTTCCGCCAACGAGAAAGTGCCCATTTCGGGGCATCCAAACCCCAGATCGGCAAGGCCGAACAATATGTCGTCATCGCCATAAAGTTCGGTCGCCAGCCATGTGCCCGCGCCCAGCGGATTGAAGAATTTGACGACCGGGACGGGATCAAAGCGCATGTCCCGCGCCTGCGCGGCGAGGCTGTTTATGGCATTGGCGCGCAGCGCATAGCGAAGGTCGGGGGTCAGGAGGATCATGCCGCCCTCCGGTCCAGCGCAGGCGCTTGGCCCTGCGTCTGTTCACATGGCGCTTGCCCGGCCCTATACCTGTCCCGACTTACGTCGCCGCGCCCGCGAGTGTTGCTGGTGTCATCGGCCTGCCCGGCGTCGGGCAAGCGCGACAGCAGCCAGTCGGCGGCCTTGCTGGCCGCGCCTGCGGCGCGGAAGATGGCGCGATTATCTTCGCGCAACACCTCCAGCCACGATCCGATATAGTCGGCGTGACGCACGGTTGGCACGATGCCAAGGGATGCGCAAAGAAAAGCCGATCCCATTTCGGCGATCAGTTCCTCGCGGGCATAGTCCTTGCTGCCAAAGCTGTTGGTCAGATTGCGGTCGAGACGCGAGGCATGACCTGTCGCATGGGTCAGTTCGTGCAGGCAGGTCCGATAAAAATTGATCTGGTCGAAAAAGGCCGGTTGCGGCGGCACAGCGACGAAGTCCTGGCTCGGCACATAATAGGCTTTGTCGCCACCTATACGGAAATCGACGCCGCTGGCCCCTATCAGTTCCTCGGCAACCGGCACGATTTCCCGTTCGGGCAGAGGCGCAGGTTCGGCGGCTAGGCCGGGTCGCAGCCCTTCACATTGCGAAACGTTGAAAACGGTAAAACGCTTGAGGAAAGCCACGGACTTGGCATCGCCGCCCGTTTCGCGCGCTTTCTCTCTCTCCGCTTCTGGGGTGAAGCGATCGGCATAGACGACAGTCGTGCCCTGTTCGCCCTTGCGGACACATCCGCCTGCATCCCGCGCCTGCTTGAAGGTCAGCCAGCTTTGCGACGGAAAGCCTTTTTCCATAACCACGCCCCACAAAATCAGCACATTCACGCCGGAATAATTGCGGGCAGTGAGCGCATTGCGCGGCAGTCCGGGAGCAAGGCCGCCAAGGCTTGGGTCCGCGCTGGATGCCCAAGGCTGGACCCACGGAATGCGTCCAGCCTCCAATTGTGCGATGATCTTGGCGGTCACCTCGTCATAGAGGTTGATCCGTTCGGGCTGCGCCGCATCGGCACCGTGCGGGCCGCGCGCGCGACCTGAGGCATATCGAGCCATGTCCTGTCCTCCAGCCTGCCCAAAAACATGAGGCTCCCCGGAAGCGGGGGTGGGCGGCGAAACGCGACTGGAAAGGCCCGCCCCGGCGGACGTCGGCACCGCAGGGCGAAACGACGGTGGAGCACCCTCAAGCGAAGCGCCGAAGGGTTGCCGACGACCGCGAAGGGCCTAGCAGGGAGCGCCGCTCACTCCCGCACTCCGGGAGAGGCTCCCACAAGAACGCCGTCGCGGGGCAGACGCGGCGTCCGCTGGTCGTTTCTTCTTCAGACCTAGCGCCAGCGATCGTAACCTGCAGGGCCAAGACCCATGGGGTTTGGTCCCGATGCGGCCGCATCGGGATAGAGCGCGTCCGGTTACGACCGGGGCGTCCAGGTATCGGCACGTCACTTGAATTCCACACCATCGGTCACGCGAGAGCGAGCGGCGCGAGACAGGTATCACCTAATCTGCTTGGCAGCGTCGAAATCGGCCGACAGAATAAGCGCTGGAACCGTCAGAATGCCGAACGGGCGAAGTTGAGCGTGTGGATCGTTGCCGAAAGGGAAATCCTATAATTTCTTCCATATCACTGTATTACTACGATAAAGTATCGGAAACAGGGTCCTAAGAATTGCCGATTAGAACTCGGTCAATATCTTTTCTCGAGGTTTCCCGAATGATTGGGCCGCACAATGGCAGGTATCGGTTTCAACGCCGATCCACATTCAGCCAAAGCCACAAGACGGTCGGAAGCGCCGTTGTAAAAATTAGGCAGAAAGGGCGGTAAATGGCTCGCCGCTATTTATGTATACCACCGCCACCTCCGGTACCAACCGCGTGAGCCATTCGCTGCATAGCTTCATTCCGCCTTCTTCTCCGCGCTCATGCGCAATGAGGATAAGGCCCTTATTTGCGTGGAGCATGACTACATCCCGGGTCAGTTCAGCAGAATCCCACTCACGCACTTCAGGTGCGATAGCGATGTCACCAATCGCAAAGGCCTTGACGACGTCATTCACGCCATGGCCGATATTGACGATCCGGCGCACCGGCAGATCGGGTCGGCCGATCACGCGCACACTGGCGCTGGGATAGCGGTTAGCGATTTCTTCGGCAACGGCGCGCAATGTCGTTTCAGGGCGCGTGAAGGTACGGCGGAATCCTTCCGATCCATTATCCAGATAGCGAGCCCAGCCCAATTCTTCGATTGAAGCCGACGACATCGGTTCAGGTTTGATCTTATGCCAATGGTCGTGGAAGCGCCAGACAGTCAGGCCGTGTTGCGTCGCGAAGCGAACCTTGGCCTGATAGACTGGATCGGCCTGTAATGCGTTGGTATCGTCCAGGTGATTGTAGAAGATCGGTTCATGACTGACGATGAAGCTGGCACCCAACGCAACCGCTTTGCGCATGACTGCAATCGTTGCCATGAAGGTCGAAATAACGCCGGTTACCGGCGTATCGACAGGTCCGATCTTGAACGTATCTACCGTTTCCTTCTGCCATTCGACACCACGCTCGGCACATGTTCTCTGGATGCGTTCGACAATCGTTGCTGGCGTCGGAGTCGCAGATTTTGCCGCATAGGCAGCGCCTGCGCTGACGAGCACCCCCGTTGCGAATGCACGGCGTGACAGGAGGATGGGGTTCATACAGATGGTCCCTTGACCGACCAGATGAAGTCGCTTCGGTTGTGCAGGACATCAACGGGAATGTTGGGGAAATTACCCTTGGCCCATTGTGCAAGTGCAGTGGCATCTGGGTCCAGGCTGTTGGCGAAACCGATCAATAGCAACGCGCATTTACGGCCAGTGCCCTGAACGTCGATCATATAAGGCCCGCCTTCCCATTCTATGACCTCGCCAGCAATGACTGCATCCACCGCTTGATCGCGCAATGCATCGCCCAACCGCGCTGGCGTCGCCATTGCCGGTATGATCGCCACGCGCGATACGGGCCAATCGCGGTTGCCGATCAGTCGCTTGCCATCGCCTTGAATATGCTGTGCGAGCTGCGCGACGGAAGTCGCAGGAATATCGCAAACAACGAAATCCTGCCCTGCGCTCCCCTTCACCGCTGGCATTTTCAATGCTCGCGCCAGCGATTGCGCCGCAGATGCCGGTTGCGCGGCTTGCCAAGCCGAATGGACGCGTATGACGGCGATGCCTGCGTCCTCGATCATCCTGCGCTTCACCGCCGTCTCCGGCAATTTGTCGATCGTTTCCTGCAATCCTGGAAGGCCACTCCAATACGTGTCGTAGAGATAAAACGGATGACCATCGCAAAGGATGACGTTGCGCTTCGCCGCGATCGTCCGGCGCACCACATCGACAGACGGCATCGCGCAGGTGGAAATGCCGCTGACGACGATATCGGCCGACCCCGCGAGCAGACCCTCCAGAGGCGTATCCGCCTTCCAGCCCAGACGGCTGGAAAGCGTTTCAAGCACGTCGCCGACCTTCATACCGATGTCCTCATATACTTGCCCAAAGCCGACGTTCTGCGGCATCGGGATCTTCCGCGACGCGGCATTGCGCATCGATCAGCATCGTCGCCCTCCGGTAGAGATCATAGCTAGGCCATGCTGGCTGATCCACTGCGCCAGGCACGCCGGTACGGGCAAAGCGCGCCCACATCGCGCTCATTGCGCGGCCAGCGCGCATACGTTCGGGACGGTGGCCGACGAAGTTGGATGCCCCTGTCGGAGCAACGCTTTCCACATTGTTGAATTTAAACGCAATGTCGAGCGCGTGCATCGCGCCTAATGGATAGGAGGTACCGGGCACCGTGCGTTCCAGCGCATAGTCAAAACGATAGGCGAAGACCGGCGCATCATGCTGCGCCGCCTTCCGCTCTGCAATGACAGTTGAGCCAATACCGGAAAAACGGGCGCTACGATAAGCGACGTAGATCTGGCTTGCGCTCGCGCCGGGACGCGATGCGCGATAAACGTCCAGCACCTTGGCCCAGTCATCGGGTAGTTCGCGCTTCATTCGCTCGACCAGTCCGGCATCGGACAGCGCAAAAGCATCCCTGTCGCCGGCAACCATGCCGAAAAAGGTAAACTCATCGCGATTATAGCCGACTATCAGCGGTTTGGCGCGCGACGTTTCTGGCGCAGCCGGATCAAACGGGTGCGCAGGCAGCGCATAACCGTCCACCACGGGTGCAAAGCCTCTGCGCGCCGCGCCAATCCCGTTGCGACCTCCGGCCAGGGCGCCGCTATTGGGCATCCCGCTGAGTTTGACCTGCACGCGCAGCAACTCCGCAACCGGCATGTCGATCAACCGACGCCAATCTAACGCTGCAATGCCCAGTTCGGACAGGACTTGCGCCGTCGTTTCATGCGCTTCCTGCGTGCGCGTCATACGGATGCCGGGGCCGCTTTCAATGGACGCCTTGTGAAAATAGGGGGCAGCTTCGGGCATGGCATAAAGGCAGGACGTCTTGGCCCCGCCGCCCGACTCTCCAAATATCATCACATTGCCAGGGTCACCGCCAAAGGCGCCAATATTGTTAGAGATCCAACGCAGCGCTGCGGCAATGTCGCGCACACCATTGCAGCCACTTCCCTGATATTCTGGCCCTGCGATATCGTCCAGATACAGAAAGCCCAGCAAGCCCAGACGGTGGTTGGTCTGAACCACCACCACATCATTCTGGCGCGCAAGATTGGCACCGTCCTGAAGCACACTGGCCGCTGAACCCGTCGTAAAGCCGCCGCCATGGCTATAGACCATGACCGGTCGTCGCCTGCCGTCCGCTGCCGGTGTCCAGATGGTGAGCGTCAGGCAATCTTCGGCGGGAGATGGTTCACCGATGCCGAAGGTCTGACCCGCAACCTGTATCGAGGGCGCTCCGGGCCGCGTGGCATCGCGTATGCCAGCCCATGGCACAGGTGCCACGGGCGCACGAAACCGATGCTTGCCCGACACGGAACCAGCATAAGGCACGCCACGAAATATGTCACAGCCACGTTCCCGGACGCCGCTTACGCGGCCCGCTGTGGTTTCAACAACAGGCGTTGAAGGAACTGCCCCCAACGCACCTCCGGACAGGAGCAGATACGGGAAACCCGCCGCAGCGCAGGTCAGGGCGCTCCGGCGGGTCAGTAATGACCGTTCAGTTTGGGCAGGTGAAATCTGCTCGGTCATTGACACCCTCTGTCAGAAGCGACCACGGACACCGATGGTAAAGTAGCGACCGACTACATCGTCGCCATTCACCGCCGGATAGTAGAAGCCCGGATTGCTCGCGAAGGAGGGTGAGATAAACACCGGCGGTTTCTTGTCGAACAGGTTTTGGACCGATATGAAGAACTGCTTGTTCTTGTCCTTGCCGGGATAGAAGGTCAGGTTGAGGTCAGTATAGGCAACGGCTGGTACTTTGGGATCGCTGAATACCAATAACGGATTGCCATTCTGCTTGAGCGACGAGCGCCAGCGTTCCTGAACGTCAATAGAGAAGGAGTCGGTGGCGTAACCCACTAGGGCCGAAGTGCGCCATTTTGCCTGGCCGACCACATTCTGCTGGCCTGCGGCACCGGCCGCATTGATTGGCGTTGCCCCCACAAACTGAACCGTCTCAAGCGTGGGCTGATAGGTCAGTAGACCGCGCAGGCTCAACGTGCCGCCACCAAGGCTGGTGCGATAGTTCATGTCCGCATCGACACCCTCCGTTTTCGTCTGCGCGACATTGAGCGAGCGCGAAAGAATGGCTGTCGGGTAGTTGGCGGCGCTGGTGTTGGAGAAAGGCAGCGGGCGCACATAAAGATCGCACAGCGGCGACGTGCCACCGCTGGCCTCACACTGCGCCAGGGTCGCCGCGCTGTTGCCGCCTACCGAGGCTATGGCATTGGCGATCTTGATTTTGAAATAGTCGATCGAGACACTGAAGCCGGGCAACCACGATGCGCGATAGACGCCGCCGAGCGTCAGCGTATTGGCGACTTCAGGCTGAAGATCGGGATTGCCCGAACTGATGATCGTCGCGATGCCAGCGGTATTGGTGTGCGTATCGGTAAAGCCGGTCAACGATTCCTGTCGCGGCGAGAACAGGTCGAACAATGTAGGCGCTCGAATATCGCGCGAGCGTGTGGCGCGGAATGACAGATCGTCGGTCACGTGCCAGTCAAGGCCCAGCTTCCATGTCGTCGCATTGCCGCTGACAGAATAATGGGCGTAGCGCACCGCACCATTGGCATCGAGCGAACGCGCTAGTGGCGCGTCACGCAGCAACGGTATGTTGACCTCGAATGCCACTTCCGAAATATTCTGGCGGGCGGACATGTTGGCGGTCACATTGCCGCCATAAAGCGCGGTGCCATTGTTGGTGGCCGATACCGGGACGCAATTATAGACAAGCCCCGTGCAATTGACGCGGTTCGACGGCTGCGCGCTGCTGTCATTCTCCAGCTTGAGCTTGCGATACTCGCCGCTGAGCGCGATCTTTACCGGGCCAGCCCAAGTGTCGAACGGCGAACCCGAAACGAACGCGTTGAAATCATGCGTCGTATTGGTCAGCGTGAAACGGGTGTCATCGCGCACATAATCAGCAGCCTCCGCCGTGATCGATCCGGCACCGAAGGGATTGAGCGGGACACAGCCAGGATACAGGCCCGGATTGGTGACGGATACACGGCAGACGATCTGGCCGCCCGACTGTACGGTATCCAGCGCGGCTGCCAGCTTTCCGTTGTTCACATTGTTGATATTATAGACGGTCTGGCGCGACCGACCGAAAGTGTAGGACGCCTCCCAGTCGAAGGTGCCAACCTTGCCACTCAGGCCGGCCGAACCATTATAGTTGCGGGCGGTCGCGCGGGTGATCGACGGTTCGACGTCGTCGACAAAGCGCGAAAAGGTGAAGCTGGTGGTGCCGGCCGCCGCCATAATGTTCCGCGCTGATTGCGGCAGATAGGGATTGGACGCCGAGATGGTCTTGCTCAATATCGTCATCGGCGCGAACGTGTTGGCGTTTTGCGTCCGCGCAAACGACCCTTGCGCGAAGAAGGACAATGTATCCGATAATTCATAGTCGAAGCGGCCGAATGCCTGATCGGTCTTGAGCGACGCGGTCAACGCGCTGGGGGTGATGGTGACGCCATCGCCGCCACGTTCGATCGCCGCCGTCCCTGTTGCCGTGCCATGAACGAAGGGACGGTAGGATGTCGGTGTATCGAACGTGTTGCCAGCCAACGCGCCCGACTGGATCAGGCCGCCCCATGACGCATAGGCCGCCCGCGTATTATCGACGAGATGGAAGGGATTAGCGGCCGTGCCTGCCCCGGTTTCGGAATAGAATTTACCGCCATTGCTCCGCGACCGCTTGTCGCCAATGCCATCAGAATCATAATGTTCGTAACTGGCCATGAAATGACCGCGCCCGCCCAGCAGGTCGGTGCCATAGGCAAGGCCGCCACGCCACGAAAAGGCGTCGCCACGGTCCGATATGCCCGCTTGCAGACTGGTCTTGAGGCCCGTGAATTTCTTGTCGAGCACGAAATTGACGACGCCGGTGACAGCGTCCGACCCATAGACGGCTGAAGCACCGCCAGTCACCACGTCCACACGCTGAAGCAGCATTTGCGGTAATGTGTTGGTATCGACAGTCCCGTCGGCATTGGTTGCCGGTACGCGACGACCATCGAACAGAATGAGCGTGCGGATCACACCGAAACCGCGCAAGTTCAGGAAATTGCCGACGTTGTTCGCGCCAGCGTTACCCAATGTCTGCGCGCCGCGCGAGTTGGCGAAAACGGGCAGTTTGTTGAGTGCATCGGGGACGTTGCTTGGCGTGGTTGCGGCAAGCTGCTCCGTCGTAACAATCGTCACGGGGGTAGGCGAATTATTGCCGTTGGTGATGACCCGCGATCCAGTGACCACGATGTCCTGGTTCGGCACGCCGTCTGCAACACCTGTCGCTGCATCCTGTGCAACGGCCAGAGTTGGCATGATGAAAATGCTGGCGCCTGCCAACCAGATAGACTTGCGGATCATGATACCCTCCCCAGATCGCGGCTTGCGCGAGCAGGAATCTGGCCAGGTTACCCCAATGCCATCGCATCCCCACACGTCGCTTTCCGCTGACGTTTTCCCTTGTTCCCGGCTACGCGTCGCAACTTCTGCTGCATGCCCCGTGTCCGATCGACCAGAAACCTATGGCATATTTCCCAGCAATTAGAGAAATACCTTAATTCGATGAATCATTTCATGTAATGAATAGATCGTCGGACAGCGCTTGTGTGAGCGCTTGGGGCAGGAGAGCGAAAACTGATGGTCAGCAATAACCCGCCTTATGCGCGGCCGCATCCGCTAAAGGCGTAACCCATGCGTCATCCCCCGAGCCTCACCAGCCTGAGGCTGTTTCTGCAAGTCGCCTATAATCGCAGTTTCAGCGAAGCCAGTCGATTGTCCCATGTATCGCAGCCCGCCCTCAGTCGTACGATCCGCTTGCTGGAAGAGCAGTTGGGCACCCGCCTGTTCGACCGTAATTCGCGCAATGTGGCGCTGACCAGCGCCGGTGAAGCGTTGCTGCCTATTGTGGAAAGGCTGACCGCCGATTTCGACCATGCCTTTTCCGAACTGGAACACAGTTTCGCAGGCGAGCGTGGTCGGGTGGTCGTCGGTGCTTTGCCGTCGATCGCTGCTGGCGGATTGCCAGCGGCCATCGCAAGTTTCCGTCAGCATCATCCGCAGGTCGAAGTCATCCTGCACGATCACCTCTCGGGTAATCTGTATCAGCAGATGCAGGATCGGCAGATCGATCTTGCGATTACCACGCCACCCGAATCCGACGGCTTTGCATTTCACAAACTGGTGGATGATCCTCTTGTCCTGGTCGGCCCGGTCGGCGGCGCATTGGACGAACCGGAACCGATCGAATGGAGCATTTTTCGCGATCATGCCTTTATCGCCATGGCGCCGAGAAGCAGCGTACGCGAACTGACCGACGCGGCATTCAACGTGGCAGGACTTAATGTGCGCGGCCTGTATGACTGCACTCAATTGGCGACCGTTGGGGCGTTGATAGAGGCAGGCCTTGGCATCACTGCCCTGCCACAGTCCACGCTTGGTATGCTGCATGCCAGCCGCATCGCATCGCGTCCCCTGCTAAACCCCAGCATTGTCCGCCAGATCGGCGTAGCAACTCTTAAAGGTCGGACCCTTCCACCGGCAGCGGAGGTGTTTCGCCACCATTTTCTTCAGAGCTTCACCGCAGCAATGCCTCATTCCCTCGCCTGATTATTTATCCATATTTTTGCATAATCGATAATAGAATTGTCTTTGATGAATAGCTGTCGAACTTGCATGATGGCGTTGACGGGCTCGACCCGAATGTGAGGGGACGTTCCTGATGCTTGCCCTGGTCGGCGCGGTGGCAATATTATCCTTGCTGGCCGCTGTCCTTTCCAACCGGGTGTCGCCTCTGGCGGCGCTGATCCTGGTGCCAGTTGCGGCAGCCCTTGTCGTTGGCGCAGGCGCGGACGTGCCCGGACACATTCTGGACGGCATTGGCAAAATCGCCCCTGTCGCCGGGATGTTCGTTTTTGCGATCCTATTCTTTGGCGTCATGACCGACGCTGGCGTTCTTGCGCCGCTGGTGGGACTGACGCTCCGCCTTGTAGGACGCAAACCGGCCCGTATCACGGTAGGCACCGCGGCGCTGGCGCTTCTCATTCACCTCGATGGTTCAGGGGCTGTCTGTTTCCTTGTTACAATTCCGGCCCTGCGCCCGCTCTACGACGAATTGGGCATGGACCGCCGCATCCTCGCCTGTACCGCATCAATGGCGGCTGGCGTCAATTTCCTGCCATGGACGGGGCCGACCTTGCGGGCGGCCGCGGCGCTCAAAGTGCCTGTTCATGACCTTTTCGCGCCGATGTTTCCTGTTCAGTTGGTTGGCCTGGCCTTCGTCTTTGCCGCCTCGTGGTGGCTGGGACGACGTGAAGAAAGGCGACTGGCAGCGGGCATCCCGTTGCCCCCTGCCGCCGGAGAAACGGCCAAGACGAACGTGTCTTCCGAAGGAAGCCACATGACATCGGGGGGTACGGCGCGTCCTCGCCTGCTTTGGCTTAATGCAGGGCTGACAATCCTCGTCATCGCCCTAATGGTGACTGGGGCTGCCGAACCCGTAATCGTGTTCATGGTCGGCACGGCACTGGCGCTGACCATCAATTACCCGAATGCTGCGCAGCAACGTATCCGGATCGAAAGTCATTCCAAGGCTGCGCTTCTGATGGCGAGTGTATTGCTAGCTGCAGGCGCGTTTACGGGTATCATGAATGGCACCGGCATGATCGCTGCGATGGCCCATGCGGTGGCGGATCATGTGCCTCTCGGCGTAGGACAACATTTGCCTGCGATCGTCGGCACCCTCGCCATGCCTATGAGCATGATGTTCGACCCCGACTCTTTCTATTTCGGTATTCTCCCGATCCTTGCCAACCTTGCAGAGGGTTTTGGACTGGAAGGACGGGCTGTCGCCCAAGCGGCGCTTCTCGGCCAAATGACGACCGGCTTTCCCGTCAGTCCACTGACACCGGCGACCTTTCTGGTGGCTGGCCTGAGCGGCATCGAGTTGAGCGCGCATCAGCGATTTTCGTTTCTGTGGCTCTATGCGGCGAGCCTGGTCATGCTTGTGGCAGCTCTCTTGTTCGGAGTTATCGCGCTGTGATCGCCACCAATAGCATCCGTATCGGCGCAGGGGCCGGTTTTGCGGGGGACCGGATCGAACCGGCCATCGAACTTGTCGAACAGGGCAACCTCGATTTTCTGGTGTTTGAATGCCTGGCGGAACGCACGATCGCCCTGGCCCAGGCCGCCATGCTTGCGGAGCCCGACAAGGGATATGATCCCTTATTGCTGGAACGTATGCGTCGCGTGGCCCCTCTCGCCCAGCAGCGGGGCGTGCGCATCATTACCAATGCAGGCGCTGCAAATCCCCTGGGTGCGGCGCAGGCGGTAGCAAAACTGGCGCGTGAACAGGGGCTTGCGCCGTTGCGTATCGCGGCGGTGCTGGGTGACGATGTACTGAGCCTAGTCCAGGACAGCAACTATCCACTGGTGGATCGCGACGGGACATGCCGCGATCTGCCAAACACGCTTTCCGCCAACGCCTACCTTGGCGCTGGTCCCATAGCGCAGGCCCTGTCGCAAGGCGCCGACATCGTCATCACTGGGCGGGTCGGTGATCCGGCGCTGTTTATCGGGCCGATGCTCCATGCATTCGGCTGGTCGCTTGATGACGCCGACATGATAGGTCGCGCCACGGTGATCGGTCATCTGCTGGAATGTGCGGGCCAGTTATGCGGCGGCTATTTTGCGGATGAAGGTCGCAAGTCTGTGCCGGATCTTGCGCGGCTGGGCTTTCCGCTTGCCGAAATTGCCGCCGATGGCACCGCATTGTTGACCAAGGTGTCGGGATCGGGCGGTCGTATTTCGCTGGCGACATGCAAGGAACAGCTGCTTTATGAAATCCTTGATCCCAAAGCCTATTATCAAGCGGACGTCATCGCCGACTTTTCGACCGTTCGGTTCGAGGAACGTGGTGTGGATCATGTTGCTGTATCGGGCGGCAGCGGGCGCGAACCTTCCGGGTTGCTCAAAGTCTCCATAGGCTATGACGACGGATTTATCGGTGAAGGCCAGATTGCCTATGCCGGCCCAGGTGCGGTAGCCCGCGCGCGGATTGCCACCGATGTGGTGCGGGAGCGACTGGCGATCATCGGAGCGCCTGTTTGCGATGTTACAGCCGAGATTATCGGCGTTGACGCCATTGATCGCACAGGCACCGGGGGCACACCGCGTGAAGTGCGCGCGCGCGTTGTAGGGCGCGCGGCGACACGCGCTGCCGCCGAGCAGATCGGCGCCGAAGTCGAGGCTCTCTATACGAACGGTCCGTTCGGCGGTGGAGGCGTGACCCGATCCGTGCGGAAAATAGTCGCCGTCGCGTCCACATTGATCCCGGCAAAGCTGGCGCAACCACGCATTATCTTGGTGGAGGCATAATATGTTGCTAGGCGACATCGCTCACGTCCGTACCGGCGACAAGGGTGACATCTCCCAAATCTCCGTCATCGTTTATGACTCAGTCGACTATGACATATTGCGCGAACGAGTCACGGTCGGGCGGGTTCTTGCGCATTTCAAAAATCTGGAAGTGCGGGTGGCCCATCGCTACGAGATGAACGAAATCGGCGCTTTGAACTTTGTCCTCGAAGGCGCGCTGAAAGGCGGTGTCACGCGGGCGCTAGCGCTCGATGCCCACGGCAAGACGTTGGGCGCGCAACTTCTGGACATGGATATTGGCGCGCAGGAGCGGGTATGATCTGCGCGATGCGACACGCCACTAACCTTGATCACATTTTCCATCATAGCCTTAAATGAAAGACATTATGATGATCCATTCACGCTCGGGCACCGGAAACAACATGTCTGCGATGGCCATCGCTCTGATCGCACCTTTGCTCATCCAAGCGGCGAGCGCTGCTGATGCACCTTCCGCCAGTCAGGCCGAGGCGAAGGCCGAGGCTACCTTGCGCCAGATGACGCCGCAGGAGAAGACCATTCTCACGATCGGTATCATGCCGCTGCCGATCGGTCCGAACGCACCAAAGCCGCCTGCCGAGGCGATTCCCGGAGCCGGTTACATAGCCGGCTTGCCCCGCCTTAACGTGCCATCGCTGCGTGAGACGGATGCCAGTCTTGGCGTCTCCTATGTGTTCGGGTTGCGTAAAGACGGTGCCACCGCCTTACCCTCAGGGCTTTCCATGGCGTCGACCTGGAACAGTACGCTGATTGAGGAAGGTGGTCGCATGATCGGTTCCGAAGCGCGTGCCAAGGGATTCAATGTTCTGCTGGCAGGTGGAGCCAACCTGATGCGCGATCCGCGCAACGGACGGAACTTCGAATATCTGGGCGAAGATCCATTGCTGGCGGGCACGCTCGCAGGGCATGCGATTCGGGGGGTTCAGTCGAACCACATCATCGCCACGATCAAGCATTTCGCTCTGAACGGCCAGGAAACCGGACGAAAGTTCGTCGATTCGCTCATCACACCCGCGGCCGCGCATGAAAGCGACCTGCTGGCGTTCAAACTGGGCATTGAAATCGGCAATCCCGGATCGGTCATGTGCGCCTATAACAAGGTCAATGGCGAGAATGCTTGTGCCAATAGCTGGCTGCTGAACGACGTCCTCAAAAAGGAATGGGGTTATAAGGGCTTCGTGATGTCGGACTGGGGCGCGGTCCCTAATCTTGACGCAGCGCTGAAAGGTCTGGATCAGCAATCCGGCTCGGAACTTGATAAAGCTGCCTATTTCGGTGACGCCCTGGCCAAGGCGGGCCGCTCCAGTCGCGCCTACGCCCGGCGCATCGACGACATGAACAAGCGCATCCTTTGGGCGATATATGACAATGATCTCGATACCAATCCGGCAACACCCGGCGGCACGATCGACTTTGCAGCCAACGCGGAGGTTGCCCGCAAAGTCGCCGAACAGGGCATTGTCCTTTTGCGCAATACAAAAGGCATTTTGCCGCTGGCCGCGAGCGCCAAAAATATCGCGGTGATCGGCGGATATGCAGACACCGGCGTTCTGTCCGGCGCGGGATCAAGCCAGGTACAGGGCGAGGGCGGACCCTCCGTTTCCGTCCCCTTGGGCGGTACCAGCCCCTGGGCAGTGTTCTTTTCGCAAAGCTTCCACAAATCCAATCCGCTCGCCGCAATCCGAGCCTTGGCCCCTAAAGCCGATATCCGCTTTCGCGATGGCCGTTATATTGCGGAGGCGGTGGCGCAGGCAAAAGCGGCGGACGTTGCCATCGTGTTTGCAACGCAATGGTCTACCGAAGGACTGGATCAGCCCGATCTGAGCCTGCCAAATGGCCAGGATGCACTTATTGCAGCGGTCGCCGACGCTAATCCCAATACCATCGTTGTTCTTGAAACCGGTGGTCCGGTGCTGATGCCCTGGCTTGAAAAGACTGCGGCTGTCATCGAAGCCTGGTATCCGGGCGCGAAGGGAGGCGAAGCTATAGCCGCCGCCCTGTTCGGCAAGATCAATCCTTCGGGCCGGTTGCCCATCACCTTTCCTGCCAGTGTCGATACGCTGCCGCGAAAGGCGATTGATGGTTTTGCCGACCTTGAGCCTGATTTTGCGGGCGATCCGCCGACGCCGGACGCCAAGCTGACGACCAACTATAATATCGAAGGCTCAGACCTGGGATATCGATGGAACGCGCGGGAAGGACATAAGGCGCTGTTCCCGTTTGGTTATGGCCTGTCCTATACGAGCTTCGATAGCAAAAATCTGGTCACGGACGGTAAGACAGCGACATTCTCGGTATCGAATACCGGCAAGGTTGCGGGCGCGACCGTAGCACAGCTTTATCTCGTTTCGCGCGCTGGCAACCCGAAGTTGCGGCTGGTAGGCTTCCAGCGGGTCGAACTGGAAGCTGGTGCAAGCACGTCGATAAGCCTTTCGATTGATCCCCGCCTGCTGGCTGACTGGCGAAACGGCAAGTGGGTATTGCCCGACGCAGAGTATGTCTTTGCGATCGGAGACAATGCAGAAAGGCTTGGTGCGAAGGTATCTGTCAGGCTGGAAGGGCAACGTTGGGTTGCTCGATAATCCACCGTCTATGCCATTCTGGTTGATGGATAACAGCGTTGACGCCCATTCGAGGATGATCCAAAATTTGCTGGATGCCTGCATGAGAAAAGTGTCAGCGGCGATACCGATGCGATATGGATGCGCGTTTTTTCTGGCAAGGTGACGGCTTGTGGCTCAACATACCGCCAGTTGGCTGGATCGGCGACTGGCACCCCAGTCCTTCGTTGCAATGGGTTGTCTCATTGTCAGGCCAATGGTTAATCGAAACCCAAATTGGCAAACGGGTCGAGATGGTGCCCGGTGATATTCATTGGGAAGCTGGTGTCGAAACAACGCTCGATGCCAGTCGCGCAGGGCGTCGGCCTGGGCAGATCGGCGACATGCCGTGCGTACAAATGATGGTGCAGTTCAGCGACGCCGAGGTTTGATCGGCATGATTGATGCCGAACCTCTATCCGCACGGGCAGGAACCTGCCGCGTTCCTGATCGGCCGGTTTCCCGTAGAACCTGCTAGCGGGATTATTTGGTCAGGCTTCATTTAGCGGATGCTGCAATATCCTCATTTGATTGGGAAACAGCAACATACTACCATAGCAACGGTGCTTCCGGCAGACTTGCTCCCACGATTATCTCATATTCTGGGCAATGGCAGGCCTACGAAAGTCTCACATATATGACCCACGGGGCATCAGGCGACAGGATAGAGAGCTTTTGAGTTGGCCGCCGACGGTCGGACCGGTGCGATCGCAGGGATTGTGTGAAGCATGGGAACCAAGCAGTCGGCATTTTCCTAGAGCGGCAGCATGCTCCATGCTGATGCCTCCATTCTGGTTGAGTGCGGCACCAGACATCGCTTGCAAGCCGATGCGCAGCTGCGAATGAGTTGGTTTAGCCTTATAGCTGCTTTGTTGAAATTCCCCTCATCAACCACGGCCAAAAAAAACGCAAAAGTCGTAATTCAATTTCCTTCATACCTCTGAGGTATGAAGTGTGAACCCAATTGATCTTGGAATCATGCGTTAGAGCATCCTACTAAGCTTCTAAAGCTAGGTGTGTGGGAGAGTTGCTGTAATGGCCACCTTGAGTCATTCCGATACATTCATTGTCGATGTGCCGACGATCCGTCCACATGTTCTGGCGATGGCGACGATGCATGGGCAATCGATGGTCATCGTTCGCTTAACCGACACTGACGGTATCGAGGGTATTGGTGAGGGCACGACGATCGGCGGTCTGAGCTATGGCGAGGAAAGCCCCGAAAGTATCAAGTTGGCGATCGATACCTATATCATTCCCGTTCTGGAAGCATGCGACCTTGCGCAAGTCGGGGCAACGATGGCGAAGGTCGCCGAGTGCGTGCGCGGCAATCATTTCGCCAAATGCGCAATCGAGACGGCGTTGCTCGACATGGCGGGCAAGCGTCTAGGAATCCCGACGTCCGAGTTGATTGGCGGGGGGCGCGTGCGCGATAGCCTGCCCGTCGCCTGGACATTGGCCAGCGGTGACACCGCCCGCGACATTGGTGAGGGGGAGGAAATGCTCGATCGCCGCCGTCATCGAATTTTCAAGCTGAAGATCGGTAAACGGGCAGTGCGCGACGACGTCGCCCATGTCGGCGCCATTTGCAAGGCGCTGGGCGACCGTGCAAGTGTTCGAGTGGACGTCAATCAGAACTGGTCGGAGGCGCAGGCCAAGATCGGGATGGCGATGTTGCACGATGTCGGTTGCGACTTGGTCGAACAACCGATCGCGGGCGATGCGATAGCGGCCATGGCCCGCCTGTCGAAGGGGCAGGTCGTGCCGTTGATGGCGGACGAGGCGCTGAACGGTCCGCGCAGCGCCATGCGGATCGCGTCTGCCGGTGGCGCGGGCGTTTTCGCGCTCAAGATCGCGCAATCGGGCGGCCTGTTCGCCACTGCGCAGGTTGCCGCGATCGGTATGG
>TARA_R110000787_G_scaffold33482_8_pt1 | contig 19860 bp, 17 predicted proteins | sample TARA_R110000787 | Tara Oceans TARA_R110000787 (sample SAMEA4397920) | marine metagenome | biome: Polar Biome; feature: [DCM] deep chlorophyll maximum layer (ENVO:01000326); material: water (ENVO:00002006), including particulate matter (ENVO:01000060) such as... | depth 35 m | reverse complement strand
GTTCACAGGTTCACAGGTTCACAGGTTCACAGGTTCACAGGTTTCTGCGGTGCTGCGCAATGTCCCCTCTTTCTTTAGACGCCGTTACCGCTACACCCGGCCTGACCGTATTAAGTCTCGTCAGAGTCAACCATCGTAGGCGTAGGGCCAGCAGGAGGCGACATGGGTACTACGGTCGACCGATGAGGGTGTGAAGCGCTGCTGATGCCGCTTGTGCATCACGGGTGGTACTTTTGTAAAGTCACTGGTGATACTTTTGTAAGATCAGGGTGGCATTGGTGCCGCCGAAACCAAAGCTGTTTGACATGACCCGTTCAAGTTTGACGTTATCAATGCGTTTGGTGGCAATGGGCATGTCTGCCACATCTGGGTCGAGATTGTCGATGTTGGCTGATTCGGCAATAAAATCATTTTCCATCATCAGAATACTGTAGATCGCTTCGTGAACTCCAGCCGCCCCGAGGGAGTGGCCAGACAGGGATTTGGTGGAGCCAATCGGTGGCGCCTTGTCGCCAAAGACCTGCCGAATAGCACCGATTTCCGCAACATCGCCGACCGGTGTGCTGGTGCCGTGCGTATTGATGTAGTCGATATCGCCGTCCACGGTCGCCATGGCCTGTTGCATACAGCGCACAGCGCCCTCGCCGGACGGCGCAACCATGTCATAGCCGTCTGAAGTGGCGCCGTAGCCAACAATTTCGGCATAAATTTTGGCGCCGCGGGCCAGAGCATGCTCCAGTTCTTCAACGACAAAACAGCCGCCCCCGCAGGACATGACGAAGCCGTCGCGGTCCACGTCATAGGGTCGGGAAGCTCTTTCCGGTGTGTCGTTATACCTGGTCGACAGCGCGCCCATGGCATCGAACATGCTGACCATCGACCAGTGTTCTTCCTCGGCGCCACCGGCAAACAGTATGTCCTGCTTGCCGAGCTGTATCTGCTCGAGCGCTGCGCCGATACAGTGGGCGCTGGTGGCGCAGGCAGAAGATATACAGATATTCAGACCTTTGATCTCAAACGGTGTTGCGAGGCAGGCTGCAACCGTGCTGCTCATGATCTGGGTGACGCGATAGGGCCCCATGCGCCGTACGCCTTTTTCACGCAGGGTATCGACCGATTCGACAAATTTCTCCCCGGAAATGCCGCCTGAACCCATGATGATGCCGGTGCGAGGGTTGCTGATATCAGCTTTTTTTAAGCCGCTGTCATCAATCGCCTGTTGCATGGCGAGGTAACCGTATGCGGCGGCGATACTCATAAAGCGGTAGTGCTTGCGGTCAATAAAATCTTTGGGGTCGACGGTGATCTGACCAGCGATCTGGCTTTTCAGCCCCATCTCTTTATAGATTTCCTTGTAGCGCACGCCCGATCGGGCATTGCGAAGCGAGTCAAGCACACTGGCGGTATCGTTACCCAGACAGGACACCACACCCATACCGGTAATTACAGCACGTCTCATACTAACCTCGTTTGCGTTTGACTAATGAATCCGCAACAGGGCGGAATTGTACTGAATATCTTCAAAAATTGTCAGTGGACTGGAACAGACCGACGCGCAGGCTTTTTGCGGTGTATATTTCTCGGTCATCGACGTACACCGCACCGTCGGTAATAGCCATGACCAGCTTGCGTTCAATCACGCGAGCGACGTCCAGCTTATAGGTGATTTTTTTGGCCGTCGGCAATACCTGGCCGAAAAACTTTACTTCGCCGGAGCCCAGCGCCCGGCCATGACCGTCGTTGCCCCGCCAGGTAAGGAAAAATCCGGTAAGCTGCCAGAGCGCGTCGAGACCGAGGCAGCCCGGCATGACGGGGTCATCCTTAAAATGACAGCCAAAAAACCATTGATCGGGCCTGACGTCCATCTCAGCGACGATCTGACCTTTACCGTGAGCACCGCCTTCGGCGCTGATATGCGTCACCCGGTCGACCATCAGCATGTTCGGCATCGGCAAGCGGGCGCTGTTTTCATTAAACAGACGACCCTCCGAACAGGCGATCAGATCGTCGTAGTCAAAGCTGTTGCGCTGGTGGGCATTTGATTCTTTCAATGGAACCTCATCGGGGCGACCGCCCGAAAGCCCGCCGCAAAAAAAGACGCGCTATTTTAGCGTACTGATTAGGGAAGTCCAATTTGTCTAATGTTTCGCAGGCGGGCTGTTGTCTGGTTCACCATCGTCCCGTGACCGAGTAATATGTCACGCACGTTCTGCCAAGCAAATGCCCGGGCCTTTTTACATTTTACAAGCGGCCGGTACAAAAGGAAGTGATTGATGATCAAGAAATGTTTGTTCCCGGTGGCGGGTTATGGCACCCGGTTTTTACCGGCCACCAAGTCCATGCCTAAAGAAATGCTCCCCGTAGTGAATAAGCCCCTGGTGCAATACGGCGTCGAAGAAGCCCTGGATGCAGGCCTTAATGAAATTTGCCTGGTGACCGGGCGTGGCAAGCGGGCGATCAATGATTTTTTTGATACCAGTTACGAATTAGAGCACCAGATTGCCGGTACCGACAAAGAACGTTATCTGAACAGTATTCGCGACGTTATTGCGCGGGGTAAGTTTGCTACCACCCGGCAGTCGGCCATGAAAGGTCTGGGGCACGCGATTCTGACGGGTGAACTGCTGGTCGGCAATGAGCCTTTTGGTGTAGTCCTCGCAGATGATCTGTGTATTTGTGAGGGGCCGAGCGTGATGGCGCAGCTTTCAGACATCTACCGCCGAACCAATTGTTCTGTCATTGCCATCCAGGAGGTGGACGACGCGGATGTATCAAAGTTCGGCATTATCGCCGGTGTTGAGGAAGAACCCGGTTTGTATACGGTGACGGACATGGTGGAAAAGCCGGATCCCGCAGATGCGCCGAGCAACCTGGCGATTATAGGTCGTTATATTCTTACGCCGTTTATTTTCGAGATTCTGCGTCATACAAAGCCCGGTAAAAATGGTGAGATACAGCTCACCGACGCACTGTTGACCATGGCCAAAACCAGCAAGGTGCTGGCCTACAAGTTTAAGGGTCGACGCTTTGACTGTGGCAGTGTCGATGGCTATATCGAGGCCACTAACTACGTTTATAACAATATCTATCTGAAGGATCAGGCTCGCTAATGATGGAATCCTACGTATGTTTTAAGGCCTATGACGTGCGTGGTCGTGTGCCGGATCAACTGAATGCAACGATTGCTTACCGTATTGGCCGAGCTTTCGCCCAGTACCTCAATGCCAGCCATGTTGTCGTTGGCCATGATATTCGCCTGACTAGCCCGATGCTGTGTGATGCGGTGATTGAAGGTATTTGTGACAGCGGTTGTGATGTGACGCATATTGGTGAATGCGGTACCGAGGAGATCTATTTCGCAACTTCTAACGGCCGCTTCGACGGTGGCTTGATGGTCACCGCCAGCCATAACCCAGTGGATCATAACGGCATGAAGTTCGTACGCGAGCAGTCGCGACCGATCAGCGGCGATGACGGCCTGCCGGAAATACAGGCGCTGGCGGAAAGCGGCGAATTCACTGCGTCACCTGAACGGGGCAGGGTGACGCGTTACGAAGACAAAAGCGCCTATATCGAGCATCTGCTTGGCTACGTGGCGACCGAGTCGTTACATCCCCTGAAGGTGGTGGTAAATGCTGGCAACGGCGGCGCGGGGGCCATTGTGGATTTGCTGGAAAGTCATCTGCCGCTCAACTTCGTCAAGATCCATCATCAGGCCGATGGCCACTTTCCCCACGGCGTGCCCAACCCCTTGCTCGAGGAGAACCGGGTCGCCACCGCAGAGATGGTTCGCCAACAGCAGGCTGATCTGGGCATTGCCTGGGATGGCGATTTTGACCGTTGCTTCTTCTTCGACGAGCACGGCAATTTTATCGAAGGTTACTATCTCGTCGGCTTACTGGCAGAGGCCTTTTTAAGCAAGCGAGGGGCTGCCGCAGTGGTTCATGATCCGCGCCTGACCTGGAATACCATTGAGCTGGTGCGCAAATATAAGGGCACAGCGGTGCAGAGTAAGACCGGTCATGCGTTTATCAAGCAGTGCATGCGCGACCATGATGCGGTGTATGGCGGCGAAATGAGCGCTCACCATTATTTCCGCGATTTTGCCTATTGTGACAGCGGCATGATCCCCTGGTTGCTGGTGGTGGAAATACTGTCGAGTAGTGGCAAGAGGCTTTCTGAGCTGGTGGCGGCACGGCAGGCCGCCTACCCGGTCAGCGGTGAGATTAATCGCACCGTGCATGATGCCCGGGCGGTGCTCCGCAAGATTGAAGAGCGCTACGCTTTGGCAGCACTGTCGGTGGACAAAACCGATGGGGTAAGCATGGAGTTTGCCGACTGGCGTTTTAATGTGCGGATGTCTAATACCGAGCCGTTGGTCAGGTTGAATGTAGAGAGCCGGGCCAACCGAGATCTGATGGAAGCGAAGACTGCGGAGATTCTCGCTCTGCTGGATGCTTCGGCTGACCAGGAAGCATAGGGTCAGTATGCATGTTGCATGTTGCATGTAGCTGGTCTACCTGCGATCGGTTCGATATGAAATAAAGCGGTGGATCTACCGAGTTGGAAGAGGAGCGGGTGTTTGATTCGCTTAACTGCTAGTACGGGTGCTTATAGTACGGGTGCTTAGCTGCCACTGCGGACAAAGGTAACCATTGTCGGTAGCGCTGATGGGTCAAATGTAACTAATGGAAAGCACATAAAAAAAGCCCCTGTCCGGGGCTTTTTTTATGTGGGCGTTTCTATAAGCCCTCAGGTCTATAAACCCTCAGGAAAGATCGAGATGGGCGGTGATATCGATAATCGCCTTTTTGCCATCGCCAAAGACCATCAGACAGTTGTCCATCGCAAACAATGGGTTGGGCAGGCCGGCGAAACCTGGGCTCATGGATCGTTTGATGACCACGACGGTTCTGGCTTTGTCGACATTGAGGATCGGCATACCGTAAATCGGGCTGCCCTTGTCTTCCCGCGCCATTGGGTTAGTGACGTCATTGGCGCCGATCACGATGGCCACATCGGTCTGATCAAAGGTGGGGTTAATGCGATCCATTTCCACCATCTTGTCGTAGGGCACCTCAGCTTCTGCGAGCAGCACGTTCATGTGCCCTGGCATGCGTCCGGCAACCGGGTGAATCGCATATTCGACGTCTACGCCGCGTTGTTCCAGAACGTCGGCCAGTTCGCGAACAGCGTGCTGGGCCTGCGCCATGGCCATGCCGAAACCGGGCACAATGACGACTCTGCGCGCTGTTTCGAGGATCATGGCGATCTCTTCAGCCTGCGCGCTTTTGACCTTGCCACCGTAGATTTCATCGGCGTCAATCGCTTCGCTGCCCGGCGCCATGACACCAAACAGAACATTGGTCAAAGAGCGATTCATTGCGACACACATGATGTTCGTTAGAATCAAGCCGGAGGCGCCTACCAGCGAGCCGGTAACGATCAATACTGTGTTGCCGAGAATAAATCCGGCGGCAGCGGCAGCAATACCTGAGTAGGAGTTCAACAGGGCGATAACCACCGGCATGTCTGCGCCGCCGATCGGTAGCACCAGGGTGAGGCCCAGTACGGTTGCCAGGGCTATCAACGTCCAGAACAGCGGCACATTACCCGGATTAATGCAGAGCAGCACCACCATGGCGATGGCGGCGATAAAAACCGCAGCGTTGAAAAACTTCATGCCAGCAAAGCCAATGGACTGACCGGAGATTAATTCCTGAAGCTTGGCGAAGGCCACCAGGCTGCCGGATAGCGTTACCGCACCGATAAGTACAGTGACCATGACGAAGGAGACGGCCAGCACGCCGAGAATACCGGCTTCATAGCCGGCACCGCTCTGCTTGAGCAGGTAGTCTGCGGCTGCAAGCCCGAGAGATGCACCACCGCCACAGCCGTTTAGTAGCGCCACCATTTGCGGCATCGACGTCATTTGGACGCGTGTTGCCATCAGCCCGCCAACGACACACCCAGCCAGCATGCCGGCGATAATGTATTCAAAGGTGATAATGCTATTGTCCAACAGCGTAATGACCACGGCTACCAGCATGCCGGTGGCTGATAGTATATTGCCGCGAACCGCAGTTTTGGGTCTGGTTAGGCCCTTAATGCCGAGCACAAACAGCACGGCCGCGATCAGGTAGGCTATATCCACAACGGATTGATTCATGGATTAGTCCCTCCTTTTAAACATGGCAAGCATTCTGTTGGTGACCAGGTAGCCGCCAATAACATTAAGCGTCGCCATGAAAACCGCCATAAAGCCCAGTATGTGGACCAGCATGGGGGCCTGATCCGCGCCGGCGGCAAGGATTGCGCCGACCAGGGTGATACCTGAAATCGCGTTAGTGCCGGACATGAGTGGGGTGTGCAGCGTGGCGGGCACTTTCGTAATCAGCTCCACACCGAGGAACAGCGAGAGCACGAACAGTGCCAGTTGCATAATAATTAATTCCATCAGGAAGCCTCCCCGGAAGATTGTTCGTTAGTTTCCAGTACTGGTTTTTCGATGGCGGGCAGGCCATTCATTTCCCGCATTCTTTTATGTGGAACCTCGTTGCCATGGGCGATGACTGTTTCGAAAATGATCTCGTCTTCAAAATCGAGTTTCAGATTGCCTTCGCTATCAAGCAGGTGGCCGAGCAGTACTTCCATGTTTTTGCCGTACATCTGGCTGGAGTGAGTGGCTAGAGTGGCAGCCAGATTCTCCGGGCCCAGTATGGTGACGCCGTGGGCAACCACTGTCTCACCCAGCCTGGTGAGCTCACAGTTGCCGCCACGCTCGGCTGCCAGGTCAACAATGACCGCGCCTTTCTTCATTCTGGCGACCATGGCGGCGGTCACCAGTATTGGTGATTTGGCTCCGGGTACCGCGGCTGTGGTGATAACGAGATCCTGCTCGGCTAACACCTGCGTCAAGAGCTCCTGCTGACGGGCAATAAATTCCGGGCTTTGCTCTTTGGCGTAACCGCCTTTGTCCTCGGAGGCATCTGTTTCCAGATCAAGTACCACGGGTTTGGCGCCGACGGAGATGATTTGCTCACGCGCGGCGGGGCGCACATCGTAAGCCTCAACCACCGCGCCAAGGCGCTTCGCGGTAGCGCAGGCCTGCAGTCCGGCTACCCCGACACCCATAATGAGCGTGCGCATCGGTTGTAACGTGCCCGCAGCGGTCATCAGCATGGGCATAATACGTGGGGAATGGCTGGCGCCAAGCAGCACAGCCTTGTAGCCGGCCAGGGTCGCCATCGATGACAGCACATCCATACTTTGGGCGCGGCTGATACGTGGCACCAGCTCCATCGCAATGGCGGTGGTACCGGTGGCGGCCATTTTCTCGGCAATTTTTGGTCCACCGAGGGGGTCCATCATGCCGGCAACCAGCTGACCCGCCCTGAGGGATGGTAAGTCGTCGTCGCCGTTGATTTGATTGGAGCCAAAGGACTGCACCTGGAAGATAATATCCGCCTCGGCAAAAATGGCTTTTCGATCACCGCGCAACGCGGCACCTGCGGTTTCGTATTGCTCGTCCATAAAGCCGGCAGCTTCGCCAGCGCCGCTCTCCACCACAAAATTAATTCCCTTTTGCGTCCACGCCTGGATATTGGCGGGCGTCATGGCGACTCGGGTCTCGCCGGGTTTGATTTCCCGGGGTATGCCTATAATCACAGTGTATTCCCCTTAGCTGGAGCCAGTTTGCGTAGCCGTGTTGGCGGCGCGGTATAAAAAAGGTCGGCAACTTTACCCCAAAAAAAACAAAAAGAACAGGCAGCAGAGCGTTGCTCCATGAAGAGATAAGTGATTGATAAAAATAAATATAAACAGTTTTTGGTCTTGTAGTTTTTCTAGCTTTTTTTCTGGGCGCCACTGTCATTGCAAAAATGGTCAAGCAAATTGCGTGTCGAGCTATCTAGCCTGTCGAGGATTGGTGCGGGGGTCTCGGACTCGCCAAGTGCAGTGAACAGGTGATCGCTAATTTGCTTGCCAAGCTCAACGCCCCATTGATCAAACGCATTGATATTCCATATCACGCTCTGCACATAGACACTGTGTTCGTAGAAGGCCAGCAGTGCGCCAAGACTGCGCGGACTGAAATCGTCCAGCACAATGGTGTTGCTGGGACGATTGCCGGGTACGCTTTTATGGGCTGCGAGTTGGTCTGCCTCGGTCTGGGTAAAGCCCTGAGCGATTAATTCTGCGTAGGCCTCGCCGACGGTTTTGCCCGTCATCAAGGCACTGCTCTGTGCCAGGCAGTTGGCGATCAGTTGACGATGCGCGTCAGCCTGGCAGTGCGGGGTTCGGGTGGCGATAAAATCAACCGGCACGACTTCAGTGCCCTGTAACAGGAACTGGTGAAAGGAGTGTTGCCCGTTAGTGCCTTCATCGCCCCAGATCACCTGGCCAGTAGCGGTAGCCGTCTCAAGACCCTCCCGAACGGTACTTTTGCCGAGGCTTTCCATCATCAGTTGCTGCAAATAACTGGGTAAAAGTCGCAGCTGATGTACATAGGGTATGACTGCACGACTGCGGTAGCCGTTATTATTTTTATGGTCTGTTTTTTCGTGGCCCCGGAAATTGATATGCCAGATTGCCTGTAAGCCGTGTAGAACCGGCAGGTTGTCGGCAAAATCAGCGCTGCGAAAATGATCATCCATGCTGCGCGCGCCGTCCAGTAATTGTCGGAAGACATCGTTGCCCAGCGCCAGCGCAATCGGCAGGCCAACGGCTGACCATAGAGAGAAGCGGCCGCCGACCCACTCCTCGACCGCAAATACTCGCTGTGCCGGGACACCCCATTGCTGCGCAGCCTCGCCATTGGCTGTTGCCGCAACGAAATGGCGTCCCAGACTGTCCTCTGCAATACCGGCTTCGAGTAGCCACCGGCGAGCTCTGTCTGCATTAGCCAAGGTTTCGATTGTAGAAAAACTTTTCGATGAGATGACAAACAAAGTAGCGTCGGCAGTACATTCAGCTAATGCAGCTGATAGCGCATCGCTGTCGATATTGGCGACAAAGTGGCTGTGGATAGCTTGATGGTGGAGTTGGGGAAAGGCGGTGACGACTAATCGCGGGCCGAGATCGGAGCCACCGATACCGAGGTTGACTATTGAGCAGAACGGTTTGCCGGTTGCACCGGTTTCTTCTCGCTGCCGAACCTTTTCGGCAAACGTGGTGATTTTGTGCAGTGACGCCGCGGTGCTCCTCTCGGCCTCGCTGTCGCCGAGGGGCCGGCTACGCAATGCTGTATGCAGGGCCGGCCGGTGTTCCGTGGTATTAACCGGCTGACCGCAAAACAGGGCTTCGATGGCTGCTGACAGGTTGGCGGTGTTCGCCAGGTCGAGTAGCAGCGTTAACGTGCGATCTGTGATGTGGTCTTTGGCATAGTCAAAATAAACCGGGTCGCAGGTGGCACGGAAGCGTGATCCTCGCTGGGGATCTTCGGCAAAAAGCTCGTTGAGCGAAACCCTCTTTAGCGCTTCCGCATGGTCGAGCAGAGCCCGCCATGCGGGGGTGTTGTGGATCGACGTGTATGCCATGCAAAGCTCCGTGCTTATACTATCCTGCTCGTCTTGCCATACGCCGACTAGACGTCAATTTATTTTTGGCCGTTGTGCAGTGCTGGTGCCAGGCCTGCTCCCTGACCAGCAGCTTTTACACGGTAAAATACGTGCTGGCAAAGTACGCGCTAGTGTCGACCAGGCCATGCGCTAACTAACTGACACGGGGCTCATTCACAGCTGCTGATGAGCGGTCAGTATGCGGCCTGTCGTTAACTTTGACCTGTCACTGACGTTGACTGCTGGTCGCTCAATTGATTGATTGACCCGGTAATTGCAGCGGCGGGATTCTTTATATCACAGAACGCGATCAGGATGGATGGCGGCGCAGTTGACCTAGTAAGCTCTGTCGACAGCAAAATCAGCAAGATCAAGCATGGCGTGTTTGTATATCGACGACGGTAGCATAGTGAGTCTTTGTTTAGCCTGTGTGGCGAGATTGCGGGCTTTGTCCGTCGTGTAGCGAATCGATGCTGTGTTACTGATGATATCCAGAACCGCGGGCAGTTGCATGGCGTCGCGGGCTACGATGACCTTGCGCAGCTGCGCCCTCTGGGTCTTCGATCCGCAGCGCATCGCGTGAATCAGCGGTAGCGTCATTTTCCCTTCGGCAAGGTCATCGCCGGCATTTTTGCCCAGCGTGTCGCTGTCGCTCGAGTAGTCCAGGGCATCATCAACCAGCTGAAAGGCCATCCCCAGAAGCCACCCGTATTCCTGCAATGCTGCACGGGTGGCAGGATCGGTTTTGCTCAGGATCGCTGCACTGTGGCTGGCGCCGTCAAACAGCTGAGCGGTTTTGCTACCAATGACCTGCAGATACTCATCCTCAGTTAGGTCCGGGTTGCCAATATTTACCAATTGCTGCACTTCACCTTCGGATATGACGTTAGTGGTGTCGGCCAGGATGCGCATGATTTCAAGATCGCCGAGTGCCACCATCATTTGAAAGGCGCGGCTATACAGGAAGTCGCCGACCAGCACGCTCGGTGCGTTGCCCCACTGTGCATTGGCGGTGAACCTGCCGCGGCGCAATTCCGATGTGTCGACGACGTCGTCATGAAGCAATGTGGCCGTGTGGATAAATTCGATGATAACGGCCAGCTCGACATGACCGGAACCGCTATAACCACTGGCCCGAGCGGCGAGCAATACGACGAGTGGGCGCAGCCGCTTGCCGCCGGCGGCGATCAGATAATGACCGATCTGCTCAACCAGGCCGACATCGGAACGTAGCTGGTCGATGATCAACCGATTGACTGCGTCAAAGTCAGTCTTGACGACATCACGAAATGACAACATATTTACGTTGATTATAACGGTGGGTTGCGCGGCATCCTAGGGCCGCTCCTGTAGGGTGTCAAGACTGATGGCCGCTTCACAACTGTTCAGATCAGCGGGCCAAGTTACGGGGCTGTTGCCTCTTGCAGCGGCGGCGCCTTTAACATAGAATTGCCGCCCTTAAAAAGCCGGTCGTTTGTGTGGCGTGAGCACGGTGGTTGGCTGATCAGGTTGGCTTGTAGAGTTATTCAGGAGCAAAGCATGTACGCGGTAATAGAAAGTGGCGGCAAACAACATCGCGTCGAGCCCGGCGAAGTGCTGAGCCTTGAAAAGCTTGACGTGGCGACTGGTGAGATAATCGATTTCGACAAAGTGTTGATGGTTGCCGACGGCGACAATACGAAAGTTGGCGCACCCTATGTGGATGGCGGCAAAGTCAGCGCTGAGGTGATTAGTCATGGTCGCGCCAAGAAAGTGACGATTATCAAATTTCGTCGTCGTAAGCATCACCGCAAGCAAATGGGTCACCGACAGTGGTATACGGAAGTAAAAATTACCGCCATTAGCGCAGGTTGATTGATACTTTAATCCAGAAATACAGAGGACAGAGTTATGGCGCACAAGAAAGCCGGTGGTAGTACGCGCAACGGGCGTGATTCACAAAGTAAACGTCTGGGTGTCAAGCGCTATGGTGGTGAGCAGGTACAGGCAGGGAATATCATAATCAGGCAGCGCGGCACGAACGTTCACGCGGGTAGCAACGCGGGTCTGGGGCGCGACCACACAATTTTTGCGACAGCCAATGGCACAGTGCAGTTTGTTCGGCGCGGGCCAAACAATCGCAAATTTGTCGATATAGTGCCTGCGTAAACGGGTCTGAATATTCGAAAAGCCCCGCATGCGGGGCTTTTTTTATGGCGGTAGCGTATTATCCGAGGGTCGTTAGCATGGGCCCCGGTGGGGAAGAAAAGTGAAATTTGTCGACGAAGCGCCAATCGGTGTGCGAGCTGGAAAAGGCGGCGGCGGATGCCTGAGTTTCCGGCGGGAAAAGTATATTCCCAGGGGTGGGCCGGACGGGGGCGACGGTGGTGACGGTGGCTCCGTTATTCTGGAAGCTGACGCCGATCTGAATACCCTGGTCGACTACCGTTTTCAGCGGAATTTTCAGGCCCAGAACGGGGAGCCTGGCAAAGGCCGGAATCGTGCAGGCAGGAAGGGTGAAGATCTAATCCTGAAGGTGCCGGTCGGCACGACCGTGATCAATGCCGACAATGATGAGGTGCTCGGCGACTTAACCACTGCAGGGCAACAGTTAAAGGTGGCGCAGGGTGGATTTCACGGTCTTGGGAATACCCGTTTTAAATCCTCCACCAACCGCGCGCCGCGACAGACTTCGCCGGGCTCCGAGGGAGATGTGCTCTCGTTGCGACTTGAACTTAAGTTGCTTGCCGACGTTGGTTTACTGGGTTTGCCTAATGCGGGTAAATCGACCCTGATCAGGGCGGTTTCCGCGGCTACTCCGAAAGTGGCGGATTACCCCTTTACCACATTGGTGCCTAATTTGGGCGTGGTGCAACTGGGGCCTTACCGCAGCTTTGTGATGGCTGACGTTCCGGGTTTGATCGAGGGCGCATCGAGCGGCGCTGGTTTGGGTATTCGCTTTCTCAAGCATTTGACGCGGACCCGGCTGCTCCTGCACCTGGTTGATCTATTACCAGCGGACGGCTCGGACCCCGTGCAGAATACGTTGTCGATTCATCGCGAGCTCGATAACTTCAGCCATACCCTGGCTCGCCGTGATCGCTGGCTGGTACTCAATAAGGTGGATTTGTTGAGTGATCAGGAGGTGGCTGCCATACGGCAGTCACTCCTTGATGCTTTGCAGTGGACCGGTCCGGTGTACCAGATTTCGGCACTATCGGGGGCGGGGACGAATCAGTTGTGTGAAGACATCCACGCCTACCTGGAGCACAGTAAGCAACGTGAAATTGAAGACCCTGAGTTGCTGCATCAGGAGCGTGCTGTGCAGGCACAGATGCAGCTGGAAGCTCGTCAGCAAATCGAAAAACTGCGCAATGAGCGACACGCTACGCAGGGCATTGTGGACGATTTGAATGACGATGACGATGACGATGACGATGACGATGACGAGCAGATGGAAGTAATTTACAGGCCATAGCAGCCTGATTCGTAAAACGCGAGTAATTTCAACTTTGGCAGTAGCGGTGGCCGACTCGACCGACAAGTTCAGTCGAACACGGGGCGGCAACGGTTTTAGCTTACTGCAATATGCTGAGTCTGGGGGAGTTATGGGCACCGAGCTTGTGCCGAGACAAAAAGTCAGTGCCGCCCAGCGATGGGTGATCAAGATCGGCAGCGCGTTGCTGACGAACGACGGACGCGGTCTCGATCGTGACGCCATTGCTGGCTGGGTCGCTCAGATCGTGGCGCTGCAAAACAGCGGGATAGAGGTCGTCCTGGTGTCGTCCGGAGCGGTCGCAGAAGGTATGAGCCGACTCGGTTGGCGGCAACGTCCCCGCGCTGTGCATCAGTTACAGGCAGCGGCGGCGGTTGGACAAATGGGTCTGGTGCAGGCCTATGAGTCACAGTTTCAGAAGTATGGTAAGCACACAGCACAGATATTGCTCGATCATGATGATCTGTCAAACCGTCAGCGTTACCTCAATGCGCGCAGTACGCTCGTTACCTTGCTGGAGCTCGGCGTGGTGCCGGTGGTGAATGAAAACGATACCGTTGGTACAGAGGAGATTCGGTTTGGGGACAACGATACGCTGGGTGCGCTGGTCACCAATCTGATCGACGCCGAACTGCTGGTCATCCTCACCGACCAGGCCGGTCTCTTCGAAGAGGATCCACGGCAAAACCCCGGCGCAGCGCTGATCGGGCTGGCCAACGCTGAAGATAGATCGCTTGACGCCATCGCGGGCGGCAGTCGCAGTGGGCTGGGGCGCGGTGGCATGATCACCAAGTTGCAGGCTGCTCGACTGGCGGCGCGCTCAGGTGCCAATACGCTGATCGCCAGCGGTCGCGTCACCGATATCCTGCTGAAACTCAGGGCGGGCGATGAAGAAGGCACCCTCCTAGTTTCCAACCGTGAACCTCTGGATGCCAGAAAGCAATGGCTGGCGGGCCATTTACAGGTTCGCGGGCGGCTGGTGCTCGACGAGGGCGCCGTGCGGATGATCCGCGATCAGGGCAAAAGTCTGTTGCCGGTGGGGGTGAGTTCGGTGACGGGTAATTTTACCCGGGGTGAGATGGTCAGCTGTGTCGATCAGAACAACCAGGAGCTTGCCCGTGGACTGGTCAACTACAACGCCAGCGAGGCGGCAAAGATCATTGGGGTGGCGAGCCACAGAATAGGCGACATCCTCGGTTATTGTGATGCTGCCGAGCTCGTTCATCGCGACAACCTGGTGTTGCTGTAGAGTTTTTCCGAAGCGTCGACGACAAATAATAAACTACAAATTGCAGCCACAAAAAAAGCCGGAAAGAACCGGCTTTTTTTAATATCGCGTGTGTTAGGCGGACATCTAGGCGGACATCGCCTTGATTCTGGTGTTTAGATGGCTCTTGTGGCGTGCGGCTTTGTTCTTGTGCATGATGCCACCCTTATCCGCGCAGCGATCCATTACCGGTACCGCTGCGGCATAAGCCGCTTTTGCCTGCTCGACATCACCCGCTGCAATGGCTGCGTCTACCTTTTTCAGGTAAGTGCGAACCATGGAACGCATGCTGGTGTTATGTTGACGCCGCTTTTCGTTTTGTTTAGCACGCTTGCGCGCCTGTGCCGTGTTTGCCACCTGACATTACCCCAGCTGATTGAGACTGAATTCGAGGCCGCGCAGTCTACCGAGTTTAGATGCCGATTTCAATACTTGTCACAGGGGGCAGTTCTTTTTTGATGCTGTTCCTCCAGGGCCCAGATAATGTGTTCTCTAAGCAACGCTGAACACGATGATAGGCGGCTTTGCAGGGCGTTGACCACCGTCGCTGAATAAGGCGCGTTGCCCAGACCGACGGCCAAATTGCGCAGCCAGCCCTGGTAGCCGACGCGACGGATTGCTGAGCCAGCAGTATTGTTGAGAAATTCCTCCTCGCTCCAGTTAAACAGGGTTGTCAGCGAGCTGTTATCCAGCTGATGCCGGGGCTGGAAGTCGTCCTCAGCGGTGGTAGCGGAAAAGCGATTCCACGGGCAGATAATTTGACAGTCATCACAGCCAAATACCCGGTTGCCCATGGCCCGGCGAAATTCCAGGGGAATGCGCCCCTGGTTTTCAATGGTTAGGTAGGAGATACAGCGGCGCGCGTCGAGCACGTAGGGTTCCGGAAAAGCGTCTGTGGGGCAGACCTTCAGGCAGGCCCGGCACTGGCCGCATTGCTTTTCCGCCGCGGGTTGATCCGCTGGCAGATCAAGGCTGGTATAGAGCTCGCCGAGAAAAAACCAGGAGCCCGCGTGGCGATTTAGCAACAGGGTGTTTTTGCCGATCCACCCGAGACCAGCCTGTTGCGCGAGGGGTTTCTCCAGTACCGGCGCGCTATCGACAAACGGTCGCTGGATGACCGGATAGCCGCAGGTGTCTTCAATGCGACTGGCAAGCGTGGCTAGGCGCTTGCGGATCAATTTGTGATAATCCCTGCCCAGGGCATAACGCGACAGATAGGCTTTCTCGCCATCCCTCAGACAGGCAATCATGCCGCTATCTGCGGGGAGGTAATCCATCCGTACACAGATAACTGAAACGGTGCCGGGCAGGAGCTGGTCCGGTTGCCAGCGTTTTGAACCGTGGTTGGCTAACCATTCCATAGAGCCGTTGTAACTGTGGCCGAGCCATTGCTGAAGGCGATCTCCTGCCTCGCTCAAGTCTGCCTGAACAATGCCGATTTCCTGAAAACCCAGCTGCCGACTCCACAGCCGAATTTGCTCCACAAGTTCAAGGGTGGAGTCAGGATAACTGTTGGCAAGGGTAGTCATGGCAGAGCGCTCCGCTTACCGTATAATTCTGACAGAAATGTTAGTGACATTCAGGGGATCGTTAAATGTTTTCGGGAGAGTGGTGGATATTTCAAACAGGCTTTACTCGGCGAACGAGGTAAGAGAGCTCGACAGGCGGGCCATTGAGGACGGCGGTATGCCTGGCATTGCTCTGATGAAGCGCGCGGGCGCGGCGGCATTTGCCGAATTACAAAGGCGCTGGCCAGCGGCGAATAACATCACGGTGCTTTGTGGTGGCGGCAATAATGGCGGTGACGGTTATATTATCGCCGCACTGGCTCGGCAGCGCGGCTTCTCCGTAACGCTATTACAACTGGCGGCAGAGGAAAACTTATCGGGTGACGCTCGCCTGGCGCGGCGTTTTGCCTGTCAGGCTGACGTATCAATGGCGCCATTCAAAGGGACCATTGATAGTAATGATGGACCGATTGTCGATGCCTTACTGGGCACTGGCGTGCGCGGCGAGGTTCGTGAGCACTACCGGCAGGCAATTGCGGCCATAAATGAATCGGGTCGCCCGGTGCTAGCCGTCGATATTCCGTCGGGGTTGTGCAGCGATACCGGCGCGGTGCGGGGCTGCGCGGTGATAGCCGATGTTACGGTGACGTTTATCGGCATGAAAAGCGGCCTGTTGACCGGCCGGGGACCCGCAGTTTGCGGTGATCTGGCGTTCCGTGCACTCGACGTTCCCGAGCAGATATATCACGCCGTGCCGATGGCCGCAGAGCGACTGCATCTGACAACCTTGCTGGCGGCGTTGCCGCGACGTGAGCGCGATGCTCACAAAGGGAAATACGGTCACGTGCTCGTTATTGGTGGCGACACCGGTTTTGGCGGAGCTGCGGCCATGGCGGCGGAGGCGGCGCTGCGGGTGGGCGCGGGTTTGGTTGGTGTGGCAACGCGCCCCGGTCATGTGTCAGCCTTATTGGCACGACGACCAGAGTTGATGGTCAAACCCGTCGATTCCGGTCAGGCGCTCGAACCGTTGTTGACTGGGCCAACGGTATTGATAGTGGGCCCAGGGCTGGGGCGTTCACCGTGGTCTGAACAGGTTCTGCAACAGGCGATTAATGCCAATATTCCAATGATTGTAGATGCCGATGCTTTGAACATACTCAGCGACGGGCGGGTTGGCGCGGGTGCCGATTCGCGATCCTGGGTGTTGACACCCCATCCGGGGGAGGCCGCGCGCTTGCTGGGCGTCAGTAACGATGAAGTTCAACAGGATCGATTTGCGGCCTGTCGGGCGATTCAGCAACGTTATCCCGGCACCGTATTACTGAAGGGTGCCGGCACCCTGATCAGTAGTGGCGCAGGACCCTTGTCATTGTGTCCTTATGGCAACCCGGGCATGGCAAGCGGTGGTATGGGTGATGTGCTGGCGGGGATTATTGGTGGGCTTATGGCCCAGGGTTTGACTGCGCAGCGGGCCGCGCAGCTGGGAGCCTGCCTGCACGGGTTCGCCGCTGACCGCGTAGCGGCGGAGTTTGGTGAACGCGGTATGATGGCGACAGATTTGTTAGCGCCGTTGCGGCGTTTGGTAAACGGCCAATGACCACCCTCCTAACCGTTCAGATTAACGGCGAAGAAGCCATGGTGGCCTGGGGAAGCAGGCTTGGTGAGGCGCTTGCCGACGGCGGAACGGTATTTTTTCACGGTGATTTGGGTACAGGTAAAACCACATTGTGCCGGGGGGTGATACATGCCTTTGGACATGAGGGGCCGGTTAAGAGCCCGACTTATACACTGGTCGAGCCGTACAATTACCGTGGTGTGGATATCTATCATTTCGACCTTTATCGCCTTGGCGACCCGGAGGAGCTGGAGTACATCGGTTTTCGCGACTACTTTGATGGTAGCAGTGTTTGTCTGGTCGAATGGCCGGAAAAAGGGGCGGGCATGTTACCCACAGCGGATCTGGGTATTTTTGTAAAACACATGGACGGGGGACGGCAGTTACGGATTTTGTCTTCCGGGCAACGAGGTGAAATAATACTGAAAAAAATCAGTGAGACCTGCATTGAAGTTAGCTAGTAGGCCACATCGATACGTAGCGAAGCTTTTATTGAGTGTATCTCTGATTGCAGGTATGCCAACGGCCTGGGCCGCGACCCTGGAAGGTATTCGCGTGTGGCGTGCTCCGGATCACACCCGTCTGGTTTTCGATTTGTCTGCGCCGGTTGAGCATAAGGTGTTCCGCTTGCAGAATCCGCAACGGCTGGTGGTTGACGTCGTCAACACAAGTATCGTCAATGCTGCTATCAATAAGGGGTCAGCTGGGCTCGATCTGGCTAAAACTCCGATTGCCGATTTGCGCACGGCTGTCCGCAATGGCCGGGACTTGCGTATTGTTCTGGATCTGAATGCCGAGGTGAACCCGCGCAGTTTTGTCCTGGGTCGCAACGAACAGTATGGTGATCGTTTGGTTGTCGATCTTTACGACACCGCGGTAAACACCGCCAAGACAGTCGCGGACGTAGTGGCGAGCGACAATAAGTCAGGTGGCAAGCTGCGCGACATTGTGGTCGCTATTGACGCCGGTCATGGGGGGGATGATCCAGGGGCCATCGGCCCCAACCGCCTTCATGAGAAAAAAGTAGTGCTCGATATCAGTAGCGAGTTAAAGCGTTTGTTTGACGCCGAGCCCGGCTTTCGTGCAGCGTTGGTGCGTGACGGCGACTATTACATTGCGCTGCGTGATCGCACCCATATCGCCCGCAAGAATCGCGCCGATATATTTATCTCCGTGCATGCGGATGGTTTTCTGAAAGCGTCGGCGAACGGGGCGTCTGTCTATGCGCTATCGCGACGGGGTGCGACCAGTGAGACCGCTCGATATTTGGCGCAGCGCGAGAACCGCACTGATCTTATCGGCGGGGTGGGTGCGGTGAGCCTTAATGACAAGGACGACATGCTGGCCAGCGTTCTGCTGGATTTATCGATGACAGCGACCCTTGACAGTAGCCTCGAAATTGGTGGTAAGGTGTTGCGTTCAGTGGGCACGGTGGCAAGGCTGCACAAGAACCAGGTAGAGCAAGCCGGGTTTATGGTGCTCAAGTCGCCAGATATTCCCTCCATACTGGTTGAAACCGGATTTATTTCGAATCCGGAAGAGGCGCGGCGCCTGGGGCAGGCTGACTATCAGCGTAAGATGGCGCGCGCAATTTTCGGTGGGGTAAAGGAGTACTTTCAGGCAAAACCCCCGGTCGGTACATTGCTGGCCTCGCGGCATAAAAGTTCCGACGCGGTTTACATTATCGCGCGTGGCGATACGCTTTCAGGTATTGCCCAGCGGCATCGAGTCTCTGTCAATGCCTTGCAGAAACACAACAATCTGCAGTCCACCCAGGTGCGTATCGGCCAGCGCCTTAAAATCCCTTCTTCCTGAGCCAGAGCCAGGTCAATGCCTCGCATCCAGTTACTCAACCCTCGTCTTGCTAATCAGATTGCAGCTGGCGAGGTGGTAGAAAGGCCTGCCTCGCTGGCCAAGGAGTTACTGGAGAACAGCCTTGATGCCGGGGCCACTGTTATTGATGTTGATGTCGAACTGGGCGGCACCAGGCGGGTGCAGGTGCGGGATAATGGCGGCGGCATTGACGAGGCAGATTTAGCGCTCGCGATGAGCCGCCATGCGACCAGCAAAATATGTGATCTGGCCGACCTGGAGGCGGTGGCTACTCTTGGGTTTCGAGGGGAGGCGTTGGCGAGCATAGCGTCGGTGTCTCGTTTGACGATGATCAGTAATACGCACTCGCAGGGACCGGGTTGGCGGGTATTTGCCGCTGGGCCTGACATGGCGGTAACCCTTGAGCCGGCGGCACATCCTCTTGGCACTACGGTTGAGGTGTGTGATCTTTTCTTCAACACGCCAGCGCGCCGTAAATTTCTGCGCGCGGATAAAACGGAGTTTTCACGTCTCGATGAGGTGGTCAAACGACTGGCTCTGAGTCATCTGGGTGTGACATTTAATCTCCGGCACAACGGTAAGGTCGTGCGGCAGTGCCGCGCGGC
>TARA_R110000787_G_scaffold49111_4_pt1 | contig 19863 bp, 21 predicted proteins | sample TARA_R110000787 | Tara Oceans TARA_R110000787 (sample SAMEA4397920) | marine metagenome | biome: Polar Biome; feature: [DCM] deep chlorophyll maximum layer (ENVO:01000326); material: water (ENVO:00002006), including particulate matter (ENVO:01000060) such as... | depth 35 m | reverse complement strand
TGATCGACCCGCCATAGAGATTGCGCGAGGCAATGAAGTGGTCGCCGGGCTGCAACAGGGTAAAGAAGGTGAGGAATTGTGCTGCATGACCGGAAGCGCAGGCGACGGCAGCGCGGGCGTTCTCAAGGCTGGCAACCCGTTCTTCAAGTGCAGCAACAGTCGGATTGGTCAGCCGGGAATAGATGTAGCCAAAGGTCTGCAGGTTAAACAGTGACGCTGCATGTTCCACATCGTCAAAGACGTAGGATGATGTCTGGTAGATCGGCACATTCCGCGCCCCGGTTGTGGGGTCGGGGATAGCCCCGGCATGGATGGACCTTGTCTCAAAGCCGTATTTTGTTGGTTTGCCGCTGCTCATACCCGTTTCACCTTCGGACGTCTGGCTGTGATAATGCCGGTGTTGATGCCACCCCAGGCAAGTTCACCGAACAGCCGGCCATATTCAATCTTCGGGCAGCGGTTCATCACCACGTCAAGTCCGGACGCCTCTGCCCGTTCTGCGGCTTCCGGATTGATGACGGTGAGCTGCATCCAGACCGACTTCACACCTTTGTCTGCGGCGACACCGATTGCCTCGTCCGTGATTGGTCCGGCAGCGGCTGAATTGCGGAAGATATCGACCATTTCAAATGGACCGGGGGCGTCCGCAAGAGTGGCATAAACGGTTTCACCCAGAATTTCTTCACCTGCAGACCGCGGATTAACCGGCAGAACCCGATAGCCCTTGGCCTGAAGATATTTCATCACAAAGAAGGAGGGACGGTTCCAGTTGGGTGAGGCCCCAACCATGGCAACGGTTTTGGTTTCGGCAAGCACGCGGCGAAGATAATCGTCGGAATAGGCACTATGGTCCATGGCGGGTCTCTGATCTGAATGGATGTTCATCATAGGACAGCAAGCGGGCTTCGTCATCGATTCAGGATTATTTGTCGTCATTGTGAACCGTATCACATCCCGTCCGTTATATAGTCTGTACAAAGAGAGAATAACGACCGGGAAAACAGCCCGCTGGGTGATGACCCTGAAGGCAACCGGTCACCTGACGTTCATCTTGCGGGAGACGAGCCATGCCGAATAGTGACACCAGTGCGATCCACTCCATTACACGGACGCTGCAACGGCTGATCACCCTGCTGTTCATTGTCAGCATGGTTGGTGTTGTCGCGCATATCGAACGTGCGGCGGCTGCGGAACCCGATGCCTTTGTCCAGTCCATGGCCTCCAGAGCGCTGACAATTTCCAGCGATGAAGCACGCAGCGATGAACAGAAAGTCAGTGAGCTGCGGGATGTGTTTCAGAACGGGTTCGATGTTGATTACATCGGTAAATATGTGCTTGGCCGCTACTGGCGGCAGGCGACCGAAGATGAACGCAGCGACTACCTCAAGGTTTTTGAGGAATATGTGGTTCATTCCTATGCCCAGCGGTTCTCCAAATTTGACGGCGGCAGCCTTCAGGTCGGCCGTTCAGACAAATTTCAGGATGACGTGCACCGGGTTCAGTCCGTGTTCAAGGGCAAGGACGGTCAGGATGTACGGCTGGACTGGTTCGTTCACGAAACCTCGGCAGGCCTTCGCGCCGTTGATGTGGTCGTCGAAGGTATCAGCCTGCGCAAGACCCAGCGCGATGAATTCATGGCGGTGATCCGCAACGGCGGCGGCACGGTTGCCGGGCTGATCAAGGATCTCCGCAAGCTGGTCGATAAACTCAAGACTGCCTGAAGGGGAGGGCGGGAAACCCGCCCCTTCAGCAGATGCTTCAGCGCATCACATGCACATTGCACTTTGCATGGCTGACAATCCGCGATGCGGTTGAACCGATGAAAAAGTCCTGAAGTCCCGGTTTGTGGGACGCGACAATAATCAGGCCGGCATTGCGTTTTTCCGCGAGCCTGATGATCTCATTGGCGGGCTGGCCGCTTGCCACAACGATATCCGCACTGATTCCGGATTGAGTGGCAATCGCAGAGAGCTTCGCCTCAGCCTTTGCACGGGCCTCCTTGCCCAAATTTTCCGGCAGTTCGATCGCGACATATTCCGGAATATTCCAGAGCACATTGCACAGGATCAGCTTCGCGCCGGGTTTGGAAACGGCCTTCGCAAGTTTAATCATCTGCGGGGCAACTTCTGCCTGGCTCAGATCAATCGGGACGATAATGGTATCAAACATTGCAGCCTCCATCTGTGGGGAACATCAGCGTTCCCACAGATAGTCAGGCGATCGACCGGAGTTTGCATTGATACATCTCAAAACCGGAAGAAATGGCGGATTATTTGTGCGTCCAGTCCGGTTTACGCTTTTGCAGGAAAGCATCAATGCCCTCGCTGGCGTCGGCGCACATCATGTTCCGCGCCATTTCTTCTGCCGTGAAGGCGTAGGCTGCATCGACGCCCATTTCAAGCTGGCGGTAATAGGCGCGTTTGCCGGCGGCGACCGCAGCTGCTGATTTTGAGAGGATGGGAGCGGCCAGTGCGTCAACGGCTTTATCCAGTGCTTCCGGTAAGACCACGCGGTTGACCAGTCCCATGGATTTTGCCCTCGGGGCATCAATGAAATCACCGGTAAACAGCATTTCGAAGGCGTCTTTACGGCTGACATTGCGCGACAGCGCAACACCGGGTGTAAAGCAGAACAGCCCGACGCCAATACCGGAGGTGGCAAATCGCGCATCCTCGCTGGCGACGGCAAGGTCGCAATTGGCAACCAGCTGACACCCGGCGGCAGTGGCGATGCCCTGCACCCGGGCAATGACCGGTTGTGGCAGGCGCATCATGGTCAGCATCATCCGGCTGCATTTCCGGAACAGCCATTCGTAATAATGCTGGTCCGGCCGGGCGCGCATCTGCTTCAGGTCATGTCCGGCGCAGAACGCCTTGCCACGGGCGCCGATGGTGACCAGACGGATTGCCGGTGTCTCTGCAATTTCGTCCAGTGTCAGTTGCATGGCATCCAGCATTTCCTCTGACAATGCATTGAACTGGTCCGGGCGGTTGAGGGTGAGGCGGGCAACGGGGCCGTCATCCTCACGCAGCAAAAGCGGGGCATCAGGCAGGATTTCAGGTGCAGGCATGGCAGTCGGCTTTCAGTGGTTCTTTGGTCAGTATAGCGAAAACGGCAATTGCCGTCGCCCCTTCCTGACCGGTCTATTCTGCATCCGGCTGTTTGCCGGGCGCAGCATTCGCGAAGGCAGGCATTTCGTTGCAACGGCTGGCAATCTCGACAGATCGCGGGAAGGCGGAGAGGTCGCAATTGAAACGCTGGGCATTGAACACCTGCGGGACCAGACAGATATCGGCCAGACCGGGTGTGTCGCCATAGCAGAATTTGCCATGAGAAGAAGCCTGCAACAGCCCTTCCAGTCCCCTGAAGCCTTCATTGATCCAGTGTTTGTACCAGATCAGCATATCTTCCTTGCTGCCGCCCAGAGGGCCGGTGATGTAGTCGAGAATACGCAGATTGTTGACGGGGTGAATATCGCAGGCAATCGCCTGTGCGATGGCGCGGACCTTTGCCCGACCCAGCGGGTCAGATGGCAGAAATGCCGGCGTTGGGTGAACTTCATCAAGATATTCAATGATCGACAGCGACTGTGTGAGTGCAACCCCGTTGTTGGTTATCAGTGTCGGCACCAGACCCTGCGGGTTGAGGCTCAGGTAATCCGGCTTCTGATGCTGTCCGCCGTCTTTTTTCAGATGCACGCTGATAAAGTCGTGCGGCAGTTCTTTCAGGGCCAGAGCGATTCTGACGCGATAGGCGGCAGAACTTCGGAAATAACCATAATGCTTCATGTGCTGTCTCTCCCTTTTGCCGTCCCGGACCGGTGCGGCACTATTCTATAGTGTTAATCTGCTGTGGTGGACAGCCGGTCAACCTTGCTTGCAAGTCGATTCAGCAGGTTATCCAGCAAAGCGATTTCCTGTTCGTCCAGATCCGAGAGAAGCTCTGCCTCCCAGGCCAGCGCCAGTGGGGTTATCTGTGCAAGTAATTCCTGTCCTCTGGTACTCAGGCGAAGAATAAGGGCGCGATTGTCGTCAGGATCTGTTTGCCGGGTGATCAGCCCGGACCCGACCATTTTTGAGATTGTCCTGCTGATCCGGACCTTGTCCATTGAACTGTATTGAACCAGTTCAGCCGCTGTCAGCGGAGCAAATTGCCCCAGATTCGCAAGCACGCGCCATTCCGGTATCGAAATGCCAAACCGCTGTTTGTAGATGCCGGCAAACGATACAGAAACCCGGCCGGCCAGAATCGACAGGCGGTAAGGCAGAAATTCCTCAAGCCGCAGTTCAGCCTGTCCGCTATCACTGTCTGTGCATTTTCTACCCATTTCAGCACCCGATCATTCTTGACTTAGTTTCATATGAAACTAATTTCAGATAACCCGTCAAGGCGCATCTCAGGGAGTGGAACATGAAGCATAATATCTCTTTTCCGCGTAGCTCCGGACTGGCTGCCCGGCAGGCGCATGTGGCTTTGCCGAAAGGCACTTATGAGCGCGAAATGGGGAAGGAGGGCTTCTTCGGTCCGGCCACTCATTTCTATCATGCTCATCCGCCTACGGGATGGGTTGACTGGGAAGGTCCTCTTCGTCCCCGGGCATTTGACCTGAACCGGATCAGTGCGATACAGGCCAGCCCCTGGGATGCAACGACCATCCTGCATAATGCTTCCGTTCAGATGCGGTTCTGGCGTGCGCCGGTGAAAATGGATCATCTGGTCCGCAATGGCGACGGCGATGATCTGCTGTTCATTCATCAGGGGGCGGGGGATCTGTTCTGTGACTTTGGTCACCTGTCTTTTGAAACCGGGGATTATCTGTTGCTGCCGCGGGGTACGATGTGGCGCATTGAAACCACTAGCCCGGTCACGGCCCTGATGATCGAAGCAACCAACGGCACCTACAAGCTGCCGGATAAAGGCGTGCTTGGGCCGCATGCAATTTTTGACCCTGCGGTGCTGGACACGCCGCTCATCAATGAACATTTCGAGAACCAGAAAACCCAGGCCGGACCGGGTGGAGTCTGGCAGGTGCGGATCAAGCGTCGGAACGTCATCAGCACGGTCAGTTATCCCTACAACCCGCTGGATATTGTTGGCTGGAAGGGTGATCTTGCGGCTGTCCGGTTGAATCTGCGCGATATTCGACCGGTCATGAGCCATCGCTATCATGTTCCGCCGTCAGTTCATTCCACCTTTGTGGCCGACCGGTTTGTCGTCTGTACCTTTACGCCGCGACCTTTTGAAAGTGACCCGGAGGCACTGAAAGTCCCGTTTTATCATAACAATGATGATTTTGATGAGGTTCTGTTCTATCACGCCGGTGACTTTTTCAGCCGCGACAATATCGAGGCGGGAATGGTGACATTTCATCCCTGCGGATTCACGCACGGGCCACATCCGAAAGCACTGGAGGCTGCGTTTACGCCCCGGAAGCCGGCAACAGATGAATATGCGGTGATGGTGGATACCCGCGACCCGCTGGATATTGGTGCAATACCAGACGGGGTTGAGTGGGATGGTTATGTGGATTCCTGGCGTGTGAAGGAGAATACGGAGTGAAGCTTGCGACCCTGAAGGAAGGCGGCCGGGATGGTACGCTGATCGTTGTCAGCCGTGATCTGTCAAAGGCAGTCCGGGCAGACTCTGTTGCCCCGACAATGCAGTTTGCCGTGCAGAACTGGTATGATGTCGCGCCTCAGCTGGAGCGCATGTATGACCGTTTGAATGAAGGCACGGAAAAGGATGCCTTTGATCTTGCCATGAGTGCACTGGCATCACCCCTTCCGCGTGCCTATCAGTGGGCGGATGGCAGCGCCTACGTCAATCATGTGGAACTGGTTCGGAAAGCCCGGAATGCGGAAGTGCCGGCCAGTTTTTACGAAGATCCTCTGATGTATCAGGGCGGATCCGACTGCTTTATCGGACCGCGTGACGATATCGAAATGGAAGATGAAGCCTGGGGCATTGATTTCGAGTCAGAGATCGCGGTGATTACAGATGATGTTCCGATGGGGCTCGAACCGGAACTGGCGGGAGCGCATATCAAGCTTCTGATGCTGGTGAATGATGTCAGTCTGCGGAACCTGATCCCGGCGGAACTGGAAAAGGGATTTGGTTTCTTTCAGTCCAAACCGTCATCTGCCTTCTCACCGGTTGCTGTAACCAGAGATGAACTGGGGGCCTCATGGCTGGGTGGCAAGCTTCATCTGCCGCTTCTGTCGGAACTCAACGGCAAGCCGTTCGGCAAACCGCAGGCGGGTGTTGATATGACTTTCAACTTCCCGAGACTGATCAGTCATGCGGCGAAAACCCGGCCACTGGGAGCAGGCACCATCATCGGTTCGGGGACCGTTTCGAATAAACAGAACACCCGCTACGGCTCGGCCATTGAAGACGGTGGTGTCGGTTATTCCTGTATCGCTGAACTGCGTATGTACGAGACCATCAATAACGGCAAGCCAACGACCCCGTTCATGCAGTTCGGCGACACGATCCGTATCGAGATGCTGGATATCGACGGCACATCGATTTTTGGCGCAATCGATCAGAAGGTGGTGCGCTACCGCGGATGATCCGGGCAGACCTGTAACAGGGTCTGCCAGATATCCCCTAAAGCCCGTCGACCAGCAGGAACCGGGTTCTGGCGGCGCCTTCCCGCGCAGCTTTTGCGGCACCATATTCCGGTGAATTGTACCAGGTTCGCGCTGTATCCATATCCGGAAACTCAAGAATGACGGTTCGGGGCAGGTCGTTTTCGCCTTCCAGAATTTCCTGCGCGCCACCCCGGGCAATATACTTCCCGCCATAAGCCGAAATCGCAGCGGGGGCCATGGACTTGTAGGTTTCGTACGCTCCGGTGTCCTGAACATCGATCTGAGCAATCACGTAGGCTGTCATGTCCTGTCCTCATGGTAAGTGTCTGTTGGTTTCAGTATCCGGCGATCTGCCGCTTTGTCCCGTACAGAATGACGTGCAGGCGGACGTGATAAGGCGATAGCATGTCAGTGACGGGTTTACTGGAACTGAAATCAAGCTGCGGCTGGGGGCACTATGGCGGATGATCTCTGTCAACTGACGGCATGCGAGGCGGTTGACCTGCTTCATGCCGGCGAGGTTACGCCGCTGGATCTGGTCGAAGCGTCTGCGAAACGCATTGCCGCGGTCGATGCTGAACTCAATGCCATTCCGACGATTTGTTCCGACCGGGCCCGCGATCATGCGCGGCGTATCATGACGGGTAGGGATGCTCCCGGTCTGCTGGGAGGGCTGCCGGTGGGAATCAAGGATCTGAGCCCCGTTGCGGGTGTCCGGTCTACCTGGGGATCGCCGGTTTTCTCCGGTCATGTTCCGGCAAGGTCATCTTTTATCGTCGAAACCCTCGAAGCACAGGGGGGGATTGTGATGGGCAAAACCAATACGCCGGAATTTGGAGCGGGTGGCTCGACCTTCAACGAGGTGTTCGGCAAGACACGCAATCCGTGGGACAGCCGGAAATCTGTTGCCGGGTCTTCCGGCGGGTCGGCTGCTGCTGTCGCATCGGGATCGGTCTTTGCCGCTTTGGGGAGTGATCTCGGCGGGTCACTGCGTATGCCGGCGTCATTCAACGGTATTGTTGGTCTGCGACCCAGCCCCGGAGTCTGTCCTTTTGGGCCGGAAGAATATGCCTTCAGCCATCTGTCCGTTGAAGGTCCGATGGGGCGTACTGCGGCGGATGTGGCGCTGATGCTGGATGCACTTGCGCGTCGTCATGCAGAAGACCCGCTTTCGGTCGGTAATATATCCGGCGAAAGCTATCTCTCTCAGGTGCAGAACCGGCGACCGCCCGGACGGGTGGCCTTTGCCCAGGACCTTGGCGGTATCATGCCGGTTGAGCCGGTGGTGACGGAAATCTGCCGGGCCGCGGCCGGGAAGTTCAGAGAGGCTGGCGTTGAGGTGATTGAAGACTGCCCGGATCTGACTGCAGCCGCTGATTGTTTCCAGACCCTGCGGGCAGCCTGGTTTGTTGCCAATATGGGCCCGCTGATCAGGGAGCACAGAGACCAGTTCAAACCTGAAATCATCTGGAATTATGAGAAAGGTGCTGCCCTGACGGCTGATGAAATCGGCCAGGCTGAGCGTCAGAGATCAGCAATTTACCGGAGCATGCAGGAATTCTTCCGGCATTATGACCTGCTGCTCTGCCCGACCACGATTGTGCCGCCGTTTGATGTCGATGTCCGGTATGTCGAGGAGGCAGCGGGTGTTAAGTTCGATAACTATATTGACTGGGTTACGGCGACCTCCGCGATTTCGGTCAGCGGTTGCCCGGCAGCCTCGGCACCGGCTGGTTTTACTGATGAGGGGTTGCCTGTCGGTATCCAGATCATCGGCCCGATGCATGGTGATGGCCGGGTGCTTGCAGCAGCGGCCCTGCTGGATGAGATGACAGGTCATTCAAAACTGCTTCCGGTCGTTCCCCGCATCCGTCACTGAGCCGGAGGGATATGGGGGCGGGAGAGCAGATAGGCGAGGCCGTCAGTTTCATCGTCACCGCTGTCGGAGATCGGAAAGCTGCGAATTTCCTTCAGCAATTTCAGACGGATTGCCCGGACATAGTCGTCATAATCATTGGCCCGCATGACAAAGGCCGCCGGTCCGCCGATCAGTTGCTGGCGGTAATAGTAATCCAGCGTCGGAACATCATTCAGAATCGCCAGACCGTTAATCGTAATATTCTGCGCCAGAACCTGTGCCCGCAGGATGGCGAGTTCAGGTCCGCTGTTATTTCGTCCGTCGCCAGAAACATCGATGACCCGGCGGCTGCCAGAGAAGGGAGATCGCTGAAAGGCGTCCAGCGCGGCGGCCAGCGCGCCAGATATGGATGTCGCCCCCTCGGCAGTCACCCTCGGCATATTGGCGATACGGGAAGAAAGAGCGATGGCCGAATCACCTCCGCTTACCAGACTCCATGCAATAGCCTGTTCCTGACTTTGGTAACTCGACCACTGGATAACACTGACACCGATCCGGCCAAACTGACCGTCGCTGATTGCTCTGATCACTTCAGGCGAGCGAAAGGCGTCGGAAAGCCCCAGTACCTGAAGCGAGAATTCTTCTGAATCGACGCTGTAGGAACAGTCCAGTGCGAGGACAAGTTCGATGTCTACCGGTAGCTGCGCCGAAGCAGATGTAAGCGTCCCGACAGTCGCACCGAAGGTGCCAGCCAGAACGCAGATGACCTCGCGTAATCTGCGAAAGGACCCATTCATGAAAATATGATGACCTGCCGGGACAGGCCGCGCAACGCGGAAAACCGGCGACTGTGTCGCATTTATCCTCTGGCAATGTCGCATCGGTTCGGTCTTTGAAATTAATAGGTTTTGACAGACCGGGGCCGGTGCTTGTTATGATGAGTTATCAAGTTCGGATCAACCGAACAATGGGAGCGACCCGGATGGTGGCGGAACGCCGCACCGGCAGGGAACAAAAACGCAGGGAGCCGTAATGGCCGAAACGAACGACGCATTCGTTCGCTTCAAGGGTGTACAGAAGAGCTATGACGGCGAAACACTCGTCGTAAAGAATTTCAACCTCGACATTGAGGCTGGTGAATTCGTTACGATGTTGGGGCCGTCGGGATCGGGCAAGACAACTTGCCTGATGATGCTGGCCGGGTTCGAGCCCGCGACGCATGGCGAAATCTACCTTGATGGCGTACCGATCAATAATGTACCGCCGCACAAGCGCGGTATTGGCATGGTCTTCCAGAACTATGCTCTTTTTCCACATATGACAGTCAGCGAGAACCTCGCTTTCCCGCTTCAGGTCCGGAAAATGGATAAATCTGAAGTAGAGAGCCGGGTGCAGCGCGCGCTTGAAATGGTGCGGTTGCCGGAATTCGGTGATCGTCGTCCTGGCCAGCTATCAGGCGGACAGCAGCAACGTGTGGCAGTTGCCCGCGCGCTGGTCTTCGACCCGCAACTGGTCCTGATGGATGAGCCTCTGGGCGCGCTTGACAAGAATCTCCGCGAGGAAATGCAGTACGAGATCAAGCACATCCATGAAAGCCTCGGTGTAACGGTTGTCTATGTGACGCATGATCAGGCGGAAGCCCTGACCATGTCGAACCGTATTGCTGTGTTCGATGACGGTATTGTTCAGCAGCTTGCAGCACCGGACGTGCTGTACGAAAAGCCTGACAATGCCTTCGTTGCCGGGTTTATCGGAGAGAATAACAGGCTGATGGGCAAGGTCACAGCCATCGAAGGTGACATCTGCAACGTCGAGCTTGAAGGTGGCGGCGGTGCGGTTCAGGCGCTGCGGGTCAATGTCGGTGCGGTCGGCGACAGGACAACCCTGTCATTACGGCCGGAACGTGTGACCATCTCGCCGGCTGACGGGGCGACGGACAATGCCTGTCCGGCCCGCGTCGAAGAATTGATTTACCTCGGTGACCATATCCGGACACGGCTGACCGTTTCCGGTAATGACCAGTTCATCGTGAAAGTTCCGAATGCTCATGGCCATATTCTCCTCAACCGGGGGGACGAGGTGAATGTTGGCTGGGCGACGGAGGACTGCCGCGCACTTGATGCGTGAGCAGGGTAAATGGAGAGCAGGACCGAATTTCGGGTCCTGCTAACTGTAACGCCGGCTCAGCCGGCACAATTGGGAGACAATCTGATATGAAGCATTTGCTCAAACATACAACGGCCATCGTTGCCGGCGTTGCTGCGATGGGTTTCGTTGCGGCCGGTCCGGCCGTTGCGGCCGACGCCATCACGGCGGTCTCATGGGGCGGTTCCTACACGGTGAGCCAGTTGGAAGCCTATCATAAGCCTTACACGGCGAAGACCGGCATGAAGATCAATTCCGTTGATTATAATGGCGGTCTGGCCGAAATCCGCGCGCAGGTTGAAGCCAAGAACGTGACCTGGGACGTGGTTGACCTTGAACTCGCTGATGCGGTTCGTGGCTGTGATGAAGGCATGCTTGCCAAACTGCCGATCGACGAACTGCCGAAGGGTGCAGACGGTACACCAGCAGCCGATGACTTCCTCGCTGGTACGGTCACCGACTGTGCTGTTGGCACCATCGTCTGGTCGACAGTTATTGCCTATGACACCAACAAGGTGAAAGGCTACAAAACCATCGCAGATTTCTTCGATACGGAGAAGTTCCCGGGCAAGCGCGGTATGCGCAAGACCCCGAAGATCAATCTTGAATGGGCCCTGATGGCGTCCGGTACGCCGGCCGACAAGGTCTATGATGAGCTGGGTACGGAAGAAGGCATCAATAAAGCTTTCGCAACCCTCGACAAGATCAAGAACGACGTGATCTGGTGGGAAGCCGGTGCACAGCCGCCGCAGATGATTGCTGATGGCGAAGTCGTCATGACCTCCGTTTATAACGGTCGTATTTTCAACGCCATTGCGGTTGAGAAGAAGCCCTTTGAAATTTCATGGGACGGCCAGATCTGGGATATCGATCTCTGGGGTATTCCGGCCGGTACGCCGCGCTTCAAGGAAGCCTGGGATTTCGTGAAATTCTCCACGGATACCCAGCGTCTTGCTGATCAGGCGTCCTGGATTTCCTATGGTCCGACACGCAAGTCCTCTGTGCCGCTGATTGGCAAGCATGCGACAGCCGGTATTCCGATGCTGCCGCACATGCCGACGGCACCGGACAACTTCAAGACTGCCCTGCAGAATGACTTTATCTTCTGGGCGGATAACTCGGACGAGCTGAACGAGCGTTTCAACGCCTGGTTGGCCAACTGATTGACCGGTTTTGATGAGGGGCAGAGCAATCTGCCCCTCACTCCGTTCAGCCTGAAATTCATTAGGACATTTTTGCAATGAGCGCGACGGCAGCCGAGTCAAATCAGAACGACGCCGGTCAGATGATCACCGCGGATGGTATTCCGCTCAAGGTCAGCCTCGCCCGGGCGATGATGCGCAACAAGATGCGCGCCATGTTGCTCGTAGCACCACTTTTTCTGTTTATTCTTTTCAGTTTTATCCTTCCCATCGGTCAGATGCTGCTGCGCAGTATTGATAATCCGGCGCTGGTAGAGGGGATCCCCGAAACTCTTGCTTTGCTGGAGGAATGGGATCGCCAGGATGTCCCCTCGGAAGAGGTTTTTGCGACACTGGCACGTGAAATGATCCGGGGCTCCGAGGACCGGTCGATTGGTAAGGTGGGCGCGCGCCTGAATCAGGAATTTGCCGGTTCCCGCAGCCTGTTCAACAAGACTATCCGCCGCGTCAAGCGAATGGAGACCGGCCCCTATAAGGAAGCTTTCCTCAAAATCGATAAGGACTGGGGCGATGTCGAGCTCTGGAAGAACATCGACCGGATGGGGAAACAATACACGACCGCCTATTTCGCGGCAGCGGTCGACATGCGCTATAATGGCGATGGTGAACTGATCGAGCAGCCCGAATACAAACAGATCTATCTGAAGCTGTTTGGCCGTACGATCTGGATGAGCATTCTGGTGACAGTCACCTGTATCATTCTGGGTTATCCCATTGCCTATCTGCTGGCGACCTTGCCGATGCGGACCAGTAATCTGCTGATGATCATGGTTCTGCTACCGTTCTGGACATCGCTGCTGGTTCGGACAACCTCCTGGATTGTCATTCTCGGGAAGGAAGGTGTGCTGAACGAGACGCTGGTCTGGCTGGGTATCATAAGTACGGATTCCCGGCTGGAACTGATGTTCAACGAAAAAGGTGTGGTCATTGCGATGACCCATATCCTGCTGCCGTTCATGGTCCTGCCGCTCTACAGCGTGATGAAAACCATTCCGCCGACATATATGCGGGCGGCGCGATCTCTCGGGGCCAATCCGGCTCTTGCCTTCTGGCGGGTCTATGTACCGCAGACGGTGCCGGGTATCGGAGCCGGATCGATTCTCGTTTTCATCGTTGCGATTGGTTACTACATCACGCCGGCGCTGGTCGGCGGTTCTGATGGCCAGATGATCTCGAATTTGATCGCCTATCACATGCAGAAGTCGCTGAACTGGGGACTGGCTGCGGCACTTGGCGCAATCCTGTTGTCCGGTGTGCTGGCGCTCTACTGGCTCTACAACAAGATTGTCGGTATCGACAATATGAAGTTCGGCTGAGGGGAGGCCTGAATCATGTCACTTCCATCCTATGCCGGTCCGCTTGAAACCGCCTGGTACTATGGCTACCGGTTCATCTGCGGTCTGATTTTTCTGTTTCTGATCCTGCCAATTCTGGTGATCATCCCGCTCAGCTTTAATGCAGAACCCTATTTCACGTTTACACCGGGTATGCTGTCGCTGGACCCGGACGCTTTTTCATTCCGCTGGTATGAGGATATGGTCACCAACGTTCAGTGGACCCATTCCGCGAAGAACAGTGTGATCATCGCATTCTTCTCGACCATCCTGGCGACCGGTCTTGGTACGCTTGCCGCACTTGGTCTGTCGAAATCCTACATGCCGTTCCGTTCACTGTTCATGGGCATCCTGATTTCACCGATGATCGTGCCGCTGATCATCTCGGCAGCCGGGATGTTTTTCTTCTATTCAGATGTCGGGTTGTCTTCGACGCTGACCGGGATTGTGCTGGCGCATACCGCACTCGGGACACCCTTCGTCATCATTACGGTGACGGCAACGCTGGTGGGTTTTGATCAGTCGCTGAACCGGGCAGCACTCAGTCTCGGGGCAAATCCGCGAACTGTTTTCTTCAAGGTGACAATGCCGCTGATTCTGCCGGGTGTTATCAGCGGGGCCCTGTTCGCCTTCATTACCTCGTTCGACGAGGTTGTTGTTGTGCTGTTCCTGGCTGGATATGAAGAACGCACGATCCCGCGTCAGATGTTCTCGGGCCTGCGGGAGCAGATCAGTCCGACTATTCTTGCGGTGGCAACGGTTCTGGTGGCGATATCAATTGCCCTGCTGGCCTCGCTGGAAATTCTGCGTCGCCGTAACGAGCGGTTGCGGGGTATCACGCCACATTAGTTTCAGACGGTGCGTTGGGGGAGACCGCCGTCAGGGGGAGGGGCCTGTTGTGTCATGCAACAGGCCCCTGTTTTTTGTATCCCGGTATAAGTGGGAAGATGTTCGCCGGCGTGGCTCAGTATGCGAGCCAGGCATCCTGCGGGGTTTCTGCGCGGACCCGAAACAGGGGGCTGCGGCCGTCCGCGGCAGGCTGGTAGGCGGTCGGGATTTCGTTGACCGCCTTTATCCATTCTGCCGTGTCGACAGCATCCGACAGTTCGAAGGCATCAACACCGCATCGGACCATGAAACCGTACTGATCGCGCAGGACATCCCCGACAGCCCGGATTTCGCCGAGATAGCGATACCGTTCCCGCAGGATGCGGGCCGTGGAGTAAGACCGGCCATCGGTAAAGGCCGGAAAATCGACGGCCACGACTTCGAGGACCGAGAGGTCATCAGCAATATCTTCTGCTGACTCGCTGCTTTTCAGCAGTACCCCGACGCCTGCCAGAATTTCGGGCAGCCGGGATTTTTCAGCTTTCCAGCGTTGCAGGGAAACAATGGCCCGTGATCCGGGTGCTGCCGGTGTGTCATCATCCAGCCGAACCCAGGCGTCATCAATAGCAACGCCATTTCTAATCAGTGACATAAACCGCCTCCTTGAAGGGTTTCAGACCGACACGGTCGTAGGTGTCGATGAAAGTCTCGTCGTCTTTGCGTTCCTGGACATAAGCGTCCAGCAGGCGCTCGACGGCGGTTGGAACGTTGTCGTAAGAGACTGCCGGACCGATGACATCACCCAGACGGGCATTCTCATCTGCGCGGCCGCCGATCGTGATCTGGTAATATTCCTCACCCCGGCGATCGACGCCCAGAATGCCGATATTGCCGATGTGATGATGCCCGCAGGCATTGATACAGCCCGATATTTTCACCGACAGGTCCCGCAGGTCATGCTGGCGGTCAATGTTATCGACCCGGTGCTGAATACGCTGTGCCACCGGGATAGACCGGGTGTTGGCAAGCGCACAGTAATCAAGGCCGGGGCAGGCGATGATATCGGAAATCAAACCAATATTCGCAGTACCGAGGCCGGCTTCTTCCAGCGCCTGCCACAGGCTGTGCATATCGGACAGCCGGACATGCGGCAGCACCAGATTCTGGGTGTGCGTAACGCGGATCTCACCAAGGCTGTAGCGCTCGGCTAGTTCAGCGACTTTCTCCATCTGCTCCGCGGTTGCATCACCGGGGACGCCACCAATCGGCTTCAGGGAGATCACGGCAATGCCGTAACCTGGCTGACGGTGGGCTGCGACGTTTGTCTTGGTCCAGCGGGCGAATGCCTGATCCTCGAAACGGGCGACTTCATAACTGCGAACCGGGGTTTCGATGGTCTCGAAAGCCGGTGCTGCAAAGAAGGCGCGGATACGGGCGACTTCTTCATCGGGCAATACCAGCGCACCATTACGAAGATGTTCCCATTCGGCATCAACCTGACGGCGCACTTCATCTATGCCAAGCTCATGCACCATGATCTTGATGCGGGCCTTGTACTTGTTATCCCGGCGTCCGATCAGGTTATAGGTCCGCAGGATGGCCTCAAGATAGGACAGCAGGTCACGCTGGCTGACGAATTCCCGGATTGTCTTCCCGATCATCGGGGTACGGCCAAGGCCGCCACCAACCAGTACTTCAAAGCCGATCTCGCCAGCTTCATTGCGTCGCAGGGCCAGCCCGATGTCATGCACCTTGATGGCGGCGCGGTCGTCTTCACTGCCGGTTACCGCAATCTTGAACTTGCGGGGCAGGAACGAGAATTCGGGATGCAGGGTTGACCACTGGCGAATGATTTCGCACCAGACACGGGGGTCATCAATTTCACCGGCCACAGCACCCGCGAACGGATCGGATGTGGTATTGCGGATGGTGTTGCCGCTGGTCTGGATTGCATGCATCTCAACCGATGCCAGTTCGGCCAGAATATCCGGTGACTGTTCCAGTTTGATCCAGTTGAACTGGATATTCTGGCGGGTGGTGAAATGTCCGTAGCCACGGTCATACTTTCGCGAAATTTCAGCCAGTTTCCGCATCTGTCCGGAGGACAGGGTGCCGTAGGGAACGGCAACCCGCAGCATATAGGCATGCAGTTGCAGATAGAGGCCGTTCATCAGGCGCAGCGGCTTGAACTGGTCTTCCGAGAGGTCGCCGGCAAGACGGCGGCTGACCTGACCGCGATACTGTTCTACACGATTTGCCACAAACGCGTGGTCATACTGATCATACTGATACATTTCAGGCGGCCTTCTTTTTCAGACCCGCGGTACCAAACAGGATGGTCGGTCCCTGGGCGCGGATACGTTCACGGAATCGGGTGAGGTAGACAGAGTCGTCACGCAGCTCTGCATCTATCGGGTAGGCATCGACAACATGGTGCCGGGCAACGGCATCGCGACCGGCTGCTTCAGCCTTTTCGATCGCTTCATCGCTTTCCAGCAGATGAGCGGACAACACGTCAGTGGTCCAGACACCCTGCTGGTCAAGATAGACAACAGCGCCGTCGACAAGGCGGTTTGCGGTAAAAACTTTTGCCATGATCAGGCTCCTGCTGCGGCGCGCGGGGCATCCTGCGCGTGGGTAAGGGGGGTAAAGCGGGCTTCTTCTCCGGCAATGCCGAGAGCAGCTGTTTCACCGACATAGATGATTGCCGGGCCCGTGATGTCATATTGACCGATCAGATCCGTGAGGGCGCCCAGCTGGCCGCGGACGAGTCTCTGGCCGGGCTGTGTGCCGCTCTGGGTAATCGCAACCGGTGTTGCAGCGGAAAGGCCGGCCTCAAGCAGATGTGCCTGTGTTGAGGCTGCCTGCCGTACACCCATATAAATCGCCAGCGTTCCGTTCAGGTCAGCCAGTGCCTGCCAGTTCACACCGGGTTCGCCGTCTTTGCCATGGGCCGTCACGAAGGTAACGGATTGTGTGTGATCGCGGTGGGTCAGTGGCAGGCCAACCTCGGCTGCACAACCTACGGCAGCGGTGATGCCGGGTACGATCTGGACAGGGATGTCATGATCTGCAAGCCAGGCCTGTTCTTCGCCGCCTCGACCGAAAACAAACGGGTCTCCGGCTTTGAGGCGAACAACGGTTTTGCCGGCACGGGCAAGATCGAGCATCAGCTGATTGGTCTCTTCCTGCGGAACGGATGGCCCGCCGGCCATTTTGCCGACGCTGATCCGGTCGGCATCACGGCGGGCATGTTCCAGCACGGCTTCCGGAACCAGCCGGTCATACAGAATGACATCTGCTTCCTGCAGGGCACGGGCGGCCTTGATGGTCAGCAGTTCCGGATCGCCGGGACCGGCACCGACAAGCAGTACCTTGCCATGGGACTGGGGCGACTGAACGCCGTTAAGGTCGGCAATCATTGCGGCACGCGCCTGCGGTTCTTTGCCGGCGAGGACCAGTTCGCTGATCTGGCCGTCAAAGAAACGTTCCCAGAAGGCCCGGCGATCGCGTTCCGAAGGCTTCAGACGCTTGACCGTATTACGGAACCGGGCGGCAAAACTGGCAACCCTGCCCAGTCGCTCCGGTACAGCGGCTTCAATCAGTGTCTTGATCCGCCGGGCAAGAACCGGGGCGCTGCCATCTGTCGAAATCCCGATCACGACAGGGGCCCGGTCAATGATTGAACCCATGGTGAAGGTGGAGATTTCCGGCCGGTCGACGGCGTTAACGGGAACGCCTGCCCTGATCGCGGCCCGGGAGACCGCGCTGTCGGTCTGCTCATCACCCGTTGCGGCAAACACGACCGCTGCATCCTGCAGGTCTTCATCCCTGAAGGGCCGGCGGATAAGGGTGATGCGCGGGTTGTCAGCCAGCCGGGTCATTTCTGTATCAGGGGCAGGTGCCACGATGCGCACAGCGGCCGCTGATTTCAGGACCAGCCGCAATTTACGCACAGCCAGTGCACTGCCACCAACGATGACAGCGGTTTTGCCCTGAAGCGGCAGAAAGATTGGTAAAGCGATATGAGTCATGGTTTTTCACATTTGGTTCGTGAAACAACTTAATTCACGCATAAAAAATGTCTAAATATATTTAATTATCAATATTTTTATGTGAAATATATGTGATCCGGTTCATATCTTTGTGTGCGGGCAGCCGGATATAAAAACGGCAGCTGAAATACCCTGACGGGAGAACGCCTCAATGTTTAAGCTTATGATTAAGCTGATTGTTCTGGGACTGCTGATTGTTGCCTATCACGGTGTGACTGACTATCAGCCACAGGCACGGACGTCTGCGGGCAGTTATCCAGGCGACCCGGATAGTGGGAGCAATAGTTTTTCTGCAGGTATGGATATGTCGTGATATTGCCCTGTCCGACGCTGGACGTGACAGGGCTGACGGGTAATGCTGGCTTCCTGAAAGACAGAGAGGCCGTTATGCCGAATATCGAAAACTATCCGGAATTTGCTGATCCTCAGGCCCGTCCCCGCTATACCGGGCTGCCGACTTTTATGCGCGCCCCTTACCGTGAGACCTTCGAGGATGTGGATATTGGTCTGATCGGTATTCCCTATGATGGCGGCGTGACCAATCGCACCGGTGCCCGGCATGGCCCGCGCGAGATTCGCAATCAGTCGAGCCTGATGCGCAAAATTAATCAGGCCTCGAAAATTGCGCCGTTTGATCTTTGCCGTGTTGCCGATATCGGCGATGCCTGGGTCGCCAGTCCGTTCCATCTGGAAGAAAGTCTGGCAGAGATCGGAGAATTTTATCAGCGGGTTCATCAGGCCGGGATTACACCGGTTTCAGCCGGTGGCGACCATTCAGTCACCCTGCCTGTTTTCCGCGGCATTTGCGCCGACAGACCGGTTGGCATGGTGCATTTCGATGCGCATTGCGATACCGGCGATGACTACCTCGGATCCAAATTTCATCACGGTGCGCCGTTTCGCCGGGCTGTTGAGGAAGGTCTGCTGGACCCGAAACGGACTATCCAGATTGGTATTCGCGGTGGCGTGAATGACACGGATATCTGGAAGTTCAGCCATGATAGCGGCATGCGGGTCATCTATATTGAGGAATTCTACGAGATCGGCGTGAAGGGGGTGATCGAGGAAGCCCGGCGGGTTGTCGGTGATGGTCCCACCTATGTCAGTTTTGACGTTGATGGCCTCGATCCGGTTTATGCGCCGGGAACGGGCACCCCTGAATGCGGCGGGTTCTCTACATTGGAGGCGCAGCTGATGATTCGGGGACTTCGCGGGCTTAACCTGGTCGGCGGGGATGTGGTGGAGGTGGCCCCACCTTTCGACCCGACAGGAAATACGGCTCTGGTCGGGGCGACGATCATGTTTGAAATTCTTTGCATTGTTGCCGACTCACTTGCGGCACGGAGGGGCTGATGTCGACAAACCTGCTGACCAACCGCGACCGTCTCTGGGACAGCCTGATGTCGATGGCTGAAGTCGGACCGGGCACAGAGGGTGGCAGTCGCCGTCTTGCCCTGACAGATGAAGATCTGGCCGGGCGTGAGCTGTTTATCAGCTGGTGCCGGGAGGCCGGCTGTCGCATCGGGATTGACCAGATGGGCAATATCTTCGCCCGTCGTGAGGGAACAGACCCGGATGCCGCGCCAGTGATGACAGGCAGTCATCTCGATACGCAGCCACATGGCGGCAAGTTTGACGGCGTCTATGGCGTGCTGGCCGGGCTGGAGGTTATCCGCTCCCTGAACGACATGAATATTCAGACCCGTGCACCGGTTGAGGTGGTTTGCTGGACGAATGAAGAAGGCTCCCGGTTTTCACCGGCAATGGTCGGCTCGGGCGTGTTCGCCGGGCAGTTCACCCTTGATTACGGTCTGGCGCGAACTGACGCTGACGGGATAACCCTTGGCA
>TARA_R110000787_G_scaffold192170_2_pt1 | contig 19930 bp, 12 predicted proteins | sample TARA_R110000787 | Tara Oceans TARA_R110000787 (sample SAMEA4397920) | marine metagenome | biome: Polar Biome; feature: [DCM] deep chlorophyll maximum layer (ENVO:01000326); material: water (ENVO:00002006), including particulate matter (ENVO:01000060) such as... | depth 35 m | reverse complement strand
GCCGCCTCTAAGTTCACCCGTACCGGTCCTAAAATCGTTGCTGTCGCCGCCGCCCGCATATCCGGCAACACCGTTGCTATTCATCCCCCCGCCGCCGTAAGAAGAGCCACCACCACCACAACTGTTGTTGTACCAGGTGCCATTTGACGAGCCGCCGCTATTCCCCTCGACCGGTGAATAACCTCCAGCATTACCAGAACCACCCGCACTGTATGCTCCACCGCCGCCGCCGCCAGAACCGCCCGACGCAGCGCTCCGCTGCCAAGAACCGGAATAACCCCCGCCAGTAGAAGAGATATTTGTCCAGCCAGACCCTGAAGACTGATTTAATGTTGAAGTCGAACCACTGGCGCTGCTGCCTCCGCCGCCTATAGTCGCTGTATAATTCCCCGCCGTAATCGTTACGCCCGTGAATTCTCTATAACCACCGGCTCCGCCGCCACCAGCCCTATCCTCTGGATATACTCCGCCGCCACCAGCGATAACAAGAAAGTCAACCACCTGGTCAGCTGGACTAAACGTCACAGCAAAAGTACCACTGCCTGTAAACGTGTGCGCCTTATAGTTTGTGCTGCCAGAGGTATAAGTCGTTATAGTTCCACCTGTAGCCTCAATAGGGGCAGCACCAAAGAACCCGCCGTTCAACGCACCAGACATAGCTGCGCCTGGATACCCTTTCAGGTAATCCAGGCGAGCTTTCCAGTTGGAAACAGCAGAGTTCGGGTTGAACCGTGGAGTGTACATTGTTATACGCTGTGCCTGTTGACGTAGCCTACGAAGTTAATGTAACCCGAAGCCGCATAAACATTCACAATTTTTTGTGAAGACGCATCGCCTTGGAGAAGTAAGCCAGGGACCAGCAAATATAGTCCAGCTTTCGTTGGAACCGTAAACAGCGAGTTCGATGCCGTATAGCCCCATCGTCCCCAACCGACGGTCGCTTCAGAATCGGTACCAAGGATATTGGCCCCCCAAAGCCACACCTCATCCAAATCAGTAGCTGTAGACGACGCAGTATGAATCGTTTGGTTGTTGCCATCGGATTGCAGAGGCTTACCGTCAGTACCGCCGCCCGAGAGAAGTATTTTTGTGATTGCCATGATTTAACTCCTATGCCACGATGTGATTAACGTAGCCAGTAAGATTTACTGCGTTTGTTGCAGATGCGTAAGCCGTAACTATTAACGCAGTCGAAGCGTTACCCTTGAGAATTAACCCTGGGATCAGCATGTGGTACCCCGTCTTTGCGGTGACTACCATCACAATTTCGAGGTCATCATCTGATGAAGGATTAGCGCCCCACCCGATAGTTAATGTGACATCCGACGCTGAAGCATTAGACGCATAAATCCATATCTCATCGTAGGAAGTAGCGAGCGATGGTCCTGTGTGAACCGTGTCGTGAGAACTAACCACAGGGAATGCTTGCCCATCGTTAGCCGAAGTCGCCGACAATAAGCCTTTAGTGAAAGTAGCCATTAGCTAAACACCTGCACTTCGATAACTGACGTACCTTCAGGTACTGCTGCCCAATCAGTAGTACCAGTACCAGTATGTTTTAAAAAATAACCAGCAGTAGCAGAAGCAGCAGGCGAAGCACTAATACCCAGTTTTGTTTGTAAAGCTATAAGCGCAGTAGAAGCAGCACCATGAACAAGATCATGTTCGTAACCAGTAGCATCTAAATCTGTTGAAGAAGTAGGCGTAACCTGTGTCGCCGTAGTATCTAACGACGTTGGATAGTTTGATGTAGGCATCCATATCTCCTATGGTGTCGGTGTCAAATCGAATGTGAATATGCCTGAAGGATTCCATTGAACTTCAAACGTACCTGAAGTAGTACTAAACGAACCAGCAAAATCTATAAACCCAATCAACGGAAGCCCAGAGTTAGTGTTATCGTAAATCACACCACCTGCTGCACTAGAAATAGTTGAGCTAGTCCAACTTACATTATCTGCATCCCAAGTAATCACCGAAGTGTTATCACTTGTTCTAGTTAAAGTTACAGTTGTTAAAGCTTTACCACCAGCAGTGTAATTAGTAGAACCACCAGAAGTAACTTCGTAAGTTTGAGCATCACTTTTACCTGTATGAGTATCAAACAAAGGAGTATAAGAAGAAGTAACAAGCATCAAACTAAACTGTGCAAGATTAAAATCAACAGTATTATCTTGTGTCATTAAATCTGCAAACGTTTTACTATAAAGACCACTAGCCATTAGAAGTACCTGTTCCTTGAATAGGCTTTGGTTTAATCACTACATCACCGTTTGGTTTTTGCATTCTTCATCTTCTTCTTTTTCATAGCGGCGGCCGCAGCCTTTTTTCCCGCAGGCGTATAAGCGTAAGATTTCCCATTAACTTTAGGCATAATATAATCCTAGCAGATTCAGGAGGGGGAACCAGGGAAAGGGGAAAACCTGGTCCCCCCAGCCTCATCTGTTTATCAGGTAGCTACTACGTTAATTGTTGCGCCACTCTCAACACGAATACCTGATGCCTCACGGAAGCGTCCGTATCCGGCAAGATGGTACCAACCGATTGGGTTGAAACGTTTGAGTACATCAACCTGTGGACCAAAGACTACAGATGGTTCAGGACCGAATCCTGGTGCCCGACTGAAACCTTTAGCCATAAACTGACGGCCAACAATAAGTGTTTGGAATACCTGTGTCGCAACGCCACCAACAGCAGTACCACCAGCAGTGATAACACCAGCGCGAGGGTTCTCAATATATTCAACACCGTTGAATGTACCGATTGAACCTGCTTTGATTGCTTCGCCTGTACCTTGATACAGTTGGTAGTTGATAACGTCAGTCACCGCAGCGTCACTACGAAGATCGTATGAAACGTTTGGATGAATGATCGCCATGAAGTTGCCGTTTTCCCAACCTGGCGCACTACGTGTGCGAAGATCAGCTACACATTGACGTGCTTCAGCAGCACCAAATTTATCTCCTGGAAGAATAGCACCACGGTTAGCTGCTCCGTTAGCGTAAAGTACATTAGTACCACCGTTAGCGATATCGGCAACAATCTTATCCATTGAGTCTGCCATGTTGTAGCCAACAATGTTAGCTGCATCAGCGTCAACGTTTAAGAAAGAAGTTGCACGTACCTTAGCGGTAGTAAGAACAGCGTTACCATACTCTTTAAGAGTAATGTCAACTTTAGAATCACCTAATGCTTGAGGCGTAACATCAATATGTTGCGCCAACTCAGCAGTAGCTTGAGCAAGATCAGTCCAGAATGTGAACTGGATACCAGAACCATTATGGCTCTGGCTTGTTGACTTAACATCTGCGATAACTTCATAACATGGAGTTGTACGCAACGCATAATGCGCCATTAAGTCGTATGCTTTTTGAACTTGGTTGGTTAATTGGGTAGTACCCGTATAGCCAGCCGCTGTAAAGGGGGGTGTATATGCCATAGTAAAATCCTAATTGTTAAGATTCTACACTTTAACTAACTAGACTGCGCCGTTCCAAACATTCCCGGCTGCTTCCCAAACTGCTTGCAGTTCAGTAGCATTTTTAGCACCGTTCATAGCATCATCTAATGATTTTAATGCTATTGGATCGCCACCTTGTCCAGCGGCAACAATTCTTTGTTGCGCCTCATCACCCATAGAATCTTGGTACTCATAAGGTTGTTGAACAGGTGCTGCTGGTTGTCTATCTAACAGACCTAGCGAACTAGCTTCTGCTTGAATAGCTTCAACCGACATATCACCTTGATAAGCGTTCATAAACATTTCGTTCAATCTATCAGACGTATCAAGTCCGGCATCACGAAACGAATTCTGATTTTGCAAACGCTGTATTAAAGCGTCTTTTTCTGCAAGCACTTTATCTTGTTCATCAGTTCTTTGACTTAAAGAACTGATTTTATCCTCATAAACACGACGAAAATTCTCTGGCTTCTGATCAGTGTTTTGTGTAGAATTTGAGTTTGCCATTTTTCTCACCTTAGGTACACATCTAAGGCGGTGGTACCCCAGATGGAAGTTGCAAAACAGCACACCCCGCAAGGGCCGAATCACATAAACAATTATACAAAGAAAACTCTATAAGTCAAGTCAAGTCGCTCTACCTAAGCCAACTATTCCTTCTTGTGTAGCTAATTGTCCAGAGCTACCAGCAAAACTGTTTAACCGATTTGCTTTAGATCTTCTAAGAGAATTACCAGAATTTGCATTTAATCCAAAACTTGCTTCAGTTAAAGTATCAGCAGTTAAAGCATTATCGTAAATAGTAGTATCAGTTAAACCGCTTAATGGAGACAAACGAGCAGAGATTTCTCTTGCTTGAACATCATTAGAAACTAAAAGCTCTCCAACTTCTTTTGAAAATGTTTGATTTAAACTTTGTGCAGAAGCTGCACGTAAACGTGATACATCAAAGTTACGAGAAGTTTTCTTAATATCTTCAGTAAGAGTAGGATCTAATATAAATGAAACCATATCTTCGCTGGTATAACCGTATGTCTGTTGAGCTATTGCTTTAGCTTCAGCAGGCAAATCGTTAACATAATCTTCTGCTACAGTAACTCTCCCACGAAACTCAGATAATGAAACATCATTATTAAGTAAAGTAGTTATACGTTCTTTGTTCATAAGATCTGGATTTAATCCAGAAGCGCTAGCTATCTGTTGATAACCACGATCTAATTCCATGTATTCTGTTTCACTTATTTCTGCTAAACCTTCTGTACGTCTTCCCGCCATAGCAGGAAACGCTGCATCATAAATTTTTCTTACTGTTGGATCAGTACCGTAACGTAGTTCCATTGTCATTGCGTCAGATGACATACCTAAATCAGCTTGGGCTTGTGCCCAACTTGATAAACCAGCTAAACCAAATTTTTTAAGAAAACTTTCTATAATGCCTTTAGCTCCAGCAATGTTTTGTTCTTTTAAATAATCTGTGTACGAAGTGTCTGAAAGAGTGTTTGGAGAAGTGCCTGAAGGTGTTTTTGTTGAATTAAACTCTTTATTAAAAACCCAAGTAGGGTTACCTTCTTCATCTACTGGACCAGGTAGATAAGATAATCTACCTTTACTATCTGTTTCTATATTAGGTTTAATTTGTGGCCGATAAAAAGCCTCATTCTCAGTATAAACACCAGGTTGAAAACTCCCATCAGCACGCACAACCCCTCTGAGATTAGGATCATTCTGACGATCAAACTTCATCTCTTCTTGAATACGAGCATCTTCAGCTATCTGAAAATCAGTATCAGACCAGCCACCTTCGGGAACAAAGTTGTCACCTACCCCAGTCCAAACATATCTGATACCGTTGCCTTGAGCATCTGTGCCTTCAACAAAAGTGCCGTCTTTCGTATTAATAACTTTGCCGGGTCTACCATCTCTAGATTTAGTTACAGCCGGTCCGGTGTATTCGTCACCTAATTTAAAATTGGGATTATCAGCCATTACGCTACCGCTCCAAACGTTTGTCCTAAGCCTTTAACTAAACTGTAAGCATTATTTACAGCTTTAGGCATTTCGTTATAACCAACACTTGAATCAGTACGTAACCATGTAGCTAAATTACCAGCATTAACATCTTCCCCCGTAGATAACTTAGCTCCACTAGCTAATTTGATACCAACATCTTTTTGTTCACCATCCCATTGAGGCTGAATACCTGTAACAGAAGAAAAAATAGAATCGTAGCCACTAAGAATTTGCAAAGGACTACGCCCCGCTAAAATTCTGTCTGCAAAAACTGGGTAAACATCTGCTGCTTGTTGACGCAACTCATCTTCAATAAAATTTATTGTTGTTGTACCTCTAAATATTTTTTTGCTGCTTTCTTCTAAAAGAATCTCATTAGGGATCATCAAATATTTTCTATACAAATTCTTTACATCAGAACGAGTATCTGATATTGAACCACCAGCTATAGCTCCCTCATCAAAACTAACGTTTTCAGCTTCAGCTACATAATCTTGTAACTCTTGTACATCAAAACCGTTAAACCAAGCAACTTTAGCTAACTCTAAAATTTCATCATCATCTAAATTTAGATTTAATTTGCCAGAAAGATTATTGATACTTTGGACATAACTACTTACTAAGTCTTTACGTCGCTCAGTCCAACCTTCATCAAGCCCACCTGCATACCATTCACTAGCATTCTCAACGTAAATATCAGCATGGTTTCTGTAAAACTCTGTTTGAGAAACAAGAGACTCTACCCATTCATCATATTGATCAGTGCCTATTTCGAAACCTGATTCATCAGCTTCAATAATATCAATTATGTTAATACCGTTAATAGTTGCGTCGTCTCGCCCAGCTAACCATCTATAAAAATGTAGCTTAGGATTGTTTCGTTTTGCATTTTCAGTAGATTTAAGAATGCTTTCGTCTGTCTCAAACTTTTTTTCATCTTGATCAAGTAAATCAGGAGCAGGCCCTGGATCAAAACTTCTTCTTTCTTCTTGGTTATCAAGAAGTGCTTGATCTTCTTCACGTTCATCAAATGAAGGTTCTGGAGCAAAGTCGTCTCTTCGTTCTAAACCATCTTCAGTAAAAGAAATAGGTTCGTACCTGTCAAGTTCTTCGTTATAAACAACATTTTCATTTGCATCTGTAGAAGATACAGACATAGGTCTGCCTTCTAGATTGGTGCTACTAAAGGAACTAGTTCTTTCTGGAGGGATACCATCAAGCATAATTTCTTGGTCAACAAACCAATCATCAAGTGCTTTAATTGTGTCAGGGCCATAAGAACCATCTTCATCTGCCCCAACAGTTTTTTGTATAACCCTTACTACATCAGCCCATTCATTACCACCCCTACTCCCTGTAAAACCCATACCGTCAACACGAATATTTTGCCCCATGTATTCATTTGCTATTTGTTGACCTCTAGCAATTTTTTCATTAACTACACCAGTAAAAAGATTATTTTGAGGATCAGATATTTCCCAATCATTTAACCCTGGAGTTCTTTCTAAAAATTCAATCGCATCTGTTCTTCCTTCTTCCCATTTTTTTTGTTTAGCTTCGGTCCAGGGTACATCATGAGTATCAGAATACGAAGGGTGTGTAGCCCAATCACTAAAAGCATAATCTTGTAATAAATATTTCATTACAAACGCAGATATCTGGGTATCGTACTCCCAAAGCTCTTCTTTTTCTAATGTACTTCCATCACCCCCAGTTAAGAAATTAATAATCTCTTGCCATTCAGTGTCTTTCTTTGTATTAATTTGAAACAAACCATAAGAGATATCATTACCTTCACCATAATACGCTTCTTCATCCCACACACTTTCATTTTGAGCTATAGCTAACGCATCTATAAGATCTTCTGAACGCAATCCCATATTGTAAAGAGTCGCAGCTAACCGTGATCGTACTTCTTGTTGCTTTGTATCTAATTCCATTATTCAATCCCAAAAGCTTTCATCAAAGATGACGCGTTACTAGTCGTACGATTTTGTGATAGTTCATCAGAATACTCATCTCTAGTTTTATCTACTATAAACGCATCTAACCTAGATTCATTTGTATACGGATTACCACCTATGTTTTGTAACTGAAACTGTTCAGCCCACCCACTAACAAGTTTCAAATATTCAGGAGTAGCTCTTAACCCAGTCAAAGCAGGCAAAATTGCTTCACCACGATTTTGGATATACAAAGGATCCATTCGTTTAATAGCACCAGCGTTAATAGCTGCATCAAAAATGTTGTTAGTAAACTCTCCAACAGTAATGTTTGGTTCTAAATCAGGAATAAACTCATCTCCAAGTTCTTGAAAACCACCTTGAAGAGTCCCAGCAATAGTTCTTGCAGCATCACCCATTCCTATAAAAGCTTGTCTAACACTCTCTCTATTATAAATCATGTCAGGATCTGTAAACATAGAATCGCCTACAGCTCTATACATCCAATTTATTCCATTACTACCTAAAGCTAAACCTTCAGCAATCTGTTGTTGTTTTTCTGGACTTTGTGCATCAAAAATTCCCATTGCATCAGAAATAGTAAACGGAACATCTTCAACAGTTTGACGTTGCCATGCACCAAAACCATCACCCATCATTGCGGTATCAGGTTCCCATGATCTTCTTCTTACACCTTGACCTCTATAACTTTGTTCATAAAATTCTATTTCATTAGTACCCATCATCCCCACATAATCCATATCTCCTTCTTGAGCTTGACGATTACCAAGCCGATAAGGATTTAGTTTTATGTCAGGCATAGAATCTGACTGAAGCCATGTAGAAGGATTCATAGTTGCCATTAAATAAGAATCAGTTACAAGACTTCTAGTAGAACCTTTAGGATCTTTAGGTCCTTCTATTGGTTCACCAAATTGATTTAAGAATTGGTTAGGATCTATATCAGATCCATTAACACCAGAAGCATTTGCTGTTACTGCATTTGCAGATTCTTTTACACCAGCAGGAATTTCTACTTCTACACCTTCGTTATCCCATTCAGTTAATTTATTATTCACTAAAACAGCAAGTTCTTCTTGCATCTGTCTTTCAGCTTCTGTTACTTCAAGTTGTGATTCACCAATATATGACATCGCATCTGTAATAAAATCCCAAAAAGCCATCTTACGCTCCTACGCTAACTAATGATTGAGTAAGATTTCCAGTAGACACACTAGACATATTACTAAAATACACATCATAGATGTTACTAAAATCTGGGTACTCACGAATTTTCAATGTGCCTATAGCCCATCTCTGTTCAAGATCTTCATTGCCTTTATAACTCAACAATAAATAACTGTTATTGTTTTCAACTCTTGCTCGAAGAATCATTTGCTTAGCAATAGCGTCATGCAAATTAATAAACATTTCAATGTAAGGTAACTCGACACGGTAATCAAAATCACCACTATCTACAACATCTCTAAAGCCTTGCAAAATTTGTTTCTGCTTAGCTATGTTTCCAAGATCATTATATTCTGTAAGCCACTGAGAATTTTCTTCACCTAACTCTTTAACAAACTGTCGTAATGCTCTTGACTCTTCGTAATTATCTTTAGCATTAAGACTTGCAGAACCACCAGACAAAGCTTTCAAACGCAACCTTGAATCAATAGATTCTCTAAAGACCCCATACTCACGCCAACCTATTTTCTCTGCCGCTAAAGTTAATATTCCTTCTGGCGGTAAGTACTCACGGTTGCCACGGTTACGTTCTATTTGCATAACAGCTTCATTACGTTCGAACTGTACATCTACTGCACCATCTCGACCTGTAATAAAACCACTAAGCACTGGATGTTTGTCAGCTACTTCTTTATGCTTTTCATAATTTTGATGACCAACAAGGTTGCCAGCTATAACACCTTTGTTAGCAGTTATTCTTCCAGTAAAAGCCCAAAGCTCTGGATGGTTTTCTAAAAGCCAATCGTCAGCTTCTTCTAAACCAATCTCATCTTGTTTACGCCAGTACTCAGAAATAGTTCCCCAATAAGGAGACTGTTGTTTAATAGCTATAGGAATTGTAAGCGACCGCATAAGTTTTATGCCATACACCATTGATGTTCTACGATCAACTTCTTTAACAAACTCATCCATTTCAGAACCTGAGCTAGGAACTTCTTGACCGTTAACCCAAAGCTCAGCTAAATAATCTTGTGTAATTGCAACTCTAGTTTTTGCTCTACCAGATTGATCCATACCAAATTTAGCAGTTAAAGCTTTAGGCCAAGAAGGACTAAATGAATCTGCAAGTCTTGCTAAAGGATTAGGACCTTCAGCTAATCCGTAAGGTACAACCCAATCTAAAGTTTCCATTACTTCAGGAGCTTCTAAAGCAACTTCTGTAAATAGATAACTAACTATCGGCCCAAACGTTGGCAAGCTTCCAAGCATTGCAGCAGATTTAATATTTAAATCTATTTTTTGTTTAGATAAAATACTAACATTGCCAAATACTTTTTTGCCAAACACCTCTGCATCTAAAACACCTGGCATTTGGAATACTAACATACTGTTTCTGTTTTCATCTTCAGCAGTAAGAGTTCCCCAAGCTCGTAAAGCTCTAGCTACAAACACTGGATTATCGGCAGCAATACCTATCCAACGACTTGTTACTTCTGTCCATGCACCCAAGAAAGGAGAAATTTCTTGCATAACTTCTTCAAACCTTGAACGTTCTGCAAGATCATAAAGAACCATTTTTGTTTCTTTTATAGCTCTACGTCTTGAACGAGCACGCAAGTTTTCTATATCTTCACCATCTAAACGATATGTACCATCTGATCTTCTGAATGGTTGAAGCTCCATAGCCATTTGTGCTTCATACAAAGACTCAAACAATGTTCCACGGGAAACAATGTCTTCAACCATTGTCAAGTTTTCAAACGCATTATCCAATATAGAATCAACAGATTCTTTAATACGTTTAATGTTTGATGTTGTTTGTTGCCCGTCTAAGAAAGAAGAATCTGTAACAGTTTTACCAAAATCTATTGCACCGTTTTCTGGTAAGAACCCTTCAGCCACTTCTCCAAACTGATCAGGACGAAGATCTGCTATTTCACGTCTACGTTGCATAGGAGGCATAGCTTTAACAATTTCAGCAGCAACTATAATATTAGCTGTACCACCAGTATCCCTATAATATGACTGAACTAACAATCCAAGTTGAGGATCTTCTAAATATAAATTATCAAAACTCTTATTTACGAAAGGAATATCTTTATCATTTAGTGTTTTTGCCTGCGCCCTAAACATTGTAATATCATCTAACAAAATATTTTGTTTCTTTTGTACTGAATCTATAATCGGCTGAATATCTACATCCCATTTAACTTCATTACCTTGAGCTAATTTTAAACGTACCGCTGCAAACTCAGCAGTATTAGGTATAAGACTTTCTGATTCCCATCTTGTTTTTCTTTCAAGATCTTCAATGCCTTCAAGACTTCTATATTCTTCAGGCAAATCGTCTAATACTTTTTTACCATCAGTACGCAACCATTCAATAACTTCTTCAGAAGATCTCCCTAACCAAAACTGTCGCCAAAAATCTCTATTAGCAGACACACCTGGAACACCGCTAGGCCCAGCATGACGAGCCATAAAATCATTCCACGCTAATTTAAATCCTGCTGTTTCTTGTGGAACATTATAATCGTATTGGTAAGAACCTGCGTAACGTTCTGATTCACGTTGCACAGCATTTTGATCTTGCCAAATATGACGTTTAGTTGCGTTAGCGCTATTAACTCTTTCATTAATTTTTTGTACTTGCGGAGTATCGCCCCACGGATTACCTAAATTAATATCACCAACATGAGCTGTCGTATAACCTGCATCTCCAAGAACTTTTGCTGCTTGTTCAAAACGTCCAGCAGTTTCAGGAGTATCTAATTTAAATTGTGCAACAACATTTTTTTGATGATCAGTTACAAGTTCTGCACGAGTCGCTAAAAGTTTTGCAGCTTCTCTTCTATCTTTTCCTCTAGCAGCTAACCAATCAGCTATATCTAATTCTTCAGATATCCTTAGTACAAGAAGTTGTATCTCTTCGGCAGACCTTACTGTATTAGCATTTGTTAACCCAAGCGCTTGTTCTTGAAAAGCTACAAACTCATCTAATAAATCTTGATCTAAATTTTCATATAAGCGTTGCCAATCACTTTTAAGTAAAGGAAATGGAGTTGGATCTCCAAAAGTTTCAATAACATTTCCATCAGCATCTACTTCGCCTAAAGAAAAACTTTCAAGATCTTCAGTTCTTTGAAGCAAAACTGTGTTTTCAAAATCTTCCATTCTTTGAAGCATGTCATGAGCTTCAAGCAAAAGCTGTTGACCATAACTTTCAGCTATCTGTTTTTGTGCAGCTATAGCTAAAGACTTACGAGAGTATCTGTTATAAGCAGCAGCACCAGCAAGACCACCAGCAGGACCAGCAAAAAATAATCCTAGTCCTGTAGACAAACCTACACGCCGACGTTTTCTACCTTTAGCATATTCTTCGTTTATAACATTTTCTACAAACTCTTGATAAGAAAGTTCGTAACCAGGAACACCATCAGCGTGTTGTCTGTTGTACCAGTTAACTGATGAAACAAACATGTTTTGTGTAGATTTGCCTGTTGTTTCTAAGTCACGCAAATTTGTTTGTAAATCAGGAATTAACAATTCGTTTGGTGGAGTTTCCGAAACAAAAGAATCATCAACAGACGAGTTAAATGTTGAACCTGTTTCTTCTGATATAGCTTTTTGTATTGCAGAAAAATCAGAAGATACTTCTAAAGCATTATTAAAACCTTTATCACTTGCGTATCGAGAAGTTACTACGGTTTCAGCTAACTTAGCTTGGTCGTTGCTCAATACGTTTACATAGCTGTCAGCATCACTCTGTAAGTCTTGAGCTATTCTGTAAAACATTTCTTGACGAACACGGTAGTATTCGTGGTTTCGAGTATTTGCTTCCATTTGTTTCATAGCTATTTCTAGCCAAGTAGATCTAATATTTGCTATAAGTCTTGATTTTTGATCACCTGGCGGTAAAGTTTTAGCTAACTCAATATTCTCACTAGCAGCACGTAAAGTTTCAAAAAACTCTTCCTCAAACATTTCATTTATAACTTCAGAAATACTTACATCGTATCCTGGAACTCCAGCATCACGAGACAGTTCAGGGTCTCGATAACTAGGTCTTTCAAAAGGCCTACCAATACCTTCATCAGGAAAATTAAGTGGTTCATCCCAATTTTGATTTGGAAATAAATCTTCAAGATATTCTGCTGCATCCATTAAAGATGCTTGCTCTGACCACTGACTATTAGGATTAACTTCAATAAACCAATCTGCAATAGGATCAATTTGAGTTGCTGCTTGGTTTACAATCTCAAAGTCTATATAACTAGGTGGTTCATTAAACTCAAGAAGTGTTCTGTTGTATTGGTCAATTAACTGTCGATTTGACATTGATGACAAATCAGAACCAGACATAGCAGTTAAATCTTCAACAGTTTCCCTATATCTAGTATTGTAAAATACAAAATCATCTATACTCATAATCTCTATAAAATCAAGAAAGATTACTTCGCCAGCTATTCCAGCTTCTGCAATTGGGTAAACATCATCAAAATCACTGTAACTGTTTAAGTCTCTAACTATAGAATTGGGCCTGCCTTCTGAAGGCAGTCGATCAAAATCTATAACATCAAAAAGTTCTTGTACTGATTCAGCGTTTGATACTGCTGTTATTTTTTCTTCAATTTGACGGTTTTCTATTTCTATACGATCAAACGCATTTAAACGTGGATTACCTTTTTCCGCAAATTCAATATCTTGTAAAGTTTTGTACAACTTTTTTTCGACAATAGCATCAACATCTACACCAGCTTTAGTAAGCCACCGTGAACGCAAAGTATCTACCCTGTCACCAATACGGCCTACAGTTGCGGCTGCACCAACAGTAGCAACAGTTCTTAAAAGCGAATCAATATTGACAACCATCTGCCAACGTGGTGTAAGAAGAACACTTTTTTTCCAGTAAGTTGTAGCTAATCTTCTAGCGTTTCTTACTGTTGCTCTACTTGAACCAATATGTACAAGTCGTTCTGTAATTGTACCATCTAATGCTGTATCTAATACTATTTTATAATCTCCAACAACAGCTTTAATAAGTCTTTGATACATGTCAAAACGTGGGACAACAGAACTATCACGCATTTGGCTAGGACTAATAGCAATATTTCTTGAAAGAGTTTGACCGTCTTCGTTAATTACAACTGTTGTGTAGTCTACGTTTCCAAAAGCTGCTTCTTTAGCTAAACCTTCATCTGCTGCTTTAGTTAATATTTCTTGGGCACTAGTAAGATCGCCTCTTAAAATTTCTATAACTTGTTGTTTGTCAACAATTTTTGCACCATTTGCTAAACCTCGTGGATTTTTAACTGGATGCGGCATATCAGCGAATGTGTCAACAAGAGCCTCAACAAGTTTGTTAACTACAATGTCATAATGTTTTACCATATCTGTAACGCTTGTTGTTTTATCTAAAAACTCAATCATTACATCATCAGCATTAAGACCTGCTTTTTTTAAAATAGGGATACCATCTACACCAGAAATGCGTGAAACATCTCGAAGCATACGTTCAACTTGAACTAACGCATGGTCAGGCTGATGCCAGTTAGCTATACCTTGAGGCACTTTTTCTACTGTAATTCTTGCGGCTCTACTATTTAAACGTGTGCTAACAAATTCAGACTTCTCAAAAAATGTGCGTGCTTTAAAACCTAATCGATTTTCTGGGCCTAAGTAAGGAAGCATGTTTTGTGGCAAAATTGGTATATGAGAAGTTCTAAGTATCTCAGCTACAGCCATATCAGTTATATGTTCATAACCATCTAAACCATGTTGAAGACGACTTGGAGGATCAACAAGTCCTATACCTTCGTTAAGAACATAAGGTGCCATAAGTTTTTGTAAATAAGTTTCACGTAAAGCAAGAATTGCATTCCAAGGTATTTTAGAAAGACTGTGAAGCTCATCTATTGCAGCGTCATATTCAAAAGTGCCTGGCTCTGGAGACCTTTGTGTAATGCCTTCATTTTCGTTTGATTCAAAAACGTTTTGATTATCAGGCGCAAACGTTTCATCAAAACCTTGTTCAGCTTTTGCTTGTATAACGTTTAGTTCATCTTTTATAATAGCTTCAATAGAATCAAAAAACTTAGGGTCATTTGTTTCCATCTGAATTTTTTGTTCTCGTAACAAAGCTAAATTTTGTTTAGCTATTTCTATAGCTACTATGTCTGAAACATTATCACCGCTACTTTCAACGTTTTTAAGTTTTACACGACCTGCTTGAATATCTTCCCAATAACGAATACTTCTATTCAAAGTTATTAAATTATCTAATGCTACTAAACCTTTTTGTCGCGCTGGGTTAGCTGCTGTTGCATCATCAACAAAAAGAATATTTGATAAAATTCGTGCTTGTTGTTCAAACACTGCAACTGCTTCTGGAGAATTAAGACGCAACCGCATGTAATTGTCAAACGGTAACCACGAAGCGCTTGTTACATCTCCAACATTCCACATTCTTGCAACTTGTTGGCTGTAAACCCAAGCATCGCGCATATCCCAATTTTTCCATCCTGGCCCAAGTTCACCTTTTCGACCAGCTTGAAGAATTTTTATAGCTAATTGTTTTGTAAATCTTTCTGTAGGAGTTGACGTTGGCGCATCTACATAACCTTCTGGGGTAAGGATTCTGTTAGGCCCAGAATCTATTAAAGTGTTTATATCTGTATCTGAGTTTCTTGATAGATTAAGCAACATGTCGTTATAAGCTGATACTGCGTCAACTGTTTCATCAGCTAATTTTCCAAAAGCATCTTCTTGAAAAGTTACTACATCAAGTTCTTCTGATAATTTTTGAATAGTGTCATCTAAAAAAATGTCATCTGGGTTTAATGTAAATCTTTCATTATCAAAATCTGATACTCGTGTATCAGCATCATCAAAAAATGTATTTAAATAATCTTTATATTCATCAACTACTACTTTGTGACGTTGTAAAGCGTTAAGATCTACTTCTATTTTTTGAGTTCTTTTAAAAAGTGCTTCTTCAATTTCAAATAAGGTACCTGGGTCAGAGTCAAGAACATCTTTAATATTTGGAAGGTCAAACAATTCACCTGTAGGTGTATCAAAAGTCCCAGGGAATTTTGTGTCACGTTCATACGTTAATATGTTTTCCCACAACTGTATTAATTGATTCTTTTTATTTGTATTAAGTCCCTCAGCAATCAAAGCATTTGCTGTTGAAAGAGTTAACATCGGTTCTTCTGGACTAGAAATAAATGGATCTTCTTCTACTAAAATATTTGAATTTACAGAATTAGTTTCTGGAAGATCATATGGCAGTTCACTACTTGTTAAATAACTAGGATCTATGTCACCTCTTGCTTCAGGCGTTAACTCACCTAACAATCTGTAACCAATATTTTGAACAGTTTGTTTATAAGTAACAAAACCAGGACTAGTTATTGCTTCGTTTACTGTGGCAGGTGTAATCCTTTTTTCCCATTGAGGATTGTAATCCCATTTTTCCCAAAACAAAGTATCTCTATTTATAACTCTGTCTGGTTTACCTCTACGCCCTGGCCGCACAATGTCGTCTTTATAAAGAAAAGGAGTAAAAGGGCTTCTGCCTTTTAAAGCATTTAAATCATATGTGCCAGTTTGAGCATATTGTTGTTTAGCTAATTTGGTTGCATAACCTGCACGTAAACCTTTAGCTACAATAAACGCAGGATCACCAACAATATTTAAATTAAAATCTATAATACCACTACCTATCTGGTACCACTGAGTTCCCATTTCTCGTTCAAGTTCTTCAGGATCTAAAACGTTAGTAGAACGCAAAGCTAAAATTATTGCTTGCCCTGCGCTTCTGCTTTCACTAATGTTCCAAACATCTGAGTATGTACTTATATCGTAAAGACGTGAATTAAAAACTCCATCACCTACACGATTTTTAACTTCATCAAGCATCATCAACGGATTTAATCCGCTTAAACCACCGTACTGTGGGTTATCTCTATAGTACTGATTGTTTTCAGCAAGCCCTATATTGTATAAACTAGCTAAAGTTCCTATTGGTCTATCAACAAAATTTTTGTAACTGTATTGCAAGGACTGCATCATTGGGTCCCAAAGAAGTTTGCCACCTTCACGACGTATTATCCCTGGTGCACCTTCAGTAGGTAATGCGCCTACAACAGAACCGATCATACCTTCTGGTCCAAACGCTGAACCAAGTACAGATTTTTCTCCAGTACCGCTTTTGCTTTCTTGACCCATTATGTTGTCACGCCAAGATTCCCAAAAAGAATCTATAACATCAAATTGTTCTTCAGGTAATCGAATTACCCCATCAAAAATTAGATCAAGAGCTTGCGCTCCTAAGTCTATAGGTGATCTAACAATTTTGTATACGCGACTTCCAAAGCTCATTGAGGCACATCGTATTTAGTTGGGATAAAGTTTTGCATTCTTCTAACAAAAGTTTGTATATCAGGATCAGCATTTATGTTATTAGCTAACGCTAAAAATTCGTGTAACGCTGGTCCTAACATTTGAACTCTTTCTGGTGGAAGAGGAACATCTTTAATGTTAAATACTTGTTCACCTATAGGTGTAGTTATTGGTTGGTTTGGTAACTTCGAACGGCTAAAACCTTCACCTGATACAGGCGCAGATCTTCTAGGAGCAAGATCTTGTTGAGGTCGAACATTAGTTTCAATAGAAGGTAACGGCATTTCGCTTTGAGAATCAAGTTGTTCTTTTTTTTCTCCGTACTGTTGTCCTTTAGCGGCAGCAGCAGGTTGCGTTTTGTTAGACCTTGGCATTTTATACACCTAACAATTCTTGCAACGAAGGAGTTGCAGCTACTTCTTCTTCAACTATTTGTTCTTCGACCATAGACTCTGCCCCCATACCTGCCATACCTAAACCAGCTTGTGCTTCAGGAGCCATAGCTTCAACTTGTTCAGCTTGACGTTCTTGAGCTTCACGTTGAACTTTTTCAACAGCAGCTCCTAATTCCATTTTGTCATTAGCAACTAAATTCATTATGCGCGCTAAATCTCCTGGAGGTATTACACCTTCAGCAGCTTGTTGCTGTATAGAAGATAGTAAAGCTTGCTCAAGTTGTTCTGCTATTACAGTGTCATGCTCAAACTCTGGATCATCAACTAAAGGATCAATCATCATAAATGATTTCTTTGACATAGTTCCCATGCCTACACGTTGACCACCGCTAATAACCAAGTTGTTTATGTCTGCACCTGGATGCGAGTATGAAACAATATTATCTGTTGTCTCAAAATTGTCTTTAGGTTTATAGTCAACTCTGCCTTTAGCGTTTTTAGTATTTACATAAAAGCTTTGAGGACGATTACCGGCATACGTTTTTGCAATGTTTATAGCTATTTTGTTTTCTTCTTGTAAAGAACGAGCCATTACACGTTGAGATTCTTGAACATTAAAATCTACAACTGCTGCAAGTACAGCGTCACCTCTACGTCCAGTACGAATGTTAGATGTTGACTCTCCACCAAACTCGGCAGGGATACCAGCAGTTAAACGTTGTCCTCTTTCGAGGCGATCAATAGCTGGGTTAGTCATATACCCTGGTTGCATCTGTACATCTTTGATGTCACCACCACGGATGACACCAACTTCGCCAGTAAGCCCATCGGCAGGGTTAACAATCTGAGGAGTTTCTCCAGCACGGCCTACTAGCCACGTATCTGGGAACACACCTTTTTGTACTGCAATAACTTCAAGGGCCATAAGCCTAGCTTGCATTTGGTACATACCAAGTATGCCGTCGAATTGCCCTTGAGGCGCATCAAGACTTATGCGAGATGCAAACACTACAGGAGTTTCACCTAATCTATTAGGTATACGTTCTAACTCTACATTCACAATATTAGGTACAGAGTTTGTAGTTCCATATGTACCTAGTTGCGTTCCTGTTGTAGCTCTGCTAGCAAAAAGAACAGTCTCTTCAGCGTCTAAGTATTCAATCAAATCAATTACTGTATCATTGTTCATTGCATCAGTTTTACCGTCAGCTAATCCTTGCTGTTGTAAAATAAAAGCAGCTTCAGGGTAATGAAGGTTAAGCCAACCAACGCTTCTTTCATACGCAAAAATACAATCTCTTGGACGTAAGTCTTGTGGACCAAACAATGTTGACGGATATGCAGTTAAAGGATCACGTACATGCCATTCAGGGCATCCAGTTCTAGGGTTATAAACTAATTGTGTACATGTTGTTGCGTAACCAATCAAATGTCTTGCACGTTTTGATAGTTGCAAATCCATTCGGCTATGTTCCCACCACCCAAACAAAGCACGACGTTTAATAGAAGCATTATTACGGGAACGTTTAACATGACTGTCAAGTGGAGGACAATGAATGTCAGGACTTGTTGAAGCTATACGCATAGCTGTCTGATCAAGACCTTGTGCTAGTAAGTTTGCTACAGCAGACTGTTCGTTGGAATCAATCTCTGGTAGCGGTACAACTATTTCCCCGTTATAATGATCTCTGAGCGTACGCATTCGTTGTTTAGCAAAGTTGTTGATGCTAACTCTCGAAGAATAGATAGCTAAAATTTCATCTACGGTCTTCACAATTACCTCATTATTATTCCGCTGTAGAAAGCCATGTAGGTCGCCATTGTTTAGTATTAACTATACTCGGTGTATGTAATTTTTCTAAGTTATGTTCAAGAAACCATTGTGCCATAACGCAATCGTCGGTGCGAGCACCAGTTCCTTCTGCATTCCATTTAGTTACTTCATTAACTAATAACAAAGAATGTGGTCTTGCTTCTGTATTTTGTTTTCCTGGTAAACGGATACGGCCTACTCTCCATAATGGTGCCAACATTTGCACACCGTATTTTGGATCTCCCTTATTTCTACTATGTGTGTAGTGTGGGATTAGTTGTACGTTCCTTAATGCGGCCCATCGTCTGAAATGATCGTACTGCATAATAAACTTTTGTGCAGCATTTGCCTCAACTACCCAGTGAGTTATAGGTCTACCCATCTTATTAGTTATCTGCCACCAGTCTTCTGCTACTCCAGAGAAACATTGGTCTTCATGGCTCCAATCTAAGAACGCTGGAGCATCCATTTTGCGGCGATATGATTCTAATAGGTACCTATACTCGGAGTTAGGGTTGTATGCCCAGCATTGTAAAGCCCAAAACTTAGATGGTGATGGGTCTGCTGTAGCTATAACAAACAAATCTTCTGATATACCAGGAGGTAACTCCCATATATCTCTATCATTGTCCCAACATCCAGGGTGTTCTACCCCATCTTTGCCTTTACCGCCTGAAACCCATAGCGGATCTACTAAAACATTGGCTGGGTTTAC
>TARA_R110000787_G_scaffold70013_9_pt1 | contig 19944 bp, 12 predicted proteins | sample TARA_R110000787 | Tara Oceans TARA_R110000787 (sample SAMEA4397920) | marine metagenome | biome: Polar Biome; feature: [DCM] deep chlorophyll maximum layer (ENVO:01000326); material: water (ENVO:00002006), including particulate matter (ENVO:01000060) such as... | depth 35 m | reverse complement strand
ACTTCAACTTCTTTTGATATTTGATTGTCCCTTAACCTTTCCTCTTGACCTGTCTCTTCAACCTGATCCTGGTTCTCTTGGGCTTGTTTGTCAAAGGTTTTTTCTTGGATGGATTTTTCCTCTTGGGTAAGCTCTGTGGGTTGATCGTTTCTTGCTCCCAACGTTTCGCTATCTCCGGGTGATTTTTGTACAGGTACTCCCGTTGTGCCTGACTCTGGAATGGACTCATCTTGTTGTAATTTATTTAATTCATCTAATTTATTTATTATATCTTGATCAGAAGGAGTTTCTACTCCCTCTTCTAGCAATGCTTTTACAGCATCATCTTTAGTTAATTCTTTAATTGTAGTTTGTGCGCCTGAACGCTCACTTATGTTTTCTAATTCTGTATTTATTTCTTGTATTCTATTTCGTTGAGACTTAACTAACGCCTCATCTTTGCCTGCTATTTGTGACTCTAATCCTTTTTTTTCAGCTAATAATTTAAGTGCTGGTATTCTGTCACCTTCATTAATATTAAGGCCATCTAACTCGTAGGTTAAAGATTTTATTTTATCATAATTATTTAAAATAGTTTGTTTTTCAGCCTCTGTTATTTCATTACGACTTACTTGGCCTTCTAATGTACCTTCTAAATAACTTTTACTGTCTGGTGCTTGTACAAGTTTTATTTGAGTTTCATTAATGGGACCATCTACGTTTTTAAAAGGATCGCTTAGATTTTTAGTATCAGAATCATTAAGAATAGTTGCGATTGCTTTTCTTTGTCTGCCTTGACCAAGAGTTTTATATGCACCAATGCTAGAGGTTGTTAAAGACGTACCGCCCCCCATAACTCCTCCTAAAACAAATGTATCTGCGGCTTCACTAAAATAATTAGTAAAAGCTTCTTCGTCTCCTGTAATTAGTCGATCCGCTAGCTTTTCTGTTGTTAAAGTTGCTAATTCACTCGCTCCTTCTCCTACAAAACTTTTTCTAAAATTAATTAATGCAGATTTAATAGAGCTCTCTGCCACCTCTTTAGTGCCTCCTTTAAGCGCTTTAAACAACCCTTTACCTAATCCTCTTGTGTATTTTTCAAAATATGCTTCGGCAGCCCCTGTTACTAAAGCGTTGCTCATAGTAGCTACACCAAGTCTTTCCCCCTTTTCTTGAAGGTCTCTACTTTTTGCAGCTCCGGCTCCCCCTCCTAAGGCTATTATGCCTCCTGGTACAAACGCTGCTAAAAGAGAGGGGCCTGTTTCGGCTGCTGCATTAATTAATCTTGCTGTACCTTGACCTACTCTGCCTGCAAAAATATCTTCAACCATACCCGTTTCATACTGAGCAAGCGTTGAATTGATAGCATCAGCTTCAGCTTTTAATTCTCTTGATTTTTCATTTAAATAAGACGTTCCTCCTCCTCCAACACCTCCAGCGGCATTAGCAGTTGCCCCTAACAAAATTTCTCTTGACTGGGGGTCTAACGAATTTATATACTCATCATAATCTTTATCAAAAAAACCAATGGTTGCAGCTGTCAACTCTTGAATACCCATAGGTATACGAGCAAGGTTGCTTCCTAAAGTTTTAACGCCTGATTTAAAGCTATCGCCTATGTTAATCTTATCAGTAAATGAGCTTTCCTCTTCATCGGATGGAGTAGTCTCTGAGGGCTCCGATAAACCAGGGTCCGATGGTGATTCCGTAACGTCTTTTTTTTTTAACCCTTGGGTAAATTGTTCTTCTGATTCAAACATTCCTTCAGGCATATACTCATAAAAATCACCTATCCCATTTTCGTTTGCATAAACAGTAAACTCATCTAAGTTGGCAAACATTCCTTCCGGAACAAACTCATATAATTCTTCAACTTCAAACATTATAATGTCTTTTTATATTCACTCATTGTCCCCTCTGGATTTTGCTTTTTCCACTCCACAAAAGTAGGTCTTGCTCCACCTTGTTGGGTGTTTATTTTATTTATATATTTTTGCAAAGCGCTGCTTACTTCGCCTGGATTGTCAGTATTTCCTATTACTTCTTCTTCATCTTTAGAATTAGTAACGACAATATTATCCCCAGAAAACAAACCTTCGGCGTCTTTATATGTTACGTTAAAATCTTCATCGGTATAGGAATTTAAAATACTACTTACTAGCCTAGTCATTTTCGCATCTTCTCCTTTTGCATTTTTTATCTCTGTTTGTATGTTATTGCTTTTAGGATCTTTTGGATTGTACTTATTTTCAGCAAAATTAACTTTACCTTTTTCTTCTTTTGTTTTGCTTGAGCTTACATCAATAGTATTCCCTTGTTCATCTTTTGTTGTAAGTGTTCCAAACTCATAATCTTTCGCCAGTTCATCAAATGACAATTCATTCTCTGGATAAAACATTTCCATTAATATACGCTCAGATCCTTCTGCGGGATATGGATCTTGCTGTCTCACCCCGTCTTCATCGGTATATACAACAGTTATTGTCTCACCATCGTCAGATCTTTGTATATTTTCATACCTAGTTTTAACTCTGCTTTTTTGATTTTTACGGTTTATATTAGAAATCATAGTGTCAATAGCTTGTTGAGACTCTGCGTTAGTTCCCGACACTACTTTGTCAACATTACCTATGGTTGATATTTCTGTTTCTCTTACCTGTCCTACTTTTTCTTTATAAGGACTTCTCTTTTGTGGCAATGGTGCTTTTTCTTCAAACGGTAAAGCATTTCTAATATCCTTGGTAAACTCTTCTACTGCTACAGCTTGAGCTTCCTCCGAAATGTCAATAGTACCATCCTCTTTTACGGTTAGAGTTTTAGGATCACCTTCCTCTCCATCAAGAGTATAACCTAAATTACCATCAATTAAATAAGACGCCATATTATTCCCAGCTAACAAAGAAGACATTGCGCTTTCTTCTATTGCCTTATTAAAATCGGTATTTGCTTGGGTCCCGGGCTTACTTAAATCAAACATCATTCCTCCAATCTCTACAGTAGACATTTGGTTTCCTTGAGCGTCTCTGGTAACCTTTGTTCCAAACTGATCGACAAGTGCTTTTGCTTCTCCAGCCCTGTCAAATTTTTGAACATTTACATTGGTTAAATTGCTCAAACCAAAAGTGTTTATTATTTTTTTAGACTCTTTATCAAAAAGATCAATACCTCCATTCTCGTTAGTAACTGCTTGCAGCCCTTTAAGATTCATTTTTTGATTATAAGCATTTAAAGCCTGTACATTAGCTAAGCTTCCAGTGCCATTATTAAAATCTTCATACACCTTATCTGCTCTAGCCTTATAAGTTTTCTGAGAAGATATTAATTCATCATTACTTGATTTTAAGTTCCCCCAATTAGAGGTATAATCTTTAGAACTAATGTTACCGCTTTCTAATCCGTTCTTAAGTGTTAAAGCTTGATCTTGTATAGCTCCACTCCAGTTACCCACAAAGTTATTAAATTGCTCACTCCCGGTAGACTCAATGTCCTGTTGTTCTTTACGTACCGCCTCATAGTCATCCTTCCACTTTTGTCTTTTTGTCTCTCTGACAACTTCTCCCAATGCAATATCTGTTTGAGCTTTTTCAAAAACGTCACTTGTATCAACAAATTGACTTTTAGCCTGTGTTCCTCTATATACTTTTGCCATAATTTTTAATTGCCAAATGGATTTTTATATTGGTCCATACCTCCTAATCCTGGAGGAAACATAGTTGGTGCTCCAACACTTAAAGGCTGCATAAATCCTTGTGTTCCTGATTGAATAGCTTGTCCAGTAGCCAAATTCATTGGCGCCTGTCCTGCCATAAATCCTGCGGCAGACATATCCATTCCCGAAACACCCGCTGCACCAATTCCTGCTCCTCCTCCTCCACCAGCTCCGCCTGGTTGTTTAAAATACTCTGGAAGCATAGCGTTTGCTGCTCCGGTTACAACGCCTGCGGCACCGCTTAAAGCTGCTTTTTGATATTGTTGCCTATCTATGCCCGCTTGCTCTGCTGCTGCTGCGGCAGCCTCTCCTTCTGCAATATCCATGTTTACACCCGCGTCTCTAAGCCTAGAGTCTTCTGTTGCTACTTGTTTGTCAAGAGCAGCCATTTCTTGACCCATAGCAGTTCTTGTTTGTGCTTGAGCCTGTTGGTTTAATGCAAGAGCACGACCTGCTACTTCTCCAGCTCCTCTTTCTCCAGCTTGACCCGCTTGCATAAGCTGAGCGTTTGCTTGCAGTGCTGCTTCTCTTTCTAATTCATATGGTTCTTTTTGCACACCAAGTCCTGCGTAAAAATTAACGTCTAGTTTATCTCGGGCTGCTGACATAGCTTGAGTAGCTTTTTCTTCAGCTGCTACTTGAGCCTTTTTCATTTTATTAGCTTTTCCCATATTAGAAGCTGTCTGTGCTATTCCTGCTGCTGCTGAAACCCCGGATGCTATTAAGGCTGTTCCTCCTGCTGCTGCTGCAGCGCCTACCCCTACGCCTGTTGCTATTGCTGTTCCTGTTACTACTGCCATATTAAAAGTGTTTTATCATTTCTTGTGTGTAATTATCTCCCTTGATATAGCCTTGATTAAGATAAACATCCTGAAGGCCTTTATGTTTTATAAGCGCGTATGCATACTTGTTTCCGTTTTTGCTACACGTATTGGTTAAGCTTTCAATTAAAAATTGAATCGCTAGCTTTCTGCCAGGTTTTTTGTTATAATTTTTATTTGATATGATCCAGTCCACCCAAGCTACTTTTGAATTTGTTACATAAACAAAACCTGCGCAAACAGGTATTTCTTCATCAAATACAATTAAACCGCCCTCCCCATTATCGGGTAAAAAATCTTTGGCGGGTGCATCCCATCCCCAGTCTTTCCACCAGCTCAACAACAGGTCTTCATAGTCTGTAGCATGGAGCTTGCGTATATTTAATTCCATTTACAAACAAAGATACTAATTTTTATGGATAGCTTTTCATTAGTTCAGCTTGCACAGCAAAGAGCTCCGTAGGAGAGGGTCCGTAATTTTCAATAGTGAATAAACAGTAGTGACCTAAAATTCCGTGAGACTCGACAGTATTATCTTTTACTACAATGACGTAAGGGTCTACAGTTGTTGGTTCTTGAGTACCTATTAAGCTTGAGTTGATAACAACGTTATTTATATTTTGAGTAATGTTAATGTTAATTTGAGTTATCTGGCCTGCTAGTTGAGGAGTATTAGTAATCTCATTATTAAAATACAAATAATCTCCAATACTAACTTGAGAACCTATCTCCATTGCATTAATAAAATCAAATTGCCTTGCGGTATTTAGTCCGCTCCACAAGGTTGCTCTTCCAATCCCTATTACAGATCGAGAAGAAAAATTATCTAAATTAGTAGGGACTTGGTTTGTGTTTTTTATAGAAGCAAACCAACTTCCTTCTTTTAATTCATACCAAGATTGCTCTATAAAAGCAGGGTTGTCTAAGTCAGTTGATAATGTAGTTGTCCAGGGCTCGTCAGACTCTAGGCTAATGTTTCTAAACAACTTAGTGTCTAATGGCGATTCGTTTATAACGCTAGTTAGGGTAGAAGTATATTGTATTCCATAAAAATTATTACGTGCCTCGTTTGTATTATGCCTATATAAGTTTCCTCCATTATAGGTATAGAAAAAATTATTCATTCCTATCATCCAATCAGGAGAATAAGAGTAAAAAGACGGCCATCCTTGAACGGCTTCACTATAGCTTAAAGTGTAAGTTGAACCAACTGGACTTAACCTTCCTGGAACGGGGTTCGCAGGTATAGGAGTGGCAGTGGGCAGGGGCGTTACAGTTGGGAGAGGGGTCACAGGTGTCGCTGATGGAGTAGGGGTAGGTTCTTGGGTGGGTTGAGGCGGAGCCGTTGGAGTCGGCGTAACCTGTATACCATCCCCACAAATAGATACGGTTCCTTGTCCTCCCCTATCAGGAATATCAAATGTTAAAATACAATATTGTCCAACGGGTAAAACACTGTCAAACGAACCTTGACTATTACCGGGCTTAGTAACAGACCTGTTTTGTAAAGAAACAAGAGGAAAAGCAACTACAGCTTCTTCTGGCCCATAAAAAGAAACTACCTCCTGACCTTCATAAAGCACGACTCCTTGCCCAATAATTTGTTGTTGATTAAAGGAGGTAAGAAAACCATTTCCTTTGTCCCATCTTACTGCTATTGTAAATGTGGGGTTAATAGCAGGCTCATCTAAGGTAAAGCACCTAGTATTAGCTACATCATACCTTACTGAGTCTGTCCCTACATAAGTTCCGGATCCTATCGTTCCAACTTCTACTGTGCTACCACATCCTAAACCGCTTAAACTGCTCACAATATTATGTTTTATTATAACAAATTTACAATTTTATTATTAATGATTAACAAACCGCTAGCCTAGCTAAGGGAATTTCCCATATAAAATTTTGATTGTCTTCAACGCCCCCACATATAATACATTTATCATCACTCACGATCATTGTAGTTACAAACATAAGCCCGTGTCCTACATGAGAACTTATAAAAGGTATAGGGTTTAAAGCTTTTAGTTTTAAATCAGAATCTAAACATACTACAAAATGATTGTAACTCCTTTTTTCATAAAGCTTGGTGTGTATTAAATACACATACGCTTCTAAAGCTTCTATCCACACAGGATTTGTAGATCCTCCAGTAGAGGTGTTAGATGAAAAGTAAAGCTCGTCTTTGGGAAGACGATTTGATAAATAATTTACACTAGAACTAAATAAATTAAATTCTAATTTAATAAAATCATCGCACTTGTATATTATTAGGTCGGGCGTGGTAGCATATATAAAATAAAGTTCATTTTTACTTTCAAAAAACAACCAGTTCTTTTCCCATAACACCTCTTTTCCTACACCAAATTTTATTTTGTGATGCCGGTCTATGTTTATTTTACCTTTAAAATTGTAATTATTATCAAGCACCCCCATGTAGGTGTTAAACTCTTCGTCTAAATAAGCAACACAGTAATACGTCAAGCCTAAATAGGTAAAAGCTCTATAGTCTTCAAACTTAAGTTTTTTGTCATTTGTGTTATTTATTTCTTTTATCTCCTTGTGGGTAACATTAAATGATTCATCAAACTTATACTCTACTAATGATTTACTTTCACCTATAAATTTCATAAACTCTGTACGAGAAGTGTCTTGATCATACCGCGCGACCCCTTTGTAACCATAATTTGTTTTATGTATAGTTATATTGTGTGAAACAGCAGGGGTTATTTCTTTTGCAAGAAGCTGTATGGGTTTTCTTTTAACATTTCCACGCCATGTGCCCGCAAACATGTGCGTTAAAAAGACATCATCTCTTTCGACACTGAAAGGGTTGTCGCTTTTAAATGCGCCGCTATGATTTTGATTAGAGCCAAAAGCATTTATCGGCAATAGGTAACTGTTTTTTATTTTATTTGAGGCACCAAAATAGCTTATTATGTGCTTACTAAACCTACCTGGTCCAGTGTTTTGAAGTACTCCGTTAACTGGATTATTTATAATGTCGTTAATAACAAAGTTTAGAGGCATCTGTTTTGGTGCTGTAGCTATCGCCCAATTACATACACTTAGTATTTTACCACCTACCTGAACACCTATGTCCTTAAAAAAAGGATCAGCCCCATCCATGTCTGCTTCTAGCCCTACAATCAAGTCTTGATCTTTTATCCAGTTGCGTAACGGTTGGTTGCAATAAATATCAGCATCCACATACACACCTCCGTTCTCCCACAAATAACAGTATCTAAAAAAATCAGAGCGCTCTCCTCTTTCTGTTAGCTTAAGGTATGCGTTATTGTAGATGCTATGCTTAAACCAAAGGTCTACTTGGTTTTGACTAAAGTGTTTAATTTCGTATTCAGGATTATGTTTTTTAAAAGAACTAATCATGTAATCATTTATGTCTAAACTGTCATAGGTAGTAAATATTATGGTGTTGGGTATTTTTTTAAAAACATTTTTGGTTTGAATATAATGATAGAAAGGATGGTTGTCAATAGCTTTCATCTCTTGACGATAAGTAGGATATTCTACATGTAAAACTTCAACTCCGTTGTATTTAAACTTAGTGTTAGGGAAATCATGCAATAACATTTTAACTTTTAAGCTATTAATATACTGGTCACCTAACTTGTATTCCGTTTCTATGTCCCTGCCCGCCACACAGTTTAATGCTTTGCCAAACAATCCAGGGCCTGTATAGTCTAAATAAAACATTTCTTCTTGTTTTATTACATTGTCTACAGCTCTGTTAATTGCTTCCCATAATACAGGGTGTTTCGGTTCTGCTGCTAAAAACCCAACCGCTATCCACTTCTTAGTCATAGGATCATCTCGAACCACAATAAGTTTATCGGCATCTTCTATTAGCTTAGATAAAGGCTGTAGGCATATCATGTCGCAGTCTACGTACACGCCTCCTTGAATATATAACACGCAGTAACGAAACAAATCTGCCTTAAAAGACCCGGGTATTAATAAGTGATATGCGTTTAAAACCTTTTTAGTGAAATGTTTTTTAATAAATTTAATGCGACCTACGTCATCATAAAAGCAATACTCATATTCCACATTATTTATCCTCCAGCTATCTCTAGCCTTTGACATGTCGGGCGGGGTGCCCTCGGTTTCAAATGTTTGATGAATTAATTTTGGAATCATAAGTTTACAATAGTTTTATCCCCCCACCCTTTAGCCTCACTGTGAGGCCACATGACCCAGTGATGAGGTTTATATCCATTATATTCTCTCCATACGGTAAAGCTATCAATAGGCCCTTTAAGGTGTGCGTCCAGCTCTTCTTTATTAATGTCTTGCCTATATATTTCTTTATTTTGTTCATTTTCAAAAATTAAAGCCGCGAAAGTATAATCGTTTTCTGGAAAAAAACTTTTATTTAAATCAATAGCATGTTTGAATTTTGGAAAGTATATCTCAGATAAATTACCTGGAGGTATTCTATTTTTAATACAACTATCAGTTAGCGTACGATCTTTAAATCTAATACCTGAATACACTTCATATTCTTTAATTGTTCTTTCGTCCCCTATATCATATCCTTTAAAGACTCCTTTATTGCAAGGATGACACATCTCACCATCTACCCCTAACAACATTCGTGTTCGTTGATGAGCCCTAATGTTGCTTTCTCCCCATTTCGCATGATCATCCCAATGCTTGGTCCTGCCCTCCCGGGTATATTCATGCCAAGCTATAATTTTATGAGGGTGAAATAAATCATATCCATGAGTAAAAGCTCTTACCCCTATAGTAATTTCTTCGCCATGAAAATAAAATAATGGATCGTGCTGTACCTCCTTGCTAAACTCCCCTACGGTAAAAGCAAAGTGTGCAGAATAAAAACGGGCTGGCAAAGGCTCACTAAGAGGTTTTTCTATATGATACGGTAAAAAAAATATCACTCCCTCTGGAGTAAACCTGTCAAAAGACATCCCCCACGGCTGAGAGTGTCGTTCCTCTGGATCGTTTTTAGGATTGTAAGATGGTATATATCCAGTCAGCAAAGGCTTTTTATGACCTTTTGCTTGTAGATTTTTTAGCATTTTTATAGCAATAGTGTCCCAGCCTTTAACAAACCTATGATGAGAGTCTATCTGAAGTGTATAGGTTTCTCCATTATAATGCTGTTGTATTTGATTTCTTGCCCAGCAAGCCCCTTGTGATTCTTCGTGAGGTATGTCTATAATTATAAACCGTCCATCAAGTGCGTACTTTTCTAGAGTATCCCATGCATCCTCTTTACTGTGTTGATGAGCAATGCATATTGTTAAATTTTCTGACTTTTCTGCATTAGCAATTAAATCATCAATAGTGGGTATAAGTTCGGGGTCGCGATAACTCGCAATTTGTATAAATATAGATTCCATTTAATTTGATTTGATTTCATTTTTTTTATTTAAAAGTTGTTCTTCTTTAATAGCCAGGGACTTGCCAGCATCGATTAAAACCAGTGGATTCTATTCCAAAAACTTCTTGTCCAGGCGCCATATTATTATTGCCCGGTATGAATATCCCTGAAAGTAAATAATATCGTTCTTCTACTGAAGACCATACAATTGTGTTTTCCTCTGGTATGTACGGAGGAAACCCTATCCCCCTTCGACCTAGTTGTTCTATAGTTTCACCTGAAACACGGTATGAACTATCTCCCGAACAAGCTCTCATTGAGTAAAGAATAGTTGATGGACAAAATTTTTCACAACCTAGAAACCCTACTTGATTTGGCCTAAGACCGTTATTATCTACACAAGTTATATCCCCTTCATTTTGCTGTGTTGTTATTTCTGAAATTATTCCATCTACATTAAAAAGCTCTCCTGCAGCATTTGCAACTCTATCATATTGAATATAATTTATACTAGAAAACGAATAGTGATCGGATGAGCCAGTAGTGCAGTTAATTAATTGCCAATACTGCCCCACAACATCAGGTGGACAACCATACTCAAGCGGCAAGAAAGTAGCGTCTATAACTAAGTCTTGATTAACATATGCTGCTGGAGGGTTTAAAAAACTTGGACTATACTTGTAATGACATCCTGTTAATGGATCAACATATCTTTGTTGATCAACGGGACCTACTAAGGAGAATATATACCTATACTCATTAACGTCACATGGAGCACACGGAGTTAGCCTGTAATACAATCCGCTTGGCGCAGCAGTTACCGTAGGTAAAGGCGTTGCAGATGGCGCTGGTTGAGGCGTAGGCTCTGGTGTAGGCTCCGGTGTAGGTGGTGGCGGCTGTGTTACCGTAACTGTAGGTAAAGGAGTCGCGGGAGTTGGCGTAGGAGATGAGGTAGGGTTTGGCGTAGGAGTTGGCGTAGGAGCTCCGCAACTTACACATAATTGTGCGGCTAGTAAAACACCTGCAACCTGCTCTCTAGAAACAATACCGTCAGAATAAAATCCATCAGGCGCTGGTAACGATAATGTATCATCGGTATAAATTACATTTGCGTTTGCAAAAGTTGCTGTATCTAAATAATATTGTTCTACTGCCATATTTAATTTTTTACACCGGACAATCTACTGTTAGTGTCCATACTGAGCTGGTTATAGGCGCATAAATACTAAGCTTAGCTTCTGTTGTAGCTGTTGTCTTTGTAAAAAATGCTGTCCCTGGCCCTGGCCCTGCAATCGTTGCGCTGGCTTGGTTTAAGTCAGCTAGTGCTTGATTTAAAGCTCCTTGCTGATTAGAATCTCCTCTATAACCAGTGTCTATTTGATTCAATCCATCATATTCTAATACAAACCTATCCGGCTCAACACCTCCATCAAAATGTAAAGTTACAACTCCTGTAGAACTACCCAAAACTACTTTATAAACAATTGGAAACCCGTATCCGCCTCCTTGTTGTTGACCGCAGTTTATTGGAGTTGCTATAATTGTTGAGCAACAAGCATCAAATCTATCAGGACCTTCATTTAAACTAATTGCAGTTGGTTTTCTATAGTCCCATATCATATATAAATTAGACCCAGAAGATGGCATAGTAAAGTTTGCATAATTCCTAGTAGCTCCTCCAACTATTGGAATAGCCCTAGTAGAAGCTCCAATTAATGTGTTTATGTCAGCTGCATTATTTTTAAACCCAGTATCTGTTCTTAAATACATAAATTTATTTGTGTTAATATCAAACACAAAATTATCTTCATCAAGGCGATTACTAATTATACTAACGGTAGAATTAGAATCTGGAATAACACCCGATCCTAGTGGGCCAGATAATGAGATAAATTGACTAATTATAGGGTTGGCAGAAGAAGACAAGAAAGTAACTTGATTAGAATGCAAAGGAGAACTATAAGAAGCATCTGTCCACGAATACTCATTATGAATAAATTGTCCCGCCTCATTATTACTAGTCAAAGCAATGTTGTAAATATTTAAAATTGTTTGTGTTGGACAACTAGTTGTAACTTCAAGGGTGTCTGATAAAGTACTGGTCGTAGTTATAATTAAAGTCACATCAGAAACGTTTACAATATTTTTATTAAATGTTAAAGTTCCGCTAATATACACTACTCCCGTAGTGTAGGCCACCTCGTTATATATAGCAGTTATAGTGTATCCAACTCCAGTTAATGTTTCTTCAGCCGACATAGGTCTTCCATCTTCAGTCTCCATAGGCTGTAACCCTGCGCCTGTGGGCGTATTAGGCTCGGTAATAATACCATCTTCTGCAGCGTTTGGAATAATATATTCAATAGTAACTTGTCCAACTGCTTGGGCTAGATTAACACAATATATGGTTTCGTTCCCTGGAGTAACAAAAATATTTTCGGTTACTCCACAAGGCCTACATGCATTATCTCTAGGGGTATTATCTGAAGTTGATGCCAGCACAAACTCATTCATGTAAGGATCATATCCTCCTAGTATTTGTCTACCAATTGCTTGAATAAAAAAATCTCTAAACCAGCCTCGCATCCCCGCCTGTGAAATAACAAACAACCGATCATTACTTGCAGCACTCCCTTTTAAATTAATTACAACTCCTCTTTTTGAGTCAGTAAAAAATGTGTCAGCTCCCCAAACCACAAAACTTTCAGGATTATTACTAATACCGTACTTTTCAGATCGAGCAACTTGTTTTCCTAAAACAGTAGGAACTGAAGTTAACGCTCCACCACCAGCAGCGTCTGTTAATAAATCTTTTCCAACTAACACGTATGAAATTTTATCTTCTTGCAAAGTCAAAATATCATCACGTCTTCCAGATAATTTTTCAATAGGACCAAACGAATCCTCAAGTGGCTTATAGTTTAACAAGCCTAAATTAAACTCATTTAACTTATTTACATTTGATTCGTCATTAAATATACCGCTGTACGTTAAATCAGCAAATCGATTTGATTCTTTATATATTTGCGCTGAAGTGCTAGTTACACGATTACCAAAGCTTAAAGCTTTACCATTGAGGGAGTCTCTAATTTTATAACTTTCTACTCCGTTACCAAATGTTATGCAATTTGAAAACCCTGTATTAATAATAGCATCTTGAGGGGTTACCGCACCTGCATTTTGAAAATCTATTATTTGATCTTGTATATTCCCAGAATGATTTCCTAAGTTATCTATAGAGAAAGATTGGTCATTTTCATACCACACGTCTGCCAAAGCATCTTGTGGTAAAGTTTCAAACACTACACTAGCATCTGCTCTTACTACCTCTATAGTAACAGTTAGTCTAGCGATACGCGGGCTAGAGTTTCCAGCTCCTCGAGGACCTGAAACCCCTAAATACAATTCATTGGTAGCGCTATTTCTAAAAAATTGATAATAAAATGTAAATTGCCCTTGAGAAAGGTCGCCGCCCTCTGGAGGCCTTGCAAGGGTTACTAAGGTGTTGTTATAAGAATTTGAAATAATATCGGATCCATCAGGTCTTGGGCCTGGTTCCACCGGAGGGTTTTGATTTAAATCTAATAGCGCCCCCACGTTTTCTCCATCCCATGCTTCTTTAAAATTTGAATAGTCTTTTGAGGCAATCACTGTAAACTCAACTTCGTTTCGCACTGTTTCTACTGACCTTCCATTACCTTGACGATGCTGGTAAAAATATAATTTCATTTGACTTCCAGAAGGAACAGTGTAGTCAACAAAAAGAGTAGCTCCAGCTCCACCTGGATTTGATACATTAACTGGGTAAAATGTTTTAGGATAACGATCTCTTCTTTTTGTTTGAGTATATTCTCTTCCTGGCGCAACCACGTTTCCTCCCGCATCATCTAATGCAGTAGTGTCAAAGTTGTTAGGATTAATTTTCATATAAACCCCGCTGGATATGTCAAGAGGAGTACCAGGTTCTAAGGGGTTATCTATTTCTATAAAATTTCTTGCTTGCGATTGTTTTTCTAAAACGGTAGTATAAGTACAAGGTATCATAGGTCCGCTAGCATCTCGCTTAACAATTAACCTGTCTCCTTCTTCAATTTTTTTAGCATTTTCTCCTTCTAATAAAAAATACGCTGCATTACTTAAAGGATCTTGATATATTATATTTGAATAAATAGTATTGTAATTGCTCTTATCTGGCTTAATAACAAACTTGTAACGAGTTGCCCAAAATGGCGCTGCTTGAAACGGTTCTCCTGCTGAGCCGCCTGGAATGGTTACAACTAATTCATTTTTTTTATCTGAAGCCCCACAAGCTATATGTACGGTATTATGTGGGCTAATTTGCGCAGTAGTAGCCCTGTTAAAGCTGTCCATATAAACCATCCCTATCTCATAACCTCGATTGCTATGTAAGCTATAATTGTTTGAATCACTAAACAAAGCAATATCATCTACTACTATTGTATAATACTCATAAAAAGTTTGCGTTGGTGTAACACAGTCATCTGCATACTGCATTGCGGGAAACTGAAACCCTATCGAAGAGCTTGAAGGAGATGCAATCACCTCAATAGGCTGATCTATTGCGCTTATACCACTCGCGCACTTGTTAAACGCATTTAATTGCGCAGGAATAGAACAATTAAAATTATCTGTGAAAGTTACACCTGTACAAGAATTAGCTACTGTTTGAATATTTCCAGCAGTTCCCACCTTAGCCACAAAATCAGCGTCAGTTGCTAAAGCAAAAACAGAAGTATAAGTTTGTTGTAGAACATAAATAAATTCAATATCTGTATTTCCTGTAGTTTCAACAGGAAAAGGAGTTTGACCTGTAAATTCTGAATGACGTAAAGTTATAGTTATGTTTAATGAAGAGCCAATTGTTAATTTAGATGAGTCAATAGGAATAGAAATAATTGCGTTTGGAATATCAATATTTCCATTTATATTATAATTCCCGTTTTGTCTTACGGGTTCAATAATTATTTCACTAATCGCCTCTGAAACAAGATTGGAGGAAAAAGAAAAATCTATTGGAGTTCTAAATCTGTCAACTAAATCATACCCTTCTTTGTAGTTTCCGTAAATCAATCTGTTACCCATTAAAGTTTGGGCTTTTGCAATTAAAGGGACGTTATCATATAGTCTTAATATTTCATATTCGGGAAGAACAGTAAATATTTTTTGATTATCAAAAAGATAGACTTCATCGTTATTGTTTCCCAATCCTCTTTCTGCTTTCTCAATACTTTCAATTATTTTTATTGTCGAATCCCCCATCTCCTTAAACAACAACTCTATACCTGTAACTAAATTACTTCCTGTATTATAAGTAATGTTTACTGCCGAAGCAGTGTTTAACATTCCCTCGTTTAAAAAACTATTAAATCCAAATGAGAAAGATCCAGACACAAAAGCAGGGTCACTAAATTGTGAAGTTGCAGAAAACTCACCATTAGCATATTGATAGCGATATGCAAAACACAAAAACCTATCTTCCATGAAATTATTTTCTCCTGCAGATGTAAAAGGCACAATTGCAGGAGCAGATACTGGTGGCTTTTTAATTACCAGTAAAGACTCTGCGGAAAATTGATCTATGTATGATGCCATGTTATAAGTAAAGTGTATATGTTACATTGTTAATTAAAGTCAATCCATTTAAATTTACTGCGTTGTCAATACTTTCCGGTGCTGTAATCGTATCACCGTTGGCATCAATAAAATTATCAGTAATAGTTGTTGAACAGCTCCATGTCCCGCTACTCCCATCGGACCCATTAATAGTTCCTTGTAAAGTAACCGTTCCTGGAGAACCGCTCCCAGAAGCATTAGTTATTCCAATAGTAGTTCCCCCACCGGAAACTAAAAACATTCCCAATGCATATTGACTTGCACCGTTTACTCCAGCTATGGCATATCCTTTAGTATAAGAAGCCGCCACTCCTCCGGTAGATGTATAACACCCAGCTCCAGGTAAAGGTATCTGATTTGTTGTAGGTGTTTCTCCTATTCCTATTTCTCCAACGGTAACAGGACAACCAGCTGTTGTTGATTGATGAAATCCTATTTGTGTTGTACCGAACACATAAGCAGTTTGTGCCGTAAAACTCCATGCAATACGAGTAGGATCCGCCACAATTGTCGGATTCACAGGAGAACCGTTTACCAAAGGGTTTGGGTAATTGCTGTCTACATTAATAAACCTAGGAGGATTTAAATTGTCGGTAAAAAATAAAAGTCTCCCTACAAAATTTATACCTGTAATTAAATTTTCAGGATTAAAATTTAAAGTTGTAATAACACCCCCTCCATCATCAATACTAATTACATGATAATTAATTAAAGCAGTAAGGGTGTTAAATGAAACAATCATATCACATTTACCAGTGTCTCCTAATGTAAAAGCAGGATCATGAACAAACCAATACAAAGTTTCATTAGCGCCATCTTCATAAGCTCCAATAGTTCTTGCTTGATTGCTTAAATTTACATTAAGAAGAGTAGCATTATCTGGAAAAAATAAAGCCGTTAATTGAGTGTTTCCTACAGAATTTTCTACTGACCCAACCTCTGAAGCCTCAGTGGAGCCAAGCCTAATATTGAGCGCATCTACATATTCACCGTTAGGTACTAGCCTTTCGTCAAGGCTTTTATTCATTCGCCCTCGTACAAAATTTCTTTGTGTTTTGCCCATTTTATTTTATCCACTTATTTCCACCTCTTAGGTTCATTAATAATCTACCTGGATGAATATTGCTTAATCTTATTTTTGCATTTCTTAATAAAGCTATCTTATCTTTTTTAGCTCTATTAATTATATACTCTTGCACTCCAAATTTATTATTTAATATGGCATATCTAATATAAGCGTAAATGTACTCTTCAAATAATTTATTTACTGTTACGTCTGAATCAACACCACCTTCCATTCCGTCAGATATATACTCTAATATACACTGTTCATTTGCCATAGTAGAGTCAAAATTAATAACTCCTGCTTTTTTATCTATAGTAAACGTAGGATTCATGTTTGCTGTTTCTGTATTTAACCCATATCTCGCTCCTATATTTGTGGTATAAAAATCTGCATTGTAAGGTGTGTTTGCGGCTGCACCATTATTGTCATTAACCTGATTTAAATAAATACTTGTTAAGTTTCCATTTGTTCTTGCTGTGTCAAGAGCCGAAGTTTCTGTGTTAACATTATCAGAAGCGTCATAAGTAAAATCAGCCGTTGCAGTTTGCACATACGAAAGAGCAGACTGAACTTGTATGTTTTCTAAGAGGGGTAATATGGTGTTATTTTTAAATAAGGATACGCGAATCCAATTTATGTAATCTGAGGGCAAAACAAAACGTAAATCAGAAAATACAGTTAATTCTAAAGATTTAATTTCTTTAAATGCATCATAATTTAATTCTTGTATGCCTCGTTTTGCGTGAAATAAAATTTTATATCTATTGTCATTATTAGTAATAGAGTGGTTTCCGTCATACATTAATAAATAATTATTCACTACATCAGCTAAAGAAATATACTGATATGATCCCCAGTTTAAATCAGTCGGCGTTACTCCGTCGTTTGTATAATACTTTTTTTGATCTATATAAGCCATAATTATTGTTCTTGATTTTGAGTTTGTTCTTCAACTTGACCAAATTTAAAGACGTCTCCTTCTCTAATTGAAATACCTGCGTATTGTAATATTTTGGACACTAAATCATTTCCATCATCTATTGGAAGCTCAAAATCTTGATAATCAGTTTGACTTTGATCAAATACAGGGTCTCCATTTGATATAGTGGTATACGTCCATTTAGGGTCTTGGGGGTATCTTATGTATTGTGACACCACCTGCCCTTGTTGATTGATTGTAGAAGGATATATTTTTATATTATTGTTTTCTTGAGTGTAAGCAGGATATGTTAATGTCGGAGAAGTAAGCGCAGAACTATTAAGTAATGTGATTTTTGAATGACTTACTTGTTCCGCTTCATTAATTAAATTAGCAGATTCATATATATTGTACTTTAATCCAGAAAATACAATAGCCGTAGAATCGACAGTTATAGTGCTAGCACTAGTGTATCCTGTAATTAAAGCTGTAGTTACAACGTTATTATTGAACACTATAGAAACAATATCTCCTACTAATGCAGAGGTAAATGCCGCGTTAGTATTTATTATTTGATTTCCGGCAGCTACAAAACTCGTGGTTGTGCTAGTCTGTAATACCGAACTGTAAATTAAAACTTTATTTAATAAGTAATAATCAAAACCAGTAGAGGCAACACTTGGCATTACATACACACTGTCTACACCTTGCGGAGCTGGAGTGGTTTTTAAAATACTATAAGCGTGACCTAATGTTAATAGTGTCGTAGAGTCTATTGTTAAAGTAGTTGCACCTATAAAAGCTGTGATTAATATTTTAGAAGTAACTCCATTAACGTTTATAGATATAATATCACCTACTAAAGCGGCAGTAAAAGTGGCATTTGCATCTATTAATTCGTTTCCTGCAGCTAATGGAGCAGCGCCCGTTGTGGTGCCGCTTGCCGCAGTTGTTTGTTCGGTATAGGTTTGTGCCAAACTACTAGTGACAGAAAACATATCAATTACCTCTTCATATCCTTTTTTTAAATCTGCGTACCCAGTGCCCGATAACCTAGCGTTCTCTTCGTTTATTTGTTGATTGTATTGAAAAAAATACTCGTCAAACAAGTCTAGTTGAGCTTGTTTAGCAAAAAGATTAAAATCATTAGGAGATAAATAACCGTAATTGTTTTTATTAATAATTGCTAAAACTGTGTTTCGTACAGAATTTATCATTGTAATTCTTTTACACAAAGATAAACAAAAAAAAAAGAGGTCAATTTTTGTTGACCTCTCTTTCAGATGTTAAATTAATAACGATTATTTATTACACTTTTTGAAATCTCAATATAAAAAAGTTCTGTCCTGCTAATGCTCCATCATTAACGTTTCCAGCTGTAACTTCTTTATTTAATACTCCTGGGAAATCAAACGCTACATTAGGCCACGGAGTTTGCAAAGACGCAACTACTGCGTTTTGAACTCCATTTCTCATGTCTTCGTCTGATCCGGTTGAAGAGGTAAACGCATACGTTAATAGAATCTGTGATGCTGACTTATCTCCATAAGTAATTTTTAACTCTGAGTTTAAATTATTTGTTCCAGTGTTTTCTATAAATCCTAAATCTGCTGACCTCATTAAACTATTATGATCATCAGCAACTTTGCTATATACCATATACACATCTCCTCCAACAAATATATCAGTGTTAAGGGTTAGAGTAGTTACGCCAACTGCAGTTACAAGAGCCGTAGCTCCGCCAGTAATATCGTAAGCTGAATCTCCTATTTGAACTCCAGCAGTAACAAAATTCACTCCTGTGTCTATTAACTGGTATGCTCCTGTACCATCAGCCGTACCGCCTTGTTTTACAGTATTTTCTGGCATATAAATAAAATATGCTGTTGCATCTGGCACTCCGCCACCTCTACTAGCTGTAGCTCCAATTGCTACTAAAGTTAATTGTGTATCAGAATCAACTGATGCCACCGTATACATTTCTCCTCCAGTACCAGCATTAGTTGTTCTATCCCATACTATTGCATTAGGTAAAATACTTTGCGTAAATAAAGCAGCAGAATCTGTTAAGGTCAACGCAGCTGATCCGTTAGCTGTAGATGTTCCAGTCTTAACAACATTAAGTTGTTTAAAGTTTATAAATTTTTCCATTGTTGATATCATTTTAAGAGTAAACTATTGTACTCAATGGGTTAGACACTACACCAGTAACTATGTTAACTGTTGCTCCTTTTGGAAGATAATCCGCTGACACAGACGTCCATCCTGATTCTAATGCACTTATTACTGCATTTTGAACTGATACCTCTAAAATAGGCGAGGCATACGTATTAGGCCATGTAAGAGTAACTACTTTACCGTCTAGGTAAGTTATTGCTACTGCACTTGTTGTTGTCTGACCAATTTTCAGAATGTTTGAACATGATACCAATTGGTCTTGATTCAATGTTC